>Ga0209755_10009252_pt1 | contig 10418 bp, 9 predicted proteins | sample TergutCo191P1_FD_187301 | JGI IMG/M metagenome (GOLD analysis project Ga0209755, IMG submission 187301) | Cornitermes sp. P1 segment gut microbial communities from Petit-Saut dam, French Guiana - Co191P1 (SPAdes) (version 2) | ecosystem: Host-associated > Arthropoda: Insects > Digestive system >...
GATATATCAGCACATGGGCAATATAGACAATTCTGTTAAATTCTTATGTATTTGTTTTTGTTTGCATTTGTATAATGCGCCCAGTAATTTCGTTATCGAAGTAATTATAATTGCCTATCGTCTTGCATTGTGATATATTAGAAAATCTTGATAGGAGCGCACTCATGAAAAAAATAATATTCGGCAATTCAACCACCACTATTTTCGGACGACTCTTCGACATTCAGCGCATGTCTTTTAATGACGGACCAGGCATTCGCACATCGGTATTCATGAAAGGCTGCACCATGAGATGTTTTTGGTGTCATAACCCAGAATCATGGCGACCGGAAAAAGAACTTCAGTATTTCCCCGAACAATGCATCAGGTGCGGAGCATGTATTGAAATATGTCCGAACGGTTGCCATTCTGCATCGACTACAACCCATCTACTAAATCGCACACACTGCACATCCTGCTTTCAGTGTTCCCAAGCATGCCCATCTGGCAGTTTGCTTTGCGCTGGGAAAGATATAGGTATAGATGCTCTAGTCCTTGAAGTTATGCGAGACAGAGCCTTTTTTGAACGCTCCGGTGGTGGCATCACTTTTACCGGCGGCGAACCACTTATGCAGGCTCAATTTGTTGCAGAAGCGTGCCGAAGAATACAAAAACTAGGGGTTACCACAGCAATAGAAACAGCAGCAAACGTGAAGTACACCGCTTTCAAAGAAGTTATTCCCTATACCGATTATTTCATAGTTGACTTGAAACACCCGGACTCTATCATTCACAAAAAAGTGACCGGTGTCGACAACGACCTTATCATAAATAACCTTACCAAATTGAATAAAACCGCCGCAAGTTATATAGTTCGCATACCTTTGATACCAGGCGTCAACAATACCCCTGAGGTTATGTGTGAATTTGATAAAATATTCGCCAAATTGTCGAATTTAACTAAAGTGGAACTAATGCCATTTCATCCACTAGGCGTAAACAAACACTTGAGCCTTGGGCTCGACATTAGCAAAACAACGCAACTACAGCAAATATCAAACGGAGAACTCGACGAGCTAGCGAAAGTTTTCCGAGCTGTGCCCGTCGAGTTCAAAAAAAACTGATTTATGCCTTTCCTTGCGCAAGTTTGTATATTTCCAAAATGTCTTTCCAGTAAAGTTTCTTCAGCCCTCCGATAGAGTGTTCCGTCTGACCTTCTTGTACCCTCGTGTGGGTACACTGTTTTGCCATGAGTTCAAGCTTATCATTTCCAATGCCAAGTTCAGAAAGTGTGCCCGGCAAATTTAGCTTTTTAAAGAACTCTCGCAATCGGTCAATTCCTTCTAAAGCAATTGCTTCAGGATTCCTAAAACTTGCATCAACCCCCATGACATTGACCGCAAATTGTACAAACATGGGGATATTATCCTTGTAAACATATTGCATCCACGCCGGAGTTACCACTGCAAGTCCAGCACCGTGAGCAACATCATAATATGCAGAAAGTTCGTGTTCCATGTCGTGACAAGCCCAATCCTGTTCTCGTCCCATACCTAACAGACCATTGTGCGCTACAGTGCCACCAAAGCCAACTTCGCTCCACGCTTCATAATCCTTCATATTATTGTTTACAGCGAGAGCATTCTTCATAACCGTGCGCAAAGTCGCCTCACACAAACTATCTGTGAGGTCTACGTTGACGGAATTTGTGAAGTAACGCTCAAATATATGGCTCATAATATCGGCTACGCCATACCCTAGTTGTTCCTTCGGGAGTGTAAAAAACAGTTCGGGGTTAATAATAGAAAACACAGGACGAAGTTTTGGACTTCCGTAACCATATTTTCGGCTGGTTTCCTCGTTCGTAATAACTGTATCGCCACTAGATTCACTACCCGCTGCAGGAATCGTAAGTATAGTCCCAAGAGGCAGTGCCTCTTCAACCGGCTTACCTTCATTATAAAAGTCCCATACGTTCCCGCTGTAACAAACACCCATAGCTATGGCCTTAGCTGAATCAATTACACTGCCTCCACCAACCGCTAATATGAAATCTACACTTTCTTTGCGACATAATTCTATACCGACTTGTGCTAGAGAAAGGCGTGGGTTTGGTTTTACATCGCCTAGCTCTACAAAAGCTACGCCAGCACCTTTGAGCGAAGCAACGACTTCATCGTAAAGACCACTTTTTTTTATGCTTCCTCCACCGTAATGCAAGAGCGCCTTTTTAACGCCGTATTCCTTTAGCAAGGCTCCTACTTCTTTTTGAGTACCCCGACCGAGCAGTATGCGCGCCGGTGCATAATAATCGAAATTTAACATATTTTCTTCTCCCAATCTTAATGATTTTTATTTTGGTCTTGTTTTTGCATTTTGAATTAGCCTTTTATTGCCCCGGCAATCATCCCCTTTACCAATTTATCCTGACCTATAGCATATGCAATTATCATAGGCACCACAGAAAATATGACAACCACAAATATTAGAGGTACATCCATATGATACTGTGCTCTGTAGTTCCACACCGCCAAGGGAAGAGTTAAAAGACTTCTCGTTTGCATCAGCACCAAAGCAAAACTAAACTCATTCCACATAGCAACTGCATTGAAAATAGCGACCGTGACAACTCCCGCCGAAGATAGCGGGGTAATTATGTTCACGAATACACGCATTTTACTGCAGCCATCAATCTCAGCTGCCTCCTCAATTTCTCTCGGAATGCTCTTCATAAAATTCGTAAGAATAAAAACTGTGATAGGGATATTAAAAGCTATATATGGTAGAATTAATGCCCAAAATGTATCAAATATCCCCATCCGCAGGGTGAGAAGGTATATAGGAATAAGTGTGACATGCATAGGAATCGCCATACTTGCGACAATAAACAGAAAAATTGGTCTGTTCAGTTTAAACCTCAGTCGTGAAAGTGGATAGGCTGCACACAAACTTATGACCAGTAAAGCAGCCAAGGCTATGGACACAACAATTAGGCTGTTCCTGAAATTAATTAATATGCCATCACCAATGACTCTTAGATAGTTTTCGAACATCAACCGTTCGGGGAAAGCAAAAACGCTGTTAAGACCCCAATCTCTGTTTGATTTAAGCGAGGTTATGACACTTAAGTAAAAAGGCACAAGACTAACAAAAAGCCACAATCCGAGGAATAGCCCAACGCAAACATAGATCGGCAAACGCCTAATAGTAAGCTTATGCATAGTCATCCTCCTGCTTAAAAACTTTTTTGAATAGCCAAAGGAACAACAGGGACGCAACCACCACTATAATGAACATTCCGGAGGCTACTGTTGAACCATAGCCCATTCGTCTGAAGCGAAAAGCCATCTGGAACATATACGTGGCCATAAGCTCCGATGAATTGTGAGGTCCACCTGCCGTCATAATAAATATAAGGTCAAAATACTTAAGGGAACCTATAAGCGACAGAGTAAACGCAGTCTGTATATATGGCTTGAGCATGGGCAACATAACCCTAAACAGATACTTTGAGAGACTACATCCGTCAATCATGGACGCTTCAAAAACGTCACGAGACTGACCTGACATTGCCGCCGCATAAAAGAGCATATAAAACGGTATAGCCGTCCAAGAGATTACTGTGAACACGCCAAGCAGAGAAGTATCGGGGTTGCCAAGCAAATCTACTATTCCCCCACCAAACATCCGAGATAGGGTAGTCCACACTCCATTGAGGGGCGAATAAATAAACATGAACAGAAGACCGACCGCAGCACTGGAAAACAACGCCGGCAAGTAGTAAATCACCTTGAGTGGGCCGGATACCTTTCGACTGGTGTTGTGAAGTATGAACGCAATAGCAATAGCGATAGGATGTTGAATCAATAAGGACAAAACCACAATCAGCATGTTATTGTACGCCGAGCGCCAAAAAACATTGTCTTGCGCAAGCTCTATCCAGTTATCAAGCCCAGCAAACGGCCTCACCCTGTCTATACCGTTCCAGTTAAGCATACTCAAATAGAAACCATATGCTACCGAATAATAAATATAAACCAGCAGCATTATGATAGCCGGAGTCAACAAAATCGCGGAAGTGATACGAATTTCCCTCTGTCGCGAGTTCCCTAAGTGACTAACCATAGATTACCTTCCTCCTAAAAATGTTTGTTGGCTTATGCACTATGCCTCATTCGAGCGATTATATCATCTTGCACACCGCGGTCGAGATTGACAAAATGAGCCGAAAATCCCCCAACTCTGACTAGAATATGCGTATGTGAACTTGGATTCTTCTGCGCTTCCAGCAACACTTCCGGATCACTCGTGGAATTACCTTGAAACATTTGACCACCCAAGTCTAAGAAAGTTTCTAAAAACTGTTCCATCAATTCACCAGACATCCATTTAGGGTCAAAATCCCACATAGATGAACCGCCACCAGTAAATCGGTGCATAGGTAATTTGCAGTTTGAAAGCATAGCCGCAGTCACCCCTGCTTTCATAGATGAGCTGGCAGGAGTAGTCCCTTGGGATACGGCTGTATTGGCAAAAGAGCCACTTGCTGTGGCACCCAAGTGAGCAGCACACTTATTAGCCCACACAAAAGTGAATATAACCGGCTTAACCACACCACCCAATCGATTTTCGTAGCTTTCAAAAATATCACATAAATCATTTGCATATTTTACCGCAAAAGCATCTGCCTCATCATTGTCTTGTCCAAATTTAGGTATAGCACACAGATGTTGCCTAAGAGCATCGCAACCCTCAAAGTTCTTCTCTAAAGCCACCGACAGTTCTGCCGCAGTACATATTTTTTCGTCAAATACAGCCTTTTTTATCCCATACAAATAGTCTATAGCAGTTCCCATTCCGGCAGGTGCTACACCATAATCGTTATAGCGAGTACCCCCGTCTGACATATTTAGTCCGCGAACCATACAATCTCCAAGCAGCGCAGAAGCGTAATAAGTAGGTCTGTAGATGGCACTGTGTCTACTTAAAATATCAATGCAGTCGAAATATTCCAAAAGAATGCGTCCGCTCTCCTTACAAAAATCCTCATAAAACTCATCCCATGTTCCACAATTTTTAAGTCCTTTAAAATTTAACGCAGCATAAGACTTGCCACTAACTAGATCCTTATTTCCCGTGAGCGCAAACTCAACAAATTTTGGCATGTTAAACCACCCACTCAACAAAAGGTCGCTGTTAGCGTTGGCACAAGAAATTTCCATACATCCGTTGGAGGTGTACGAGAGTGCGTCGTGATATGGAGTTCCACGATATTCAAGCGCACTGGCAATTGCTTTATCATTCAAAACCTGACCGCGATTTTTACCGTTCATAAGCCAATCAGCTGCAAACTTAACAAAGTCTCTAGGCGGATTTTCCGGCATTTTGATGTAAACCAGTAGGCACGTAATCTCAAGTTCAAGCATCGCCTCAGCAAACATATATGTCAATGGATTAACCGCAGATGTGCCGTTTGGATGACTTCCCCCCAAGTTAATTGTGTCGTTGTGTTCTTCATCTAACAGTATGCGACTATCCATCTGTATCATCAGGTAACCACAAAGGTCAAACGCCTCCTGTTCGCTAATTGTTCCATCTTTTAAATCCTTCTCTAGGTAAGGCCAAAGGTAGTAGTCAACCCATCCCGGCCCATATGTACCACTGGCTTCCTGAGTTACTGTAAAGTAGACCATGTTTACGCATTGAACAGCCTCACGAAAATTCCTTGCAGGATATTTAGGCACCTGTCGGCATATCTCCGCTTGCTCGCTCATCCCTCGACGTTCTAGTTCATTTACATACCGTTCATTATAGCGCATTAGTGCATCTAATGTAATTATTAAGCCACCGAAATATTCCAATGACTTTGTATTCTTCGCTTTTTTTGCTCTAGTCAAACTGCGCTCAGCAAGGTCTCGCATACCTTGCCAACCCAGTCTCAGTACAATTTGAAATGCATGAGCCTCATGACCATTCCAGAACGCATCGCCGTGAAGCCCGCACTCTACGAACTCATTTCGCATATGAGGGTATTTCTCAGCAACCTCGCCACACATAGCTTGATGTGCCAGAGAAAAAAGATAATTGCCATCTGTTGTAACCTCTCGAGGATAATCCCCCTCTGCAGAATGTGGCGCATACGCTTTGAAGTTATAACGACCAACAACTATATCATCATCATCAATATCAACTATCTGTTGATCGAACTGATAAGCTACGCTTTTTGCTGTGCGCTCCCACATAGGAAGATCCTTAAATAAAACATCAAATGCATACTTTGATGCGTCGTACATCGGCTGGACTCCGGCTTTTGCGGAACGTTTTCGCACTTTTTGCTCTTTATCCAATACAGCCTTTGATAACTTCATATGATACCTCCTTATTTACATAGCAATGCACAACCCTATTATACACATGTACAAGAAATAAAGTCAATACTAATATATCACGATTGTTACTTATTTGACTATTTTGATATATTGAACTTGTATTTTATCAAAAGAACAGGGTATCTATTTAATTTTGTGATATATTACAATTGAATATTTTATTGACTTTCGCATATTAACATGTTATGATTCATAGCACTACGTAAAACACTACCGTCAGAAAGGGTTATGGGTTCTCCCTTAAAACCTAAATACATTACACAAGGGGATTTAAAACATGAAGCAAACCGAATCAAAAACTAGAGAGGTTACGGCAACAAAAAAACTAAAAAAAATGCTGGTCACTTTTTTATTGTTTCCGGCGCTGCTCCTCGCATTAACAGCATGCGAATCTAGTGACGACTCCGCATCAGCAGACGGTGAAGGTGGAAACCTAACAATGTGGCACATTCAAACAGAAGTCCTCATCGGCGAAATAATTCAAGACAGTATAGACCGTTTTCAATACGAAAATCCAGGCTTTACCGTAACTCATGTCCCTATTGCAAACGACGATTATAAGACACGTATCGTCGTGGCACTCGGCGCAGGTACCCAACCCGACATCTTCATAACGTGGACAGGTGGCGGAATGCTCGAGTATATAGAAGCCGGTCACATAATTCCTTTAACACAATATTTGAGAGCCGACAACTTCTATCAGTACTTCATGGAGGCAGGAATTGCCCAAGCAACTGTGGATGGAGACATTTGGGCTGTTCCCGTAGAAAACTGCTCCATAGCTGTTGTTTTCTATAACAGACATGCTTTTGCAAATGCAGGCGTATCTGTTCCGACAACTATAAGTGAACTCGAAGATGTTATGGAGACGTTCATGGAACACGGGATTCTACCTTGGGCTTTTGCCAACAGAGAGCGTTTCGTTGCATCTTTCTACTTCAAGTACCTTGTCGACAGATACGGCGGTTCTGATGTATTTAACGACGCTGTTAATCGCAGAAATAACGTAACATTCGAACACCCTGCTTTCCTTTGGGCGGGTGAAAGAATGGTTGATTGGTCTGAAAGAGGATTCTTTGGAGAAGGATTCAATGCTCTTGATGGCGAGGCAGGTGCACTTAATCAAATGTTCTACGAGGGGCTTGCTGCTATGCGTGTTGACGGCACATGGTCAATTTCACGGCTTTTCGCCGATGGCATGACTTCCGATGACATTGGTATTTTCCCCTTCCCTGCGGCCGATGGTGGTGTTGGTAATCCCAACAACCTTGTAGGAACTGTTGGCGACACATTTTATGTCATCAGTTCAAACTCACCGCACCCTGACCAAGCTTTTGAAGTAATTCGCTTTCTCATTGACGAAACTGCCGTTGAGAAACGCATCGAAGCGGGGCGCCTTCCTCCAACAAGAAATGCCAGAGCCGGCGATCCATTAAATGCACAAGCCTTGGAGTTGATGCTTAATGCGCCGAACATCCAGCTGTGGTACGACCAATACTTGCCCACCGCACTAGCCGAGATTCATCTCAACGAACTCCAGGCTTTAGTGGGTTTGATTATTACTCCGGAGGAATACAACAGAAGAATGGAAGCAGGAGCTGTAGCACATATCGGACCAGCAAGATAAGCCGCACGGAGTGCGCTGTACCGTGTACCCTCAGCAACTACACAAGAGCTGTCGCTTAGAACAACATCTGAGCGACAGCTCGTTTAATTTTGCAAGAATGAATATCAGTTGAATAATTATTTTAAACATGGTATAGTTTATAAACGATAAAATTATATCTGATTGGACGGGGTATTATGCTAATACACGAAAACGGCAGTTTAAAAAGAAAAATTTACAACAAACTAAAAGAAGACATTATCTTTTGTGAACTGCTACCAAACTCAGTAATACTCGAAAGCGAGTTGTGCGAAAAATTTTCTGTTAGTCGCACACCTGTCAGAGAGGCATTATTGGAACTCGAAAAGGAAGGCTATGTGGTTGTAGAGCCACGAAAATCTACTAGGGTATCGAAGGTTTCATTAAGCGAATTAAGGCATATAAACGATGCCCGCATGCTTTTGGAAGTTAACGCCATACGCTCACTTAGCACGCCACTTACCGACGAACAACTACTAACTTTGACTGCATTTCAAAATCGCTATGAGCAATTTGATTTTTGCGTGGACACACACAGCAAATATAAATCTTACCTCCAGTTTGATTATGATTTTCACGCTATGATAACTTCTTTGTGTAATAATCCCTATTTGATTCGCTTTTGCGAAGAGTTGTTACAGCGCTCAGCTCGCCAGTGGTACTTGATGTTTTTGACAATAGAAAGCAGAGTCAGCAAGTCTATCGAAGAGCATATAGACGTCTTGAATGCGCTTTACAATGGTAGCGCAGAATCTGCTGCAAACTTGTTAGAAGAACATATTCGAGCATTTGAAAGCTTAGAGTATTTTGAGTAACATAATATTAGCGGACACACAGACTCCGAACACTTCGCCGAGAACACAAAGCTATGCGGAGAGTTCGGTTTTTTCGTTTTGCCCGGAGTCCTCCGGCTTGTCGCAACCAAAGAAATATGTTACAATGAACTAAATAAACGAAAGGTGCCTGTAATATGTCTGAAAGAGGCTTAATTCATATCTATTACGGCGATGGAAAAGGCAAAACAACTGCTGCGCTCGGGCTTGCATTTCGAGCTGCGGGGACGGGAAAAAATGTTATATTTGCCCAATTTTTAAAGGGCAGACCATGCGGAGAGCATAGCGCGCTCAAAGATTTTTCAAACATAACGCTCCTACAGGGAATACCGTCAGGCGGTAAGTTTATTTCACAAATGAGTGAAGCGGAGAAAGCCGAAACAAAAAAATCATGCGACGATTGTCTACAAAAAGCAACGGAAGCCGCTGGAAATAAAGCCTGCGACGTTCTTGTCTTGGACGAAGTAATTGATGCACTAAACCTTAAAATGCTGACTCCTCAGCTACTGGAAAACCTGATTTCACAAAAACCCGACAGCTTGGAAATAATCCTTACAGGGCATAATCCTGCCGAAGAACTCTTAGCACATGCCGATTATATTACACACATGAAAAAGCAAAAACATCCCTACGACAAGGGCATTATGGCGCGAAAAGGCATTGAATTTTAAATAGTAAAACAGCATAGATTGGAGATTATAAATATATGTCAACCTTTGAAATCGTTAAAAACAACGAGGCCGTCAAGACATACATCACGAGGGCTGATGAGTCCTTGTGCGCACTCGGCTTCACTGAACACAGCTTTGCTCACGTAACAAGAACCGCCGAAGATGCGGGCTATATTCTCAGAACGCTCGGTTATGCCGAGCGCGAGGTGGAGCTTGCTCAAATTGCAGGGTATCTGCATGATATAGGAAACCTCGTAAACCGCGCTAATCACGCTCTTTCGGGTGCTGCTATGGCGTTTAGCCTCCTCGGACCTCTGGGTTTTGAAGCAGCCGACATTGCTACGATAACAACCGCAATCGGCAACCACGACGAAGGCACAGGTTTCCCCGTAAATCCTGTTTGCGCCGCTTTGATTTTAGCCGATAAGTCTGATGTTCGCCGCACTCGTGTCAGAAACCCAGAAATTTCGAATTTTGACATTCACGACAGGGTCAACTATTCGGTTAAGAAGTCTACTCTTAAAATCAACGAGGACCAAACTTTAATTAAGCTCAAACTGAGCGTTGATACCAAGTATGGCTCTGTTATGGACTATTTTGAGATTTTTCTCCATCGCATGATTATGTGTCGCAAGGCCGCCGAGCGGCTGAACTTGGAGTTTAAGCTCATCGTCAACGAAAAGCAGCTGATATAGCTGGTGCTGAGTGTAGAATGCGGTGTAAAAATGTAACTAAACTTTGTTAAGGGCAAATTAAATGGTACTCAACTTAGAAAAGCATAATCGAGTAGGGGCTAACCGCAAAGGGCTTCGCCCCTCTCACACCACCGTACGTACGGTTTTCCGTATACGGCGGTTCAACCCACAGTGGATAAATGGACTTTGGAGTAGAGGTTTGACAG
>Ga0209755_10009253_pt1 | contig 10418 bp, 8 predicted proteins | sample TergutCo191P1_FD_187301 | JGI IMG/M metagenome (GOLD analysis project Ga0209755, IMG submission 187301) | Cornitermes sp. P1 segment gut microbial communities from Petit-Saut dam, French Guiana - Co191P1 (SPAdes) (version 2) | ecosystem: Host-associated > Arthropoda: Insects > Digestive system >...
AACAATCTCTCTGAGAGTCAATGGCGATTTTGGAGAATCAAATCACGAACTGCATCGATGTGAGCGTCGTCTGTTGATGTGGAAGGTTGTTCACTTCGGGGATCTTCATCAATCGACGTTCTACCTGTTTCAAAACGACTGTACCACTCAAAACACTGCGTTCAGCTCTACATTCACCTCCGAAGGCTTGTTGAAGCATTTTCCACGTTTCAGTAGCAGTTTTCCCGAGTTTGAAGCAAAATTTCACACACACACACACACACACACACACACGTTGTTCTTCCAAGTCCTTCATTTCCACTGCCTAAAAAAATCGCAAGCCGGTCACTGGACTTGTTTACTCCAGTGGCTGTAGCTCGCTTACTGGCAGTGATAGAGTGATGTGGCAAGAAGCATTGTGTTACCAACAGTTGCCGCTACTCAATGTCACTAGCCGTAATGCATTTCATTCATTGGTTTAGTCACTGCACACTCATTTTGGTCTTTTTTTGATCATACCTTGTATGTACAGCATAAACATATTGAAAAATTAATGTTAAATTCAGATAACATTCTTTTAAGCATGTGGCTTTAACAGGTGTTCAATTATTGATTACTTTATGTGTGTATGTCTTAAACATTTACAGTAAGTTAGAATTAACTACATTAGAAGTGACACGTGGGAATTTGTACCTGAAACTGTACAAAGTAAAACAGCTGAAATAGCAGAGAGTTTCAGTGATATTTGTTTTCATGTTACAGTTTTTGCTTTATTGTGAATTCATCTGTCTTGCTTTCATTTTTGTTATTCACTATAATAACATGCTATAATGAGGTAATTTGCTCACACATTCTTATTGTCAGGTTCCGAATTGCAGCTGTGTATTCAAACAATGACAATAAACTGGGCCCCAACTCAGCTAGGTTTCATCTTCACAAATCTAACAACAAGAACCCATTGCCACCACCAATTCTCATGCACACAGAAGCTGTCAGTCCAACTGCAATAAAGATCTGTTGGCAGGTATGTACTGTGTAATAACTTTGCAGGCAAGCCAGAGCAGGAGACACCATTGGTGTAACAAGGAAAGGACATACAGGTATCCCTCACTTGGTGCTCTTAACTGATTCCAGAAAAACAGAGCACTGAGTGAAACAGCACTAAGTGAGGGAACTTTTCCTATAAGAATTAAGGTTCAAAGAATTCATTTGTATTCTCAACTTTTTTTTAGTCCCAGCCTCTTCTACGTACCCATTGTAGGTGTAAATGCTTGTTATTGTGGTCGATTACTTTGAGACACACACACACACACACACACTTGGCAGGACTCCCCTGGTTGAGTGATAGGCCTGTTGCAGAGGCAACACACAATGGAATTTGAACCCACAATCCCAGCAAGTGAGCAACTGAAGACACTTCTTAGACCTACATTCTCAACTTACACTTCAATCATTATTTCCCAATATGAAATGTATTTCAGTACTGAAATAAAATGCACAAAATGATGGAATAAAGACATGCATTTTATGAATAACATATCATTTTTTCTCTTAATAGAATTTAAAAAAAATATTTATTTATTAAAAAAGTATGAATATTTTGATGAATTCCAGGTGACTGGTTCTACCAAAGAATGTATCCAAACACAAATTTATTTTCTCTATATAGGAGTTATTATCAGGCAGCAGCATTCTGCACTCCACTGGAAACCCGTTAGCTTCTGTCCATATCTGGGTCCTTGTCTCAGAAATAAGAAATAAAACTTTTAAATATTGAAAATCCTCAACCAACCCATTTGTTTCAGTATTGGCTGGGTATTTTGTCTCACTGTCACTACTGTCTTTCCTTTCTTCAAAAGCTGTCTTATGCTCTAATCCCATCAGCTCCACATTAACCGCTTCTTTCCCTTTATGTTCTATTGCACTGCTAATATCAGGCTTTTTGACTTGCTGTGAATAATTGTGGCCAAGAACATCTGAAAAACACTGAAGACATGATGTTACTTGTAACACATGATACCACTTCAAGCAAAAAACTAAAGTGTGGTTACTTGCTTCTCTGATTTTCTTTCTCTCTCTCTCTCTCTCTCTCTGGAAAGTGTGGTTTTCCCTCCACTCAACTGTACAGGCTGCTCATGCCAAGCAGGTAGGCACAGTGGTGGCAGTAAATATAAATGCAAGTGCTCAGAAACTATTTAAACACAGCTGCATTTATGTGCAAATTAAGGGGGGGAGTAAAAGAACCCTATAACAAAACAGCACAAAATGAAGTGCACTATGACCACACATTCTTCAGAAGGTTGTACTTGATGAATATGGTGAACAGGCACATAGTATATTAAGTTAATCTACCTGAACTGGCTCTGCATTCCATTACTGTGGCAGCACACAGGTCCACCTGACCATGTGCCACAATACTGGGTCTTTATCTTCTGGTTTTTAAATCCCATTATAGTTGCTTACAGCCAGAGTAATGTTAATTTCAAATACCCATGCCTACACCTGCATGGGACAGCATTGTCCCTTCCGGCTGTGACGAGTTACATGTAGTGGGACATGAGCATCTTGCTTGGCTGATGAAGGTGAAAAATTAAATTTTTTAATTGTAATTATAGTGTACGGTGTATTAATTTAATATAACCACAACAGTACACAACATAATTGATACAGATATTGTAAATTACTTTGGTTTTCACTGTACTTTCAATCATTTAATGATTGTCTTTAGAGTTCATAGTGATTACTGAAAATAATTACATAAGTAGTGCTGCGAGTACTGACTTGTTAACGTACAAGAGGCATAAAAGTGTTAAATTATGTAAAGGATATTGATAAATAATAATAAATATGTTATTAAAATGAGCTGGCCATATATGCTTATAGCAAAATTTAGTAAATATAATAGTGAAGACCTTTTGGTACAGTTTCTTATGTTTATTTTTACATACTGTATTAATTGTCATTGTTTAGCCTTTAAGATACCAAGTGTTTTTCCCTTTACAACATCTGTATGAACTCAGAATTACTGTGATGTTAAGACCCTGCTCATTAAGTCAAGAGTAATTTGGAAGACAACTTAAAAACTTACTCTTCCGAATATGTTTGAAGAATATAGTTCTCCTTTCTATCCTGTTATTCTCTGGTGTTAGTAATTCTGCTTTTTATATATATATATAATTAAATAAATAAACTTTATTTAATACACAGTTTACACATCAAGATAAATGCAGAGGCAACTTCATATCACTGTGCCATTAGGTATTCCATAGCAGTGTACCATTCTTAGCTACAACAAATGTATATGCACTGTGTGACTTGACATCACCTAAATATAAGAAAACAAGACTATTACTACTACTGCTGCTGCTACTGCAACTCCTGCTGCTACTGCTGCCATTGTTATAAGACCCCCCAAGACATTTTGAACAATTAAACATGCATTATCATTTCACCTGTAAGATAAAATTTGTTCATGTACTTCCTGCATCTGACATATTTCTAATGCTTTTCTTTTTTTCCAGTATATGGGATCACCTGTAGTTCCTGTGGAGGGTTTTTATGTTTACTACAGGGAAACAAGCAGTGCGGGTGATTACATAAAGGCAACAGTTGAGGGCGAGGCACAGCGTTCATTTGTTATCACTCACCTTCAAGCAGACACGTCATATGATGTAAAACTGCAAAGTTTTACTGTTGTGTCAGCCTCTGATTTCAGCGCCATTCTTACACACAAGACTTTGCGTTAGTATCTCTTGTTTTATGTTATATTTTGTTTCCTGCTTTATGATTTGTTTTGTTTTTCCGTTGGACCTTACGACAGTGCACTCTCTGTGATAGATAGTGTGTTAGCAGATTAAATGCACATTTAGCTTTTAGTTTTAGGAGTATTGTTCATGCACATTTTCCTTTTTATTTTCTAAAATTTGTTAAACCTATATGAGGTTTACAAAACTCCCCACTGTTATGTACAGGAAGGTGGATATACTATATCTCGAAGCTTTGGTGTGTACTGTCTCAGCTCTTGTACATATGCTTTCTGTCACAATTGCAATCTTACCATTTCTGCAATGAGCCAAAGTACAGGCACTTAGACGTCTTTCATTACTTAAAATGCAGGTTTCCTCAGGGCGTTTGTGGACTATATTCTTCTCAACAAAGTTGTATCATGCTTTTACAAACCATGCAGCATGGAAGGAATATTGCCCAGTGTTTGTTACAAAGGATTTCAGTTGAATATGTCTTTTCTCTGCTGCGTGTCCACCCACCACCCATATAAACCTTCAGTTTATCACCCTAATAATACATGATGTAGAGTACAACAGTAAAGGCTCCTCATTGTGTACTTTTTTCCTGTCTTCTGTTCGTCAAAATCTACTCACAAGGAATATGTCTCATTTGAATGAGTAGTTGGCTGGTGTGTGAAGAAATGCTGAGATGCTGAAAGAGTAGACAATGAGTGCCAGATTTTGCTAATAACTGACTGACTCCTTTACTTATTGTATCCTGCTGTTCTTATACACCAAATGTTTCCAATTTAATTTACTTTTAAAACAAGATAAGCAGTGTACATATAATGTAAAATTGAGTCATGTGTGTGTAGCCATTGTTCCAGTGGAAAAGCAATAAGTATTACATATTCTGAGTGTGTGTCTGTAGCCTTAGTTATCCAGCATGCATTGCGTATGTGCCATACTATTTTCTCATCTGTGGTCTGTCTGACTATGCCATTCTTTTCCACATTATCTCATAAACAGCACAACTTTCAAAACAGCATTATTGAGCATAAAATGTGTCTTTTGATTTACTCTACAACTTTTTTATGAAACATTTTTATTCTAAGAAGAATTCAGCAAGATGTTACCATAAACATACATTGGTCTTTATGTAAAGTACCCATTATTCTGTTGGTTTTGTCAGATTTTAATGGAACTTGAATTTTCTTGACAGATTTTTTAAAAATACTCAAAAATCAAATTTCATGAAAATTCATCCAGTTGGAGCCAAGTCATTCATGCAAGCAGGCAGGCAACAGACAGACATGACAAAGCTATGTAATATGTTTTCTTTTGGGTAATTCCCTGGCGTCTTGGTTCTAATACCCAAAAGAAAGAATATTACATATTGAACATGGCGAAAGCTTAAAATCAAGAATGACAAAGCTAATTTTTGCTTTTCGCATTTTTGCAAATGTGCCTAATAACTGATTTTCTTAACCCCTTATGAATATAGAGTTACATAATAACTATACTTGATACTCATGTAATTCTGAGGTGTCATGAACATGAAGTTAAGCATAACACTGCCCAGTTTTGATTTGAACAGTATGGTGTTAAAGCTGCATTCAGCAACTCTCATATGATTTTGATTTTGCAGTGGATTATTCAAGCCAATACATGTAGTCTTTATCATGTAACCTTACGTACATAAGCTAGGGTAGCACAGTCGGTACAGTGACTAGGCTACGGGGTGGACGGACCAGAGCGTAAATCTTGGCAGGGGCAAGAGATTTTTCTATTCTCCAAAACCTCCAGACCAGCTCTAGGTTCCACCCAGCCTCCTGTTCACTGGGTACCAGGGTTCTTTCCTGGGTCTGCAGCAGGTGGGCATAAATGTAACCCCTCACCTTCTTATAGTGCCATTGCTATGAATGAGTGGAGCTGTACCTCTAATCCACCAATATGTCTTCATGATGTAGACAGTAAAAACTTTAGCTTTACCTTGCATAAGGTGTGTATAAAATCAGCTGTGTTTAGTAGAATAGTGCATTGCATTCATGTGGTGATAACTGATGGATGATGCAGCGAATGTGATTCATACATAACATTTGTATTACTTGGTACATTTTCCGTGATCTCTGTGGTATGTGCCATGGCTCAGGCAATTAATCACTGGCCTTTCACCATGGCGGTGTGGGTGCAATCCTAGGCCAGTCCAAATGTGGTTTGTAGTGGACACACAGTGGGTGTCAGGTTTTTCTCTGAGTACTTCAGTTCTCTCCTGTCCATATTATTTCACTAATGCTTCACGTGCATCCATTCATCAGTCACCAATGCTATGTAATGTTAACAGTTAACTGCATTGTTAAATAACATCTTAATAATATCCGTGGCATGCAGTCATATTTGTAGGAAAGTATCATTAATATGACATAACAAAGTAAGTAGCCCTGAGATCTTTGCCGCTTTGTGATTTTGCTGGATATCTATTTACATAAAGTCATCGGGTAAAGTAATGGCACTGCAGTGCACAGTATCTATCAAGGCAGTGCTTCCTGATGTGAACTTTGACTCAAATGAGGCTGTGGGAATCATGTGGAAGTGTCCAAAAGTTTGTTCCTCAGGATTAGGGACCCCTGTTGATGGCCATTTTATTATCATTGTAGGAAGCTTCTGTTGTCACGTTTTATTTCATTTTCCAGGTGCTGTAACTGAAACTCCTGCTTTGCCACCTCAGGTAGTGAGTCCTAATGTGGCTGTGGGAGAATCGTCAAGCACACAACTGTACTTGGTTCTGGGTGCTGTTGTTGGCGGTCTTCTGTTCCTGGTCCTTGTGTTCCTTATTGTCTTCATTTTCAACAGGCAAAGAAATAACAACAGTCATTCTTCTCAAAGTGAGTTTATGCTGAAAATAACTGCAGTAAATACAATTATTTGTACTGTCAGTGTGGTAACTTATGCTTGTCCTTTGTGAGAATGAGGATTGCTGAATTTATAGTGATAAATAAATGTCCATTCCTGTATTGAGTTTGTGCTGTATCATTCATCTTATATAATGTTGTACCTGGAGCTCTAGAATTTAAGGCAGGAGTACAAATCACTGGACTGTGACATTCAGTTATTTTGCTGCTGATATAGTTCTGTGATTGAGGATTACACCAGTAACTCTATGTATTGTTATTTTTGTTTTTAAATGCTTGACAGATGCCAGTGAACATCAGGACAAGTTCAGTGACCCAGCTTTGCAGCTGGAGACTGTGAATGTGTTTGGACTAAACAGTAAGAATCTCTTGAATGGGTGTGTGTCCCAGAATGGTTTTTTACACAGTAATAAACTGAACATTACGAGCAACCCACTAGCTGAGACAGATGAGGATAAGGTAAAAATGTTCTCCATTTTATTGTACTACTGCTGCATCTGTAATTGTTTTAAAATAGCTTTATGTTTTGAGTTTGTGGTATTTTTGTTCTGGGTTACAAATTACCCATTAAGCATTCAGTGCATATTCAGTACTTACTATTATTCGTGTTGCTTACAGCCACATGTGATAGTGTAAAACCTGAATTCCCAATAAAGTAGACTATAGCAGGCTAAAAATTGCCCACTTCTTAAACAGTCTCAATCTGTGTGCTTCATTTATCATGAGGGACCAAATTGTACACACATGCAAATAAAAAAAAAGTTAAAAATTGGACAGTGTTGTGTATTTGAGGACTTTCAATTCTTTAATAAATTAACTGTTGTTTCCAAGTAGAACTGATAACCCCACTGTACCAGTTGCATATATTGCTATTCGTATAAATCATCATCATGTTTTAAGTTTGTGAAGAACTTGTTCCCACAGTCTAGATTCTGTATGTGTTAAAAGTTTGTTGAATGGAACCTTAAAGTTTTGTGTCACCAAATCTGTAACTGTTCATTTAGCAGCCAGTTCCAATATAGAGTGTTTAGGTAGTAGTATGATGTGTCTCTGCACTAAATTTCACATTCCTAGCTTTATTGTTTATTTAGTTACTGCCTTAAGATCATCTGTGTGGTACTCACATCTCTCCCTGAATCTTTTAAGCCATTCCAAGATATGCACATGAGATACAGCTATATTTCCATAAACAGTGTCAAGCGTGTCATATGTCATATGTTCCTGGAGCTGCAGTCCTTGCATATGAAACAAAACTCAGTGTTGTGTTGCTACTCCAAGACAGAGAGAAGAACACAATTTGTGCACAGGGCTGTTACAGATTAACTAATAGTGGTATACACAGTGTATGCACAGGGCTGCTGCAGGTGATTGAACTAGAACTTTCTTGTCATTAATTCCTGGCATTTGTAGGATGAACTAATAGTAACCGGTTAGAATTGGTTTATGTGCCAAACTGTACTTGTATGATAACATTTGCCTCAGTACTTCATTCTTGTACATTATAAGCTGAACTGAAAAATTTTATCTCAAACACTGCAATATTTAAAGTAGTTCAGAAGTTGAAGTTGCACATTCAACCATCCCAAGTGGCAGTGGCAAGCTGCACGGTCTGGTGAAGACACATGGCTGCTAATGGCTGTAGTTCTACCTAAATCTGAAAATGATATATGAGTTGGAGTTACAGTGATTTGGCTTCTCAGTGTGCCAGGAACTCAGTGTATTAAGAAAAGCAAGTAACTATGGTTATTGAACTTTGCTGTAGGATCTTTCAGCGTTCTGATTTGTTACAGAACCAAAATGTAATGGAGATGGCGTACTTGTCAAGACAGAATAACAACTGTTCCACAGTGAGGGAAGCAAGTGCTAGTGGAAGTAGTTCTAGTGCGTCTGGTGATGAGAGGCCTCAGCCAAGCCCATCTAAAGTGAATGCAAGTGAAGCAAAGAGTTGGCGAGTAATAGCACCAAATAAAGCTGCTGAGGAGAATTACGTCTGACTTACACAATGCATTTAATGGCAACAATACACTATTTTAATCAGTGATGTTAATATATGTGATATGGAAACTTGGTTCCAGTACTGTGAAGCACAGTTTAGCAATTATTTTTGGGCCTGTACTCTGTCCTTTGACTTGGCAGTGGTTTACAGGCCTAGTAGAGTGAGGTGCCTGCAAATTAATATATTTATTTTCACTTTATCTGTGTTGTAGTCCACTAGTCAGAATGTCGCCTACAATCACTTTTTCTCATCCATGTGGCTTGTGTACTTCTTTCTCTTAACCAGAATCTTCCTTGCAAGTGCACATCTGTTGGACCAACTTCATGCATTAATTAATGCCAATGTTGGAGGTCGTTTGCTGATGGTTTTTGTTCTCCGTGGTGTCAGTTGCAGTACATGTAAAGCAATTGACTGAATTTGAATGAAGGCTGAAATATCTTTAGTCACTAGGAGGTCTTATTTATTACAATTTGCAGGCACCTGCTGGCTTACCTGTTCTTATAATGAACTATATCTGGATTGGTGCAATTTCAAGTCATTGATTAAAGTAATAGAGACAAACAGGATAATTTTAATAATATATCAGATAATAAAGTAACCAGTGATTACATAATGCCTATAAAGCATGAAATTCCTCCAAATATATTATCCATGTTCAGTTCCTACCTTACATTATTCGCACACTGTCTCCATTACAACACACTATATTCTCAGTGTCCTGTGGAATATATCTATGAACTCAGTGGAAAAATGCAGTTTTTAAATTTTAAAATGGATTGTATGTATATTAACTGATGTGCTTTAAAGGGTTAACTACAGAATTTTTTTAAAAAATTCCATGAGCTTAGTTTCTCAAAACATTGGTAGTGTTCATCATATACACAAATTTTTTGCTGTGCTATGTGGAGTGGATGTTTTTGTACTAAGGTGAAGATTTTCTCACTGCTAGATCTGTACAGTATGAATATTCCTTCCATGACATGATACCCACAGTTTCGTAGATCATCACAGTTTAAAATTAAGGTTAAGATATTTTATTAGATCTGTCTTGCTTTTTTACTGTACATAAATTTTATAAAATGCAAGTACTATGGTTGTGTGAAAGAAAAAGTGCCTAGACTGTAATAGGAAAAATGTTAAGATTTTTATATATATTTTGTGTAATGATGTGTAGATGTTTGTTATGTAGGAAAGAATGGTGTAATTATAGTTCTAACGTGAAGTTAAAGTGCGGAAGCCGAACCAGTGTGGTGCAAAGGACAATGATCTGCTTATATGTAACATATATATAACAGCAGGCAGTACCAGAAAGTAAAATATCAGCTGTAACATTGATAGAAGGTCAAGGACCCATAATTTGTCTCATTCTTTCACTTTATTTAGTGTCTGTTAGATGTGATAATGCCAAGGAACAGTGTGCATTGTAGATGTAGATGTGGATAATAATTGGGTTCTGGTCCCGATGCAATTAGGCCTTTAGATGGGCCCTTTTTGTCCCACAATCTGGTGCCAAGTCTTGGGAGCCCTGTTCCTTCAATAAAGTTTCAGATTTCCCCCAGATGTATACTCTTTAACATCCTCTGGGTCCAAGATGGAAGGAGCCCAGATATGTATGACTCAGTGAAGCCACAGCTCCACACTCACACAAAAGTGGGCTGAGGTTTTTTCTTTTGCTCCACAGCTCCTACATATGGGCTATTTGTCAAGCTTATTAAGTAAAAATTTCTTTTCAGGGTGTTATACATACATACATACACACACACACACACACACACACACACACACACACACACACACACACACACA
>Ga0209755_10009254_pt1 | contig 10418 bp, 3 predicted proteins | sample TergutCo191P1_FD_187301 | JGI IMG/M metagenome (GOLD analysis project Ga0209755, IMG submission 187301) | Cornitermes sp. P1 segment gut microbial communities from Petit-Saut dam, French Guiana - Co191P1 (SPAdes) (version 2) | ecosystem: Host-associated > Arthropoda: Insects > Digestive system >...
GAACTTGCCGCATCATTGGATGCGGTGGAACAGAGGCAAAAGGATATTGAAAAGGCAAGAAACGAATTAACGGATTTATCGGCGCATATAGCAGGGCAACGGAACGAAATCGCCGCCATAGAAAAACTTAAAAACGAGACAAACGAATTTATTTACGGGATGATCTCCAGCACAGAAGCCTTTATGAACGCGGACGGAGAATTAAAAGGATATTCCGCTCTTTTGTGTGAATGGCTTACTGAATTATTCGGGATAAAATTCACGCTGAAAAATTTTTCTTGGTTCGGCCTTCTTGACGGGCTTGAGAGCGGCGAGGTTGATTTCACAGGCGATTTGACTGCCAGCGCCGAACGCCGGAAAACATATTTTATGTCCGAGGCAATCGCTCAGCGCTCAATAAAATATTACAGGATCGCGGGCAGTCTGCCTCTTCAGGAAATCCGAAAAACGCGGCTTCCCAGGTTTATTCTTCAGGAAAAGACGACTATCGCAGGGGATGTTTTAAATTACGCGGGCGGGACTTTTGAGCCTGTATATATTCTGGAATACGATGAAGCGTATGAGCTTTTAAAAACAGGGCAGGCTGACGCTCTTATCGCGGAAAGCGCTCAGGAGGCTTACTGGGATATTTACAGCGATATCGCGGTATCGGATTTTTATCCGCTGATATTCTCCCCTGTTTCCTTCGCGGCGCGGAACCCAAAACTTTTTCCGGTTGTTTCCGTCATCAATAAAATTTTGGAAAGCGGATATAACCGCCATTTTTTTAGCTTAAACGATTTGGGGTACCGGGAATACCTGAAGCATAAATTATCAATGCGGCTTACAGGCGAAGAGCTTTTGTATATAAAAAACAACAGGGAAATTCCGCTCGCGGTTGAGCATGATAATTACCCGATAAGTTTTTTCAGCGATTACAACAATGAATGGCAGGGAATATGCTTTGACGTACTTAGTCAGATTGAAGCACTGACAGGCTTAAAATTCATGGTTATTAATGATAATCAAACAGAATTCCATGAGTTAATGAACATGCTGGAAAGCGGAGGCGCGCACATTATATCGGAGCTAATTTCCACGCCGGACAGGGAAGGGCGTTTTTTATGGCCTGACAATTCGTTCATGACAGAGCGTTCTGTGCTGATTTCAAGAATTGAATACAGTAATATCAATATTAACAAGATCTATTCCGAACGGGTGGGGCTGCCCAAAGGAACAGCGCACGCGGAATTCTTCCACAGGTGGTTTCCGAATCATCATTACGCGTTAACTTACGAGAGCCAGACAGACGCATTTAGCGCGCTTATGAACGGCGAAGTGGATCTGGTAATGAACGCGTACAGCTCCCTCCAGTATCTGACAAACTATCTGGAACTTGCCGGTTTTAAAATTAATGTAATATTTAACAACAGTTTTGAATCAACTTTCGGAATCAATAAAGATCAGAGCAGGCTTTGCTCAATAATTGACAAAGCGCTTGAGTTAATTGACACCGGCGCGATTTCCGAGCAATGGCGGTATAAAGCTTATGATTACCGCCAGAAAATTGAGCAGGCGAGGATGCCCTGGCTGATAGGCTCGATCGTTTTATCTTTGCTTGTGCTTTCGCTTGTCGCTGTCCTCTTTATCAGAAGCCGCATGGCAGGCAAAGTACTGGAGAGACTGGTGGAAAAACGCACGTATGAGCTCGCGTTTCAGACAGCTACATTAACAACATTATTCGATTCTATTCCCGATTTAATTTTTACAAAAAACCTGGATTTAAAATTTCTGCACTGCAACAAAGCTTTTCTGGAGCATTTTAATACGAACATTGACGAGGTTGTAGGCAGCACGGACAGCGAAGCGATGGGAATAACCGTTGAAGAAGCAAGTACATATAACGATATGGATCGAATGGTGATAAACGAAAAACAGACGGTCACCATAGAGGAATACATTCCGCATCATAACGGAACGAAGCCGTTTTACGAAACCATAAAAATGCCGCTTGTCCTTGACAATAAAGTTGTCGGAATAATGGGAATAGCGCGCGATATTACAAAACGAAAGGAAACTGAATCCGCGGCGCTGACAGCTTCTCAGTTAAAATCTTCGTTCCTCGCGAAAATGAGCCACGAGATACGCACGCCGATGAACGCGATTCTCGGCGTTACTGAGCTTATGATAATGAACGAACAGCTGCCAAGAGACATTGAGGAGGGGCTGGAAAAAATTTACAGCTCATGCGATATGCTTTTGGGAATCATTAATGACATACTGGATTTTTCAAAAATAGAAGCGGGCAAACTTGATATAGTGAACGCTCAGTATAAAGTCGCGAGCATGATTAATGATTCTGTTCATCTGAATATGATGCGCATCGAATCCAAGCCAATTGAGTTTGAGCTTCAGGTTGATGAAAATATACCGGCGAGCCTTATCGGCGACCCGCTTCGCATCAAGCAGATACTGAACAACCTGCTCTCCAACGCGTTCAAATACACAGACTCGGGAAAAGTTGTTTTATCAGTTTCTACGGAGCCGATACCTTTAATCGCGTATCTGCCTGATCATTTTATGAATGACCATGTGAAATGGCACGGACACGAAAGAAAGGGAACTACGCTTGTATTAAAAGTGCGCGATACAGGGCACGGCATGACAAAGGAGCAGTTAAACATAATATTTGACGAATACTCACGCTTTAACAGGCGGAAAAATCTTACTGTAGAAGGCACAGGACTTGGTCTCGCGATTACAGAACGCCTTGTAAACCTTATGGACGGCAGCATCAGCGTCGAGAGCGAACCGAATAAAGGCTCGCTGTTTACGATTAAACTGCCGCAGGAAATTGTTGACAGCGAAGTGATTGGAAAAGAGCTCGCGGATAATCTGTGTCAGTTCCGTTTGAATTTTATGTCCAAAAGAAAAAGAGAAAGAATCGGGCGCGATCTGATGCCCTACGGAAGCGTGCTGATTGTTGACGATGTGGAAACAAACATATATGTCGCTGTCGGTCTTATGAAATTATACAGGCTGCAAATAGATACCGCGATGAACGGACATGACGCTATAAGCAAGATAAAAGAAGGCGGAACTTACGATGTGATATTTATGGATCACATGATGCCGGAAATGGACGGAATAGAAGCGGTAAAACAGATTCGGGGCATTGGTTACACTTCTCCGATAATCGCGCTTACGGCAAACGCTGTCGCAGGGCAGGCTGAGATTTTTATGCAGAACGGGTTTGACGATTTTATCTCAAAACCAATAGACATCCGCCAATTAAACTCAATCCTGAATAAATTCGTGCGCGACAAACAGCCGCAGGAAGTAATTGACGCGGCTAACATGCAAAAACCGGAAACCCAGGACGCGCAGTCCGCTCTTACAGCGCAATCCTCTCATGCTGACTCGCTTTTGATAGAATCGTTTATCAGAGACGCGAAAAAAGCGGTTTCGCTTTTGGACGTTATGCGCTTTGAAAAACCGGTCTCAGAAGAAATATTGCGCAGGTTCACAGTAATCGTTCACGGAATAAAAAGCTCTTTATGGAACATCAACGAAACAGAGCTCGCGAATCTGGCGTATAAACTAGAAACAGGCGGACGGGAACTTTTATCAACTGACTCAGACGACGATCTTTTAAGAGCGGATAATACTGATATGATAACGCTGGCTGTTCCTGAGTTTCTGGCGCAATTACGCGCGCTTTTGGAAAAACTGGAAGGACAGCGCGGCAGAGAAAGAGCTGATAAAAATCCCGGCGCTGTAGATATCGAAGACCTGCGCGTTAAATTAAAAACAATTCAAAAAATGGCGGCGGATTATAACAGGAAAGGAGTTATTGACACAATTTCAAAGGCAGGAAGCTGCTCAGATGAGATAAAAGCGGCTTTTGATAATATTATTGAGCTTGTTCTTCACAGTGAATTTGAGACGGCGGAAAAAATCGCTTCGGAGCTGGAGGCTGGCTTAAACGGCAGGGGGGATATTTCTGACACGCTGTTAAACAGCAAAATTCCGGGACTGGATTTAATAAAAGGCCTTGAGCGGTATGAGGGCGATGAAAAAACATTTTTAAAGGTGCTGCGCTCATACGCTGCCAGCACCCGGTCTATCCTTGACACAATGGAAGGGCTTATTATAGATCAGGAGCTTAATGATTACAGAATAAAAGTGCACGGCATAAAAGGCTCAAGCGCGGATATATTCGCCGGGGAAATCGGCAGCGGGGCGGGCGATCTGGAAGAAGCGGCGAAAACCGGAAACATTGATTTTATAAACAGGCATAATCAGGGGTTTATGGAATCCGCCAGAGCGCTTCTTCATGAGATTGACAATCTGTTTTTAAGGCTGGATACTGAAAATCCAAAGCCAAAAAAAGATAAAATAGACAGGGGAGCGCTCTTAAAACTTTATAACGCATGTAAAGGTTATGACATGGACGGAACGGACAGGGCAATAGCGGAGATAGAAAAATATAATTACGAATCTGACGGGGAACTCGCGGACTGGCTGCGCGAAAGCATAGACAGGATGGATTTAAAACAGATAGCGCAGAAACTTGAGGCGGTGTTACAGCCGCGCTTTTAGAGAGGAGCATTAACATGAAAAACATGGATTTTACTTCGGCAGCCAGAACCAAAAACAGGCGGAAAAAAATCATTTACGTTGACGATATAAAATACAGTCTGGTTTCCGTTAAAAGCAGAATTGGCGAGCGTTATGAGGTTTATCCCGCGGAATCAGCGGCGAAACTTTTCGAGCTCCTTGAGAATATAACGCCGGATCTGATACTAATGGATGTTAATATGCCGGGTATCGACGGCTACGAAGCTATCAAAAGTTTAAAAAACGACGAGCGTTATTCTGACATACCGGTAATTTTCCTGACGGGTAACAGCAGCAGAGAAAGCGTTGTAAAAGGTCTCAGCCTTGGCGCTGCTGATTATGTGATAAAACCGTTCACAACGTCAAAATTAATCGAGACAATCGATTCACATTTATACAGCCGCGGACAAAGCGGTTCACTCAGCGGCGATAACAGCGGGAATAAGCCTGATATACTTATTGTAGATGATGTATCCAGTATGTTACGCGCCATGCAATACGCCCTGCATGACAGATACAATGTGTCAATATTATCCAAATCCGAAGACGCCATAGATTTTTTAAAAAACAAAAAGCCGGATTTAATCCTGCTGGATTATCTGATGCCCGTGTTTAACGGGTTTGAGCTTATTCCCATTATAAGAAGCCTGCCTGCTCATAAAGATACGCCGGTAATCATTATAACAACCGAAGGCACTCCAGATCATGTAAACAAGGCGATGACGCTTGGAGCGTCGGATTTTATTGTAAAGCCTTTTAAGCCTGAAGAATTAAACAGCAAGGTCGCGAAACACATCAGAATCTCGAAAGAATTGAAAGCGATTAAGGAAGATTATAAAAATATATCAAAGTAAATCAATTAAAGGTGGGTTATGCAAAAAACTGTTTTTTTAATCGACGATAACGCGACAAACCTGACTGTAGCCGAAGAAGCTCTCTCAGGGCAATACCGGATAATAGCGCTGTCATCAGCCGCTAAGATGTTCACCGCTCTGGAAAAATTTAAACCGGACATTATTTTGCTGGATATCGAAATGCCGGAAATGACCGGATTCGAGGCGATGAAAATTCTTAAAGCCAACAGCGAATACTCGGAGATTCCTGTAATTTTTCTTACAAGCATGACAGACCCTGTCAACGAAGCGCACGGCATTGAACTTGGCGCTGTTGATTTTATTTTAAAACCGTTTTCTAAACCGGTGCTTTTAAACCGCATAAAAAACCATCTGCAGATTGATGAATTAATACGCGAACGCACTCAGCAGCTTGCCCGGCGCACTCAGCAGCTTATGCTGCTTCAGAACGGCATCGTGTATACTTTCGCCGACCTTGTGGAGAACCGCGATAAAAATACCGGCGGCCATATTGATCGCACTGCGGCGTATTTTAAAATATTACTGGACGCGGTACTTGAAAAGGGCGTTTACTCTGAAGAAACGCGGCGTTGGAATAAAGACGCGGTAGTTTCATCGGCGCGGCTGCATGATCTTGGGAAAATAGCGATTTCCGATTCCATTTTAAACAAGCCCGGCGCGCTTACAGAAGAAGAATTTCAAATAATGAAAACGCACGCGCAGGAAGGAGAGCGGATTATTGATAGAGCCATTGAGCAGACAGGAGACGCGGAATTTTTATACAACGCGAAAGTGATAGCGGCTTATCATCATGAACGATGGGACGGAAAGGGATATCCTTACGGAAGGAAAGAAACGGAAATACCGCTTCAGAGCCGCCTTATGGCAATCATTGATGTTTATGACGCGCTTGTATCCGAGCGGCCGTATAAAAAAGCATTTAACCATGAGGAAACTTTAGACATAATAATGAACGGCTCAGGTTCTCATTTTGATCCGGAAGTAGCAAAGGTTTTTTTCGAAATTAATGAAAAAATAAAAACCGCGATGCTGGATTTCGCGGAAAAAAATGACGAGGACGCGACTTGACAACTCCATCGTTTTTTATTATGATTAGAAAATGCGCGGGAATAGCTCAGTGGTAGAGCGCGACCTTGCCAAGGTCGATGTCGCGGGTCCGACTCCCGTTTCCCGCTAATAAAATTTACATAAGCGGTTTCGCGGGAGAGATGAACCGCAAAACGTTATCTGAAACATTTTAATGGCCCGGCGGAACGGGTTTGAACGGCTTTCTCAAGTTCTTCAATTTTGCTTACTTCCATAATTACGGCTCCCTGATCGTCCTTCACTATTCCGCTGACAAGCAGCGGAATCTGATCGAAAAGCAGTTTATTGTAACGTTCATATACCCGCGGAAAAATAACGGTTTCGTACATGGCGGTTTCGTCTTCAAGGCTTAAAAAACTCATCGTAAGCCCGTCTTTTGTCCAGACTTCCTTTTGCGTTACCGGCCAGCCGATGAGGCATACGCCGCAGTTTATATATCTGCCGATGTGTACGGCTTTAACGCGTTTCTTCAGGGCGGAAATTTTGTCTTTCCATAAAACAAGCGGGTGAGCGTTACGCAAAAATCCAAGCGCCCTGTATTCCTCCCATAAAAAGACGGCTGCCTGAGATGAAGATATTACAGATGAGCGCTCACAATTTAAAACTGACGGCCCGGTGTGAGAAGCATCGTCTGAGAATAACTCACTCTGCCCGCGCTTAGGCGCGCAGGTGTGCGTTGACAGCAGATAACGCGCCTGCATAAATCTGGAAAGCCCGTCCGCGACGCTGTCAAAAACGCCGGCGGGACAAAGCGCGGCGATGTCGTCCCGTGAAAGTTTTACGCGCTGTGAGAAATCTTTCAGCGATAAAAAATTTCCGCCCTTCTCCCGTTCCTCAAAAACGGAGTTCGCGCCTGTCGCGGACAAACCCTTAACCGCCATCAGCCCGATAACGACTGTCCCCGGTATTCCGTAGTAACGCCACTGCGAAATATTTACATCCGGCCCTTCTGTAAAAAGCCCCATGCGCCTTATTTCCGCGATATACGCGTGCGGGCGGTAGTAGCCGCCCTGATTGCTGAGAACCGCGGCCATAAACTCCGCCGGATAATGAACCCGAAGGTACGCGGATTGAAACGACACCATCGCGTAACTCGCGCTATGCGGCTTGCAGAATGAGTAGCCGTCAAAGGAAAGCATCATTGCCCAGATTTCCCGGATGGTTGCTTCATCCACATTGTTTTTTCTGCATCCGTCAAAAAACTGTTTTTCGTATACCTTCAGTTTTTCAGCGCCCGCTTTTTTCGCGATAATTTTCCGCAGCTTGTCCGCGCTTACATCGTCAAAACCGGCGAGCGCGACAGCGGTTTTGCTTACGTCCTCCTGATAACACAGGATGCCGTAAGACTCGCTCAGTATTTTTTCAAGGCGCGGATGCAGCGGTTTCCATTTTTCTCCCTTTAATCTTTTTACATATTCGCAGATAAATTTATTAGCTGCCGGCCGGATAATGCTTGAGTGAATTACGATATGATCAAAATCGCCCGCTCCGGTTTTTTTCTGAAGCTGGCGCATCGCGGGGCTTTCGATATAAAAAACGCCGATGCTGTCTCCGCGCGCGAGAGCGTCAATTACCGCCCTGTCATTAACCGCTCTGTTCAGCCTCTCATTTAAATCTTCACCATTAATATCATTGTACAGTACATCCTGATCACCGTTTTTAACTCCTCGTTTGCAATCTGTTATTCCGCGCTCCACATTCTTAACGGCGTCGCGGATAACAGCGAGACTGCGGTTGCCCAAAAGATCGATCTTTACAAATCCGGCGGCTTCCGCCCCTTCTTTTTCCCATGCCAGAAGCGGAAAGCCTTCAAGCGATTTTTCGACTGGCGCGTAACGGCACACAGGCTGCGGCGTTATCACAAGCCCTCCGCAGTGCATGCTTAATCCCCGCGGCAGCCCCTCAATCCTCGCGGCTATGCCGAAAATTTCCCGCCATAGGGGATCGGCGTCTTCTTCCTTTTCATGAAAATCGAATATTTTTCTTTCCAGCCTGGATACCGCGGCGTCCGCGAAGCCGTAAGCCTTCGCGGTTTCGCGTAACGCGGAGCGCGAACGGAAAAAGTTATGATTCGCTACGCGCGCGCAGTATTCAGAACCGGTATTCTCAATTACCTGTCTGATAATTTCATCGCGCTCATCCCACGCGAAATCAACATCAATGTCCGGCGGATCAGGGCGCGCGGGGTTGAGAAACCGCTCAAAATAAAGGTTATGCGCAATAGGATTAACATTAGTTATGCCAAGAGAGTAAGAAACAATTGAAGCCGCTCCCGAGCCGCGTCCGCACGTGCGGCTTGTCATGCTGACAATATCGTCCATGCGCAGAAAGTACGGAGCGAATCCCATTTTTTCTATTATCTCAAGCTCGTATTCAATCCGGTCGGTTTCCATGTCACCTAACTCACCGTATCTTTGAGCCGCTCCGGCATAGACTCTCCGCCTTAGTTCACCCGCCGCGCTTTGCCCCCCCGCTGCTTGCTGCGACGCTGTTTGCGACGCTGTTTGCAGTGCTGCTTGCGGCGAAATACCGGTTTCGTACCCGGGAAAAATGAAACCCTCAAAAATATCATTATACCGGCAAAGCCCGGCAATCAGGGCTGTACCGTCTACCGCCTGCGGCCATGAGTCAAGAAGAGAGGAAATCCGCGAAGACGGTTTTAAAACGCGCCTCCCAGGGGAAGCCGGAATTATGTCAGAATCAGCGAGATTTCCGGTTGTTTTATTCAGGGATATAGCGCGTAACGTTTTGTGAACGCTGTAATCAGAATCATCCAGAAAAACGGAAGTATCAAGAAAGGCAAGCGGTATATTCAGCTCTTTTAGCGCGCCAAGACAGCTTATGTCATCAGGGGTTATCGCGGCGAAAAGATACTTTACCTTTCCCGCGAGTTCTTTTAGCACGCCGGCGCGGCAGGACGCGAGAACAAGCCCGTCAGCGTTTTCGCGCAGCAGGGGCAGCGGGTTAAATGTTTTCGCGTCTTTATTCCGTATTGATAAAATTTCGCATAACCTTGAAAAGCCCGCGCGGTTTTCCGCGAAACAATGCAGAGAGTGAGAAACTGAAGGCGCGGATTGGGAAACGCTCCTTGAAAGGCAGGATGCCGCGGTTACATTCCATGTCAGCGCGGCTCCGATTACCGGGCGGATGTTTCTCTCCCTTGCCGCCTCTAAAAAACTGTGCAGTCCGTACAGATTGTTTAAATCGCATATAGAAACTGTCTTTACTCCTAAGCAGGCGGCTCTATCCAGCAGAGCTTCCGGCTTATGAACGCCGTAAAGAAAAGAATACGCTGATATCAATCCAAGCCTTGTGTCCATAAAAATCCTTTTTTCCCACGTTAAGATGAACCGCGCTTCTTTCCGTTTTCTTCTTCCAGAATTTTTTTTAAGGAGGCGGCGTTTTTCACTGCCTGGCCTCTCGCGTGATTGTTAAAATAGACAAGCGCTTTATCCGCTTTTACTACCATGCGCCTTACCCGTTCCGCGGCGCCTCTCAGCTCATCTTCGTTATAGAGATAATCGTATCTTGAGCGGCTGTCAGATCCCCACCATGTGTCCGCGTTCCGGCCATGCAGGCGGAAGTATGAAAACGAAGCGGTTGAAACATCCAGCGTTTGAGGCACCCCTTTTATGTCCGGCGAATCTGTGGACACGTAGGCGACATTGCGTTTTTTGAATTCGTCAATAACGCGGCTAGAGTTCCACTCGTTGTTGCGGAATTCCACGGCGGAGGGAATACCGGAAAATTCCGTTAAAAGGTCAGCGAGATGCCGGCGGTTATCAGCCTCGTAATGAAACGAATACGGGAATTGAAGCAGAACAGCGTCCAGCCTTCCGGCTTCCAGCAGCGGCTCAA
>Ga0209755_10009255_pt1 | contig 10417 bp, 7 predicted proteins | sample TergutCo191P1_FD_187301 | JGI IMG/M metagenome (GOLD analysis project Ga0209755, IMG submission 187301) | Cornitermes sp. P1 segment gut microbial communities from Petit-Saut dam, French Guiana - Co191P1 (SPAdes) (version 2) | ecosystem: Host-associated > Arthropoda: Insects > Digestive system >...
CGGAACTGAACGGTCAGATTCAGGCCACCAATAACGTAATCGACGGGATAAGGACAACTTCGCTGCACGGGGCCTTTCTGACAAGGGCATTGGGAGGCACCACGGATGTCCCCGTAAGACTGTTCGGCTCATTCACAAACTTTCAAGCCGGAAAAACCCTGGTGTTCGACGATAACGGGACACAGGGCGTTTTCATAGGTAACGTTGACAGCGCGACGATACGGGTAATGACGAAATCGATATCGCACATGAGCGATCTGAAGCCCACGCTCCTGGGGAGCGTGGCAACCCGTGCGGACTTGCCGGAAATAGCCGAAGAAGCGGCGGCCATTTTCGGCAGAACGCCAAGCATAGACGATCATGTGTTCGTGTTGAACGACGAAACCCACGACGATTTAAGGGTTATCTGGTATGTCATAGATATAGTCGAAATCCCTTATGAAGGGGACGCATATGGGATGATACCTTTCCCCCCTCCTCCTCCTGCGATAGTCATTGTATGGGGCAACCCGATACCCATAAACAGGGATGATTTCCAGGCCCAAACCGCCGCCGTGGATTCGGGTCTCGTGCTAACGGGGGGAGCCACACCGGGGACTTTCGGGGAAAGCATGGCGATTGACCTTGAGGCGACGGAGGGAAGCGACAACCTTATCACAAGCGATGCGGTATACCAGGCAATGGAACGGATGAGGGAGGAAAACTCGTTCAGCCCCGACGAGGTATATACCGGCACCTCCTGGATCGACGGCAGGCCGATATTCAGAAAAGTCATGACGGGGGAAACGGGGACCGCCTCGCCAACCACCTTCGGATTTATCGAGAACCTTGGCTCCTTCGTTGACGTAAGGGGCCACGTAATCAATCCCTATTTCATCGACAACATCACCACCGTAGACATAAATTTTCAGACGGGGGAATTGAGGGGCCATTGGCCCGAGCAGGGCGTGATAAACACCCCGGTCTGGAACTGGTGGAACGTGGGCAGCCCTACCATAAACTTCGCGGCCAGCGGTTCCCATAACAATATCAACGGTCTGAACGTCGGGCGTTTGGGCGGCGCGGCGGGCGGCATAGCCTGGGGGCCCGCGGGGTTCGCCATGGGAGGCAACCGCTTCACGATCGGGGCCGTCTCGCCGTCGGGAACCACCGAGACAACACCTTCCATGAGGATCGCTGGCGTTCTTGATTTCACGATGCCGACCCTCCTGGAGGTTGATTTCGGCGGTGCCTCCGGGGCGGGGGCTTTTCAGGTCTCGATAAACAACAACACCATATCGATGGCGAACAGCGTCCACGGCAACGCGTCAAGGGTGGTGAACCAGACCATGAGCGGAAGCGGCACTTTCCAGCACCTCATCGACACGAGGGAGTGGACAGCCGGCAGGGGATTTCTTGATACGGCCACAATCACGCTCAGGGGCGAGGGAACCCTTACCATGCAGATATTCGCGATATGGCTGTTGAGGCGCACAAGCTGGGAAAACAGCGAGTTTAATTTGATTTTCGAGTACACCAAAAATAACTAATGTATAGGGGGCAAAGATGAGAGGAAGAAAGGCGATAAAGATACTGCGTAAAGTCATTCGACTTTTGACGAAAGTACTTGATCACATCGAGATGCAAGACGGGAGGAACGGGAATGGACGATAAAAACCGCAAGCTGACATTCGGCGGCGTGGAGATAAGATCGTTTCTCGACGGCGACAGCGGCAAAAAGTACGTCGAGGGGCTTATCCCCTACGACTCCGAATCCCTGCCGATGTGGGGCATGAAGGAGATAATCAGCAGGACGGCGTTCAAGAAAACCCTCGCGGACGGCGAAGAGGTAAGGGCGTTGTGGAACCACGACTACACCCACGTGCTGGGCAGCACCAGGTCCACGACCCTCACCCTTAAAAACTCGGACGCGGGGCTGGTATGCAGATGCGAGCTGCCCAACACGACCTACGCCAACGATCTTTACGAGATTATCAGCCGCGGGGACGTGACCACCATGAGCTTCGGGTTCACGGCCAGAAAGTGTGTTTACGACTTTGACAAGGACACAAGGACGCTGAAGGACGTGGAGCTTCACGAGGTGAGTTTCGGGGTGCCGTTCCCGGCCTACCCCGAAACCACCAGCGAGGTCTACACGCGGGGCTTTTCCAAGAACAAAATCGACGTTCTGGCCCTCAACGGCATACTGGAAAAGGAGGAACTGTCGGACGGCGACAAGCGCACTATAGCCAACGTCATTGACACGCTGGGCGGCCTGATAAAACCCGAGGCAAGGGAGGCGGAAACCGGGGAAGGGGCCGCGCCCGAAAAGGCGGACACGTCGGCATTGCAGATCGAGATCGAGGCGGCGTTGGTCGCCTAAAATAACTAATATGTAAGGAGCAAAAGCATGAAGAAACCGGAACAGGAACTGCTGGACGTAAACATCGAACTGCGATCCCTTGGCGACGAGGTGAGAAACGGCACCCTTGCGGCGGAGGCCGCGAGGGAAAGGCTGGACGGCCTGAAGGCGCAGAAACGGGAGATAGAGCAGCGGATCGCCCAGGCCAACGCCCCCGTGTCGCACCAGGGCGCGACGATGGAGGACGTGGCAAGGGCGATGTCCGAGAAGAGGGCCATAACCCTCAACGGCACCGGGGCGATAAGCCAGGTGCGGGAACTCGCCAAGGAACTGGCGAGGAAAAAGCGGATACTGGAACTCGTGAGGTATTTCTACGGCCCCAACGCGCTGACCAACATTCCCGTTTTAAGCCCGACAATAAAAAATATAACCGCCTGTAACGGGCGGCAGGCGCTGAACAACAGGCCAGATTTTCCTTCTTAGGGGAAGTCTGGCCTTTTTTTGTTGTTGTGGGGAGGAGGTTGTATGAACGATCTTGTCAACGCCAAAGACAGGCGTATGAAGTTAAGCGAGGTGGCGGAGGCTTTGGGATACGAGCCACAGGCATTGAAGTACCACGTCAGGGAACTTTTCCCCGATTTGATGCGGAATGGTGTACCTACCTATCTAAATGAGGAGCAAATAACAGCCATAAAACAAAGAATACCACCTGTTAAAGTTTTAACAGGTGCCATCACTGACCTTGAGGCGATGGAAATGCTTGCAAAGGCTGGAGAGCACTTCAAGGCAAGGTACGAACAGGAACAAAAGGCAAGGATCGAGGCCGAGCGAAGCGTGGCGATACTCGAATCCAAAATCGAGGCGGACGAACACAAGACTAGGATGTTCGACCAGTGCATGGAATCGGGAAGCCTGATGAGCATCAGTACGATGGCGAAGAAGCTTGCGCGGCCCGGCCTTGGCCCCAGAAAGATATTCGGCTTTCTGCGGGACAGGAGGATCCTTTTCAGAAACCACGCCGGCTACTGGGTGCCCTATCAGATATACATCGAGCGTGGTTTCTTCGCCGTGAAACAGGAACCAAGGCGGCAGGGTTCAAAGACCGTCATCGACGAAATAACCCGAGTTACCCAAAAGGGCTACGACTTTATCCTAGGGGTGGTGGACGAAACGTATCCATTGGAGGCGACGGCATGAGGGCGGGGCTTGAGAAATGGGCGGAGCAAATGATAAACGGACTCGCCGATCTTGCCGTCCAAGAAGGAAGCGTCTACCTTGCCGCCGGCTTGAGGCTTTGTTCCGCAACCGCCTGGGCAGAAGGTTCGACCGAGAACGGTGAGCCTGTAGCCATCACGGTTCCGTTCATCCTTGAATTCGAGGAAGAAAATCTTGCGTTTGAATGCGTGGACGTTTCCGCAATCATGGACCGTCTCGACCTGCTCTACGGTGATATTTCGGAGGAAGAAGGGGCAAAGGTAATTCCCTTTCCCACGGTAGGCACGGTATGACGGCCACTTTATCTATTGGGCATGGGCGGTATTAGTTATGATTCTCTTTTTCAAGAAGTCCAAGGTCGGGCGGGAACCGGCGCAAACCACGGGCAACGACAGGCTGGAATATTTCCGCAAACTCATAATGGATCACCTGGACACGCTGAAAAATGACGGCGATAAAACCCTCGTCAAGGCGACGGGCACGGCGAGGCACTTTGTGTTTGTCATGGGAAAAGGCGCAAAGATGTCCGTGGGCACTATACGAGAGTGGAAGGGAAAGAAGTACGTAAAGACCGGCGACGGTTGGAAGCCCAAATATGACAGCCATGGTCGAGGGGCAAAGCTGGCAATCGCCGCGATAAAACGCAAAGTAGCCTCGGCCAAAGACGCTCAGGAAATGATGCAGATAGTCCTTGAAAACAGGGATCGTTTTTCCGACAAGGACGGGCACCCCCTGCCGTTCGTGCAGGAACTTAGCAAATACGTAAGCGAGGCGCAGGAATACCTCCCCGAAAACATCAAGACCAAAAGGAAGGAAGCCAGGAGCGCCGCCATAAAAGAGGGTCAAAGAAAGGTCGCGGAAAGGAAAGCCGCCGGTATCCAAACCGAAATAAGGCTAGGGATGGCACACTACAGGAATGGGGAGCTAAGCGCCGGGGATGCTTTCGCCAGGATGCGCGGGAATGGGGTTCCCACGGACAAGGCGCGGGAGGCGTTCGGGCTAAAACCAAACAGTTCCGGATCGTTCAAGGATGCAATGAAGGAACAGCTTGGGATCGACATTGACAAAAAAGCGGGAGAGCCTTCAGAAAAAGGCGTTCCCGCCGAAAAATCAGCGGAAGTCATAAAACAACTTGAAGAACATGCCGTTCCGATGATGGAGGTGGAATACAGCAAGGAAGAATACAACAGACTGTTTCCGCGCGGCGAGGTAAAGACCCCCATCAAAACGGTAAAAATGGGGCAGGATTTCTTCGACAAGCTGGGCAGGAAAGACGGAGGGAATCGGCGAGGGTTGCTGGGCGCGACATACCAGACTCTGACAGACCCCATTGTGGTCATAAAAGAAGGCACAGACGACGTTTACCTGAAATCGTTTTCCCAAAAGGACGGAGACCGCCAATCCATCGTTATGGCCGTGGAAAAGGATGTAACCAGCGGGCGTGTCATGGTGTCGGCGTACAAGAGGAAAGAAAGGGAAGTGCAAACAAGAATAAAAAAGGCTGACGGTATCGCCTTTTTGAAAGACGATAGCGGCAGCCGCGCGAACAAGGGTGAAAACCCTCGCCACCATCAAGTATCACCCAAATCACCCGAAAAGTCAAGCGGAATAGAGACGATCCGCGAAAGGTACCAGGCGGCCAAGACCATAGAGGGAGACGAGGATGAAATAGCCGTCGGCAAGGAAGTGGTAACGGGAAGGTGGAAACTGGTTGAAGCCGACACGCCAACCGCCTCCCACGACGAAACCACCTTCCGCAAAACCGAGGGCTTCCCCACGAACGACGACGGCTCCACCATCAACGACCGGGACTACGAAAGGGACAGGGCGGCGCAGGAAGCGGTGCTGGAAATCGCCGCCGACTACGACATGCAGGCGTTGTCCTTCGACAGCCCCGTCGTGGTTACCCAGGACGGCGTGGTTATTTCCGGCAACAACCGCACCATGAGCAGCAAGCTTGCCGCAAGGAAGGGCACGGACACGAAGTACATAGAAGCCCTCAAAAGGCGGGCGAAAAAATACGGCTTCACAGCGGAACAGGTTGGGCAGTTCGAGAACCCCAGGGTGGTCTTCGAGACCGATGAAAACGAAGGCTACAGCACAAAGCAGTTCGCGAGGTTTAACGAATCAAACAAGAAAGCCATGAACCCGATAGAATCGGCGGTAAAGGTCGCCAAGACCATAAAGCCCCAGACCGTGGAAAGTATAGCCGGGAAAATGGGGGAGTACGACACCCTGGGTGAACTGTACGCCGACAAAAAGGCAACCAACGAGATTTTCTCGGTACTTCAACAGGGCGGTATCATTGGCCAGTTCGACAGGCCACAGTACGTCACCGACGACGGGATAACCGGTGCGGGCAAGGAGTTTCTGGAAACCGTGCTGATAGGCTCCGTCATCAACGAGGCTAATATCCGTGGGTTAAACCGCGAGGGCTGCAAGAGCATCCGCCAGAAACTCGTCAGGGCCATAACGCCGCTCATCGAGAACAAGGGCATGGACGGGTACAGCATAACGGACGAGCTTAACAAGGCCGTGGATATCGCCATGCAGGTGGCAGTGAACAAGGACAAGTTTTCAAGCGTGGACGAGTTCTCCAAGCAGAGGAACATGTTCGAGGAAGACGACCGTGTACCCGTGGAACTGGCAAAGCGGCTGGAGGGGACGCAAAAGGAGTTCGCGGAATTCATGCAGACAGTGAACGGCGGCCTAAAGTTTGCCGCCAACGGCGAGGCGGACATATTCCTTGGCGAGGTGGAAAGCAAGGATGCTATACTGGATCGCATACTGGGTGCAGGGGTCATAAAAAAGGCCATCGACGGCGCATTAAGGTTTTTCCACCGTTTGCGGAACGGTCATGGTAGTTTCGAACGTAAAAAGGTCACGCTGGACAGAGGCGGAGAAAGCGTGGCAGAATATCGCTGGATAGCGAAAGGCGATTTTGACGAAAGTAGGCACCCTAGGGATGAAAACGGGCGTTTTTCGAGAAAGGGAGGGGAGAGTTTATTGGTTTCCAGCGATGGATCTACGAAAAGCAAAGCCGTGATAGCTCTCGATGGGCTAATTGGAAAAGAACTCCTCAACGCTGAGACGGGGATTAAAGCTAAGATATACACAAACCAGCGAAACAAGATCGTGAGCAAGGCGGCGATTAACAAATCCAAGGTCAACGGATTCAACGCCGAACAGCATTTTGCCGTTGCCTCCAGCATTGACAAGGCATGGGAGAACGCCGCCTTGGTCGAATCGGGGGATGATTCGGACGGCGATCCCAATATTGCGTCGATAAAAAGATTTGCCGCAACGATCCAACTGGATGGCGAACCCGCGACGGCGTACATCACGGTGAAAGAGACGGTCGAACACGGACACAGGATTTATTCTTTGGAATTGATGGAAGTAAAAATCCCTGCGGTCAGCGGTGGTACACTCAGTGGCGATGAGGATAAGCGCACCACGCTCCGCAGGAGTCCTCTAGCTGTTTCCAGCATCAGCCACCTGCCTACATTGTCGCAAAACCCAGTGAGAAAGTCAAGTAATTTGGAAATAAAAAAGCCCGTCGGGACGGGTGGCAGACCCATTACGCGTACCACCCCGACGGGTCTATCCGCTGGCAACATGAGCCATACGCCCAATGAGCGTACCGCGACCACGGACTCCGAATCGAAGGTGAGCGGTGAACCGATGTCGCCCGATGGCTCCCCGGAACTAACGCCAGAAACGCCCCGCCCTATGCCTTCATCTTCATTATCGCAAAACCTCTTGGGGAAGGCAAGCGGCGAAGCCGAAATAGCCATAGACCGCAAAATAAACGATTTGGAAGACGCGCTTGACGGACTGAAAAAATCCCTAACCTGGTCAGGCTATCCCCTGCAAGGCCGCACCAAAGTCCACGGTATGGACATATCCATCGAAAACAGGAAAGGCAGTGAACGTTGTGGCACCGACAAAGACGGGCATGAATGGAAATGCAAGATGCGTTTCGATTACGGCTATATACGCGGAACCGTAGGCTCTGACAAGGAGCATTTGGACGTTTATGTCGGCCCGAACCCGGAATCGGAAATGGTCTATATCGTGAACCAAAACGATCCCGTGACGGGCGATTTTGACGAACAGAAAGTTATGCTTGGTTTCGACACCGAGGCGAAGGCGAAGGAGGCGTATCTAAAGCAGTACGACCGTCCGGGCTTTTTCGGCAACATCATTAAAATGGACATCGACACCTTCAAGGAAGCCGCGTTCGACAAAGGAAATAAAGGCAGGCCGCTTGTAAAACGGGCGGCATAGGGGTTGCGTATTTTGCGTCGATAGTGTATAGTTATCGGCATAGCTCACAGGATGGGGTAAACCCGTCAAAAACAATTTAGCTCCCGTGCCAAGGCACGGAGAGATGGCGCTGAACAACAGGCCGGATTTTCCCTTCGGGGAGAGTTCGGCCTTTTTTTTATGCGCCGCCACGCGAGGCTGGATGGGCAGGGCGACGGAACGCGAAAAGATTTTCCTCCAAATGCGACTGCAAAAATCACTGCAAAGGGACGCGGACGGGAACGTAATCTTTACCGTGGAAGCCTCCAATGAAAACCTCGACCTGCAAGGCGAGAAGGTCTTGCAGGATGCGCTTCTAGGCTCAAAAGGTCACTTCCTGAAAAACGGCGTGGTAACCAAGGATCACAAGCACCGCAAATGGAAGGACGGCGGCTATGAACTGGACGAAAGCTACGTAATCGGCGAGCCATTGGACGTGTACACCCAGGGAACTTCCACCTTTGTAAAGGGCAAGCTCTACGCCAAGAACGAATACGCAAGGAAGTTCATAGAACTGCTCGACCAGGGATCCTCGCGGGTAAAGGCCAGCGTGGGCGGCCTGGTTCCACGGGTGAAAAACGTCGTGGAAAACGGGCGGAAGATCGGCAAGGTTGTGTCGGTACTCTGGGACGATCTCGCGCTGACGATTGCCCCCGTGAATCCAACGGTCGAATCGGCCACGTCGCTTGCCAAGTCACTGTCAGGTGCCGAATTCGTCAAGGCCCTTTCGGTCGGGCACGGCACGGACTCCGCGACGTTCACCGGCGGGCGGGCACTGCAAAAGGAGGGCGTCGAGCATGAAAAAATCCTTTCGATGAACCTGGCGAACGTGGATGAAAAGGTTGTCGCCGCCCTTGTGGGCGCGATAGCCGACGGGGACGTTTCCGGCGGCGTGGAGGTCGAGGCGTTCCTTGAAAATTTTGGCATTTCCAATGCGGATGCGCGTGCCGTTGCGCGGGCGCTCTGCATGAAAGGCAATCAATTTACGGAGGTATTTCCTATGGCGAAAAGAAGCGCTTGGGACGAAATCAAGGCAGGCTTGAAAAAGTCCTTTGGCGGCGAAAAGCCGAAAGACGAAGGCGGAGCCGGCGATCCCGATCCCAATCAGGGCGGCGGTTCCGGCAATGACGATGATGGCGACGACGGGGACGGCGATGAATTTGAGGATGCCGGCCCCCTCGTCAAGGCTCTCACCGAGAAGGTGGACGAGCTACAGAACACCGTCGAGATGATGGTGAAGTCGCAGTCGCTCATTCTCGAGCAGTTCGAGAAGTCCGCGACCATGCAGAAATCCCTGGGCGAGGGAATGCTTGCCCTGATGGATCGAACCGAGGAAGTCATCGCGTCGCCGACTCCCCGCAAAAGCGCCACCACGCAGCTTGAGGCGATGATGGCCAAGGCGTTGGGCGGCGGCGGCGCGGCACCCGGAGTAGCCGGCGGCGGCGGAGCCACGGGCGGGGGGCTAAAACCCTTCACCAAGGACAGGATCGACAGGATGCAGGGCATTCTCATCAAGGCGGTGAGTGACGGGGAACTGGACATTCACACCTGTGGCAAGTACGAGACGCACATGAACAAATCGGTGGGCAGGGCCTCATACCCCTTCCCCGACGATATGGTCGAATTCCTGCGGAAAAAAATTAGCGCGTAAGGAGGGCTTTGTTATGGATAAAGCAAACGATTTTTTCTTTGACGGCGGCGCGGAAACGGGTATCGGAAGCGAGGAGATGCTGATGAAGGCCCTCGCTGCGGGGCACGGTACCGACAGCGCGGCCTTTACCGGTGGCCGGGCGCTTATCCCCGAGAGCGTCGAGACCACGATGGTGAACGCGATGAAGGCGCAGGCCGAGGACTGCAAGATCATGAACACCTTCAAGAAGCGTCCCGTATCGTCAACGGTACACGAGTACAACCGACGGACAAGCGCCGGCGACATTGATTTCGGCACCGCCGAGGAGGGTGGCGTTTCCCAGGAGGACGGGCAGGAAATCGAGCGCGTGACCCGGAACATGAAGTACATTCAGCAGTACCGGGAAGTGACCGAGCAGATGAACGTGGTTGACACGTTCGAGAACGCCTTCGAGTCCGAAAAACTTGCGGGTACCATCAACCTTCTGAAAATCGCCGAAAGGATCTGCATCCACGGCGATGCCTCCGTCGTGCCCACCGAGTTCAACGGCCTGATCAGGCAGATCAGGGACGTTAACAAGGCCAGGCGCAACATCGTCGATTTCCGGGGGAAAAGCATCCTGGAAAAGGGCGAGAGTTTCTTCGGCGAGATGGCGCGTATGATCTACGATCAGGGCGGTCAGGCCGAGAAGATTTTCTTCCCCACCATACTTTCCGAGGATATCCAGGACTTGACCAGGGACAGGATGCGCTTCGTCACGGCGGACAAGAGTATGCAGCCGGTGTTCGATTCCTACCCCACGCCGATGGGCACGCTGTACTTCGGCAAGGAGGCCGGCCCGAACAGGATTTTCCGCGTGAAGGGGCCGATCTCGACCAAGGGGCATCCGGATCTGAAACCCAACGCGCCGCAGTCGGTCTCGC
>Ga0209755_10009256_pt1 | contig 10417 bp, 7 predicted proteins | sample TergutCo191P1_FD_187301 | JGI IMG/M metagenome (GOLD analysis project Ga0209755, IMG submission 187301) | Cornitermes sp. P1 segment gut microbial communities from Petit-Saut dam, French Guiana - Co191P1 (SPAdes) (version 2) | ecosystem: Host-associated > Arthropoda: Insects > Digestive system >...
AAGTGTTTTTTCCTCTTTTACAGTATAGGCAACTTGAATGTATTTTGTATATCCTTTTTCATCTCTTACTACAAAATCCACTTCCAAAGCATCTGCTTTTCCAATCCAAATATGATAGTTTCGCCTCCGCAGTTCTAAAAAAATAATATTTTCCAGTAAATGCCCAATGTCTGCCGAATATTCTTTGCCAAGCAGAGCATTTCGCATTCCTAAATCTACAAGATAATATTTTTCCATAGTTACCAAGTGCTGCTTCCCTTTAATGTCATAACGGTTTATCTTGTAAAAAAGATAGGATTCAACAAGTGTATCAATGTATTTAGACACAGTTTTATTATCTATTTTCTTGTTGTTTGCTGTCAATGATTTTGCGATATTACCGGCGGAAACAGCAGAACCTATTGAATCCATAAGAAAATGAACAACCTCATTATATGATGTTTCATAATATATAGTATGTCGTTTTTGTATATCGTTTTTGTAAATATTCTGGAAGACAGTTTTTAAATATTCATACGCGAAATTTTCACCGGACGCGGCAAGCCCTATTGCCTCTGGAAAACCGCCTGTTCTCATATATTCGGCAAAAGCTCTGTCTACACCAGTTTTTCCTCCTGTATATTCTAAATATTCCGCAAACGAAAAAGGAAGAATGTTAATTTCAAAAGCTCTACCGGTAAGTAATGTGGCTAATTCACTCGATAAAAGATATGCGTTTGAACCTGTTACATACAAATCAATATTTGAATTTACAAATAAACCTTCAAGTAATTTCTCAAATTCTTGAATATTTTGAATTTCATCAATGAAAATATAATTCATGGTGTTTTTTTTAAGCAGCTTATGAATATAATCATAGATTTCTTTCCAGTTTTGTTCCGCCAAAAACCTAAACTCAGGCAAATCCATATTGATAGAAATAATAGACGTTTTAGGATTATCCTTTTTTATTAAATCTTGAAACTGCATAAGCAGCGTGGATTTACCGCACCGCCTGACACCTGTAACAACTTTAATCAAATTTCTGTCTTTTAGGACATATAACTTATCAAGTTCTTTTGTTCTTTGTATCTTTTTGGTTTTTAAGTTCATTTACCTTAATTATACTATATTCCTAAAACTTTTGCAAATAGGTAACTTTTAGGAATTCTTGTAGAAGACCTCACACGGAGTAACAGAGGCACGGAGGATCGGGAAACAACATTTTAGGTTAAATTGCTGCTATTTGTTAATATTTAATTTTGTAATCAACGCTTATTATAAATCTAATATCTGAATTAATTGGCTCGCAAATATCATATTTTCCACCATCATCTTCATGTTTGCAATTGAAAATAGCAATATTCTTTCCTCCTTCATGCAAAGAGCTAGAATATTGAATACCATCAAAACCTTCATGTCGAATAAACTCAGAAACACATTGCGTTAATAGATATTGATTACGAGATGTGTTTTCGTAAGTTATAGAAAATTCTATTACGATGTTAAACCAAAATTCAGAATGAGGTGGTTTAATAATATCCACATATTGTTGGTGAGGATTAGGAAAAAGGACGTGGGTAAGCGATTCCATGCTGGAAAGTCTGGCGCTGGCTTTAGGGGTTCCGGCTCATCAATTGCTTACCCCAATAAATGAGGTAAATTTAAGGAAAGAAAACGCTGTAAGCGCTATTTTATTAAAAAATCTTAAACGGAACATCCAGGACGATATAAACGCAAGATTTGATCATCTTCAAACTCATTTAAAGTAATGGAACAAGCTCATTTCACCCAAGATATTTTTTTAACAATCCCATCAAAGAGTCAAGGTCTATTGGTTTTTTAAGGTGGTCATTCATGCCGGCTTCGAGGCATCTTTCTACATCTTCGCGGAATACGTTAGCTGTCATGGCTATAATCGGCACCCATTTAATATTCGCCATGCTTAAATTTCTTTCAAACGCGCGAATAGCCTGAGTCGCTTCGTATCCATCCATCTCCGGCATTTGTATGTCCATGAAAATTAAATTATATTTTTCTGGCGCTTCTGTAAACATGCGCACCGCCGCCGCTCCATTTTCCGCGCATTCTATTTTTAAATTTGTCGATTCCAGCAATGTAATAACGATCTCGCGGTTAATTTCTACATCTTCGGCAAGCAGCACTGTTTTCCCGGTAAAATCAAAGAATACATCTTTAGCGCTATTGTCCTTATCAGCGGAACATTCGCCGCTATCACCTCGTTTTAATAAAACATCAAAGAAGAATTTTGAACCTTCTCCAAGCTGCGACTCTATCCAAATATTTCCGTCCATAAGCTCAACAATGCGCTTGGAAATTGGAAGACCAAGTCCTGTCCCGCCAAAGTTACGAGCGGTGCGCGCGTCGGCCTGTTCAAAGGATTCAAACAGGCGGCTTTTTTGCTCATCTGTAATACCGATACCTGTATCACAGACGCAGACTTCAATGCGGCACATTTCGTTTTCTTCGGAAACGAGCCGCGAAGTAATTGTAATATTACCTTCCTCCGGCGTGAACTTAACAGCGTTAGATAAAAGATTGGTTATTACCTGCGTAAGCCTCTGGTCGTCACCAATAAGCACCGGCGGGATATTTTCCGCTGTATTTACAATTACCTTTTGCCTTCTTTCTTCTACGCGCGGGTTAACAATGTCCATAGATTTCTGCAGCATTCCCTCAAAACTAAAACTGACAGGCGAAAGCTCAAGTTTGTTAGCCTCAATCTTTGACATATCAAGAACATCGTTAATAACGCCAAGCAGGTGTTTTGACGCTCCTTCAATTTTAAAAAACGCGTTATCTTTTTTAACTATATCCGCCGCCATTTTTCCAATTGTCGTCATTCCAATAATAGCGTTTAACGGCGTGCGTATCTCATGGCTCATGTTACTAAGGAAGGTGCTCTTTGCCTTATTCGCTTCTTCCGCGTCTATACGCAATTTTTGAGTATTTAATAAAATCTTTTTATCTTCTGTTATATCCATTATAGCGCCGGCGACGCGGTTTACATTCCCGTCTTTATCGCGGATAGACTCCCCGCATACATGAAAATACGAGTACTCGCCGTTTTTACAAAGAAGCTTGTATTCAACGTCATATGGCGTGTTTCCTGTTTTGTCCATAATATGATCGTAAACAGCTTTAAAAACCGCTTCTTTTTCATCGGGGTGCAGTTTGTCACTCCAGCTTTCCATAGAGTTTGGAAAATCCGCAATGCTTGAATACCCAAGCATATACCTGAATTCGTCAGACCATGTAAATATATTATCGCGGTGCTTTGGATCATTATCGTTAATTGTTATGTCCCATAATCCAATTTTTGTCGCCGCGACTACCGCGTTTAATTTCGTGAGCTGAAGTTCGTCATTTTCTTTAATACGAGCGAGTTCCATTTCCCTTTCGCGGATACTTGTCATATCATAAACAAAACCTACAATGGCAAAACTGTTCCCATATGGTATTTTCTTAAATTCAACATCAAGACTTTTATTATGATCCGATAAATGAATAAATGTTTCAAAGTGAACATATCCCTCACTTGCCGCGACAGAAAGTTTTACCAGCAATTGTTCGGATTTTTTTCCATCCGGCTGATATTCAGGTATGCTATTTGTTATTTTTTCTAAAAAATTCTCAAGCATTTCATCTTTTGAATTAAAACCCATAAATTTTATCGCCGCGGGATTGCAGTCGATCAATTTAAAGTTTGAATCGAATAAAATATTTATATGAGGGTTTACATCGAGCATTAAGCGCACAAGCTGATCCGCTTCCAGTATTTTTTCCATTTCTGTCAATTGCTTGTGGGTTTGAAGATTTTCATCGTGTTCAATTCTTACGTCTGCCATTGTTTTAACAAGACAATTGTCAGGAATATTTACATTAAGAGCGATCTTTCTTGCCATACTGCGGCATGTTTTAGAACCGCAGGCTCCGCAGTCTATGGTTTGCTTTTCATAGGTCGTTTTGCCAAGAAGCTCAAAAGCCCGATCAATATCAACATCGGTAATTATTGGGTAGTCAGATAAAACGGCTTTGTATTTTCTTATAAAGCGGGAGAGATCAAGGGTATTGCTATAGTTATCAAACATTTTCTGATACTCTTCTTTTTTATGCGCTTCTGTTATCCGCTTCCTTTTGTTGTTCATTTTCTTGTCAATTTCAAAAATGTTTCTGTCAAAGGAATAAGCGGTACCCAGGTTGCAGCCTTCGGAACAATTAAGAACATCATAAATATCGGGCAGGAATTCAGGCGAGGTTTCCGCGTATGTATCAAGTTTCTCGAATACATCAAAACCTTCCGCTTCCGCTACATGAAGCGACTTACCAAGGTAATATTCAATATTTTCTTTGAGTCCCCCCGGCATGGGGAAAATCGCCCCTAGTCCGCTTTCGTCATTATCAAACTGAGTTTCTTCCTCCGGGAGACTGATATTTTTTTCTTTTAAAAAATTAAGCAAATTCGCGAAGGTAATGTTATAACCTGCAAGTTTTGTGTCATGGAATTCTATCGATTTAGCGATACAAGGCGAAAGAGCGGCAATATTGTCGTTTATACCCTTGTACTCCTTCATGAAAATTGACACGCAAGCCATGGGGCTATGTATGGGCGAAAGCCTTGGGATTAAATCGTGGCGGTGCATTTCGCAGTAGGAAACGATAGCCGGGCATGGCTGAGTAATTATTGGCGAGGAGCCGTTTTTCTCGATATATTTAATATGCGCCCAGATACAAATATCAGCGCCCAAAGACACGTCGTAAATTTTATTAACACCGGCTTTTTTTAGGTAGGTAAACAACTTTTTATATTCAGGTATGTTTGTCTTGATAGAAGGCGCGGCAATAATCGATATGGGTATACCCTTTGATAAATCGTCAAAAAAGCGTTCTGTATCATCGGCGAAATATCTGGCGTCATGTTTACACGCCAAAACACATCTGCCGCAGGCGATGCACTTATCGTGATCTATTTTTACTTTGATCTTTCCGGTTTCGTCCTGATAGGTTATATTGGTTGTCTCCATGGGACATTCCCGGACACAGCGGTTACAACCTGTGCATAAATCGTTCTTTGATTTAATTATTTCGATCATTTTTTTAACCTAATCGGGCTAATTATACCACATAATTATTGAATTAAACAATATATTATTATACAATGCAGGGGTGGAAAAAGCCTCTATATACAATAAGCCAATAATCGCCTCCGCGGAGCTTTATATGTTAAAAAGCGGGGGGAAAATCGTTTTTTCTTTGGTATCGTCCGAAAGCATGTTCTTTTTTGCCGATGAGCCTGTGGAACCGGAGATACTTTATTCAGGCGGGGAATACGCTATTTTCCGCAGAAGACCGGATCAATTTATACTTCTGGAAAAAATTCCTGATGAATTCTTCAGCGAAGAAGAAGTACGCAATATTATTTTTAACAAGAAAGAAGCGTTTTTTACAGAAAAGAAAACCGCCGCGAGCCCTGCCAGGGAGTTTAATGTAAGTATACGTCTTGTTATAGAAAAACTGGAACCTTCTGAATCTCTTATCGAAAGCGGATACCCGCTCTTTACATCTCTTCGAGCTCTCGTTTGCGCCAATATGGATAAACCAATAGCGGATGTAATTGGTAAAGAAGACTATATCAATCTTGCCGCAGTTCTTGCTAGGGAAGAAAATTATACATTATTAAAAAAATACTTTGATGAAAAACTGCCCATTAACGGAAAAGTCAGTTCCATTTTTAAATCGTGGCAGCCTACAGTGCTTTATTATATTACAACTAATCAGGTCTTTAGCTTTTTAAGCGACCCCTTAAAATTATTACGTTTTCTAGCGGCAAACGGAGCTGACCCGAACATTCCCTGCGAAGAAGGCGATACTCCGCTTGCTAATCAGTGCCTTGATAACGGTTTGCTAATAACAATAAAAGCGCTTTTGGAAATAGGCGCTGACCCTAACTGCTCTACAAAAATAAAAAGCGGTTTTATAAAACCCCTGCACCTCATGCTGCTTCCCGCGAATTATAATAAAAAGACGCATGAGTTTACGCTGATTAATTCTTCTGACATCGAAAGGATTAAACTCCTTGTAAACTCAGGGGCTGATGTTAATTACAAAGGCGATTCGGGGCTTACGGCTCTCAGCCTCGCTATCAATAATTCTGAGGGAAAACTTAGAACCGAGCTTATAAAGTTCCTGCTTGAAAAAGGCGCCGACGAGAAAGCCGCCATTGACGCATTAAAAAAAGATGTTGAACAGGGACATTCAAAATCCGCCTTTTCTCTTTATGAATTATATTCAGGTCGTATAGAAGGTTTATCCGCGAAACAGGATTCCAGTCTGGCTCGAAAATATCTTTGCGCCTCCGCCGACCTAATAAACAAACTCTATGAGAATGACGCCAAAAATATCGAAGAAGAAAACAAGGCAATGGAGAAAACAAAAAGGAAAATATAGTGACACTTATCATCTCCGGCATACATGTTGAGATCTGCAGAAAAGATATAAAAAATATGCTCCTTTATGTAAAACCGCCTGACGGAAGAGTGACAGTTTCCGCTCCGCTTTCCACAAGCAGAGAAGAAATTGAGTATTTTGTTCACACAAAAACAAAATGGATAAAAAAGCAAATAGAAAAGTTCGAGAATCACACGCGCCAGTATAAACCAAAGTACGACACAGGCGAAACAATGTTAGTTTGGGGCGACAAATACACACTTAAACTTGAATACGGCACTAAAAAATCGATAGTTATTTCCGGTAAAAAAATTATTTTAACCATTCGCAAAGAAAGCACGACAGACCAAAAAGAAAAATATGTGCGTGAGTGGTACAGAGAATTAACAAAGGAAGAAATAGAAAAAGAACTTCCAAAATGGGAAAAGAAAACAGGCTTAAAAGCGGAAAGCTGGCAGGTTAAGTACATGATTTCCCGCTGGGGTTCCTGCAAACCAAAAAAAAGAAATATTTGTTTGAGCCTGCTTCTGGCAAAGAAAAACCCTGAATGTCTTAATTATGTTATCTTGCATGAGCTTTTGCACTTCCTGGAAAGAGGACATAATGAGCGTTTTTATAATTTAATGCATAAGTATATGCCGGATTGGAAAGAGATTAGGAAGGAATTGAATACAATTGAGTAATGAATTATTTAAATTATTTAACAGCGTTGTTTGATTTTATTATTGTCTGCGGATAACCATCTGCGGAAAATAAGCGAAATTCCGTATCCTCCAAAGACGGCGATAAATCTGTCGACAATATTAATTGGAAATTGCGAAAGTATACCGGCGATAAAAGACGGCGCGTTGTTGCGTAAAAAGCCAAGTTTAAAAATATCTGACGGTGAGTATTTCCATGGCGTTGAAAATTGCTCGATAATTAATTCTATTATTCCACCAAGGACGCTGATAATAATGCAGTCTAAGACAACAAGAAAAAGGAGCTGCACCGCTACGAGGAAAAAAGCGAATAATACATCCTGTTTGGCGGCAAGTTTTTCCAGGAAGTCGGCTTCGCGCGTTTTTATTTTATTATAAAAATAGCAGACAAGAAAAATCTCCGCGAAAATACAGATTACAAAAACATTTCTTATGAGCGCCACATCAAGCGTCACTCTCATTATAAATTTGAATACAATAAAGAAAAACAGGGGAGAAAAAACAGCACCTGTCAAAATGCCTGAAAACATCCCCGCGGTAAAACACATGGCGACAGTAAAAATCGTATCTACATACAAAGGAACATTCAATAAACCGCTTATAATATAACTAAACGCCGCGTTGGCAAAAGCCGAAGCAAGACAGAGAATAATTATTTTCCGATTTTGCGTATTATCCATTAATATTTTATGATATGATATAATAGAAAAATGTACAAGCGTTTATTTTATATTTTTTTAATCTTCCCGCTCCTTTTTGCCGCAGCATGTTCTTCGAATAATTCATATCCTTCGGTTTCATCAATATCGGGCGAATGGCTGGAAGTAAAAAAGGAGATATTTAAGCTTGATATAAATGAAGATTATCATACTGTTTTGCATAAAATCGGTAAGTTTAATATAACGCTTAATAATTTTATTAATTCTCCTGTCGGAAAGATGTATCAGAGTTATAAAGATGAATTTATAAGCGATGAATTGATTAAGGCGCTTGTAAATATTGATTCTTTGCTTGAGCGGCTTAAAACCGCGATTCAAAACTCAGGCGGTTTTATAAATGCTGAAATATTATCATACATGCTTGAAGTTGACGCTATAATCGAACTTTTGCAATATAACGACGCAAATCTTACAAACGTCCTCTTACTGCGTATTTACCAGCTTTCCATTTTCCTTACTTTGCTGATTATTATTGTCATTCTTGTTATACGAATGTTATATTCAAGATTTGAAAAAATGAGAACAAGAGAACAACAAAGCATACTTTTTTCGCGTCAAATTGTAAACGCGCAGGAAGATGAACGAAAAAGGATAGCCCGTGAATTTCACGATACTGTCGCGCAGGATTTATGGCGGCTTTCGTTTCAGATCGAAAATGAAAAGATAGTAGAAGAGCAAAGGGCAATAATTCAAAGGATTAGAAATATCTGCGAAACGCTGATTCCTCCTGATTTTCAAAGGAGAGGTCTTTTAAACGCTCTTAAAAAACTGGCGTTCGATTTTGGGCAGAATACGGGTATAGAATGCCGCTTAACGATAAATAAAGATATTAATCTTGAATTAATGGATAATGACACACAGCTTCAATGTTTCCGCATTGTTCAGGAAAGCCTTACAAACATCGAAAAACACGCGCAGGCGAGCGAAGTTTTACTAATTGTCCGTCAAACTGCCGGAAAAGTATATCCACCCCACCCCACCCCACAACCATTTACGACGGAAAATAATTCGCTTTTAATATGCGTCTCAGACAACGGTAAAGGATTTTTGCCGCCCGATTACAATTCCTCTCTTTCCCTGCGGGCAGAAGGGCACATGGGACTATGGGGAATGTACGAACGAGCCGCTTCAATTTCAGGCACGTTGACAATCGTAAGCGACAGCGAAGGAACAATGATAAATTTACAAGTGCCTTTGGAGGGAGTAACATGATACCAATTATGCTGATAGACGATCATCCGCTTACGATTAACGGAATCGGCGCATGGCTTACCGGAACGGGAAGGTTCACTATCTGCGCAATGGCGGGAAATATTACAGAAGCGGTTTCTATAATTGAAGGCATAGATGAACTGCCTGTAATTATCATTCTTGATATTTCGTTAGGGGAAGAGGACGGTCTTGAATTTATCCCCAAATTAGAAGAGATTTGCAAAAATAAAAACGCAAACGGCTCTTCAGATACGCTTCTACCCAATATATTAGTATGCTCAATGTACGAAGATCCGTTTTTAATCCAGCAGGCTTTTGACATGGGAGCGAAAGCGTTTATTTCAAAATCGGCGAAGTCAAGCGAAATTATCACGGCAATAGACGCGCTTCTTGAAGGCAGAACATATATTAACCCAAAGCATAAATTAGACAATCTGAATCAGGCATGGTCTTTGCTTTCCCGCAGGGAAAATGAAATTGTGGCTCTTGTTAAACGAAACTTGAATAACAGGCAGATAGCAAAACGCCTATGCCTGAGTATTCGAACAGTGGAAAATCATATAACACGAATTTATTTTAAAACAGACACAAAATCACGCGAAGAACTGATAAATCTGTAAAAATCGTGCGTAAAACACTCACTACATATTGGGAAAACTGGCAACGCAGAGTGACAGGCACTTTATCTGCCATTTACCGACACACGCGTAATAGGAAGAAAAGTATCAAAGAGCTGAGTATTTTATATTCTATGACTGAATAACAAGAAATTTAGATATGCCACCCCAAAACGGATCATTTTTCCAATCCTTGGGAAACCCCATTGCGCCAACATCTACATTGGGATATTTTACAAGAAGGTCTTTAAGTTTTTCACGAAAAGAGTTAGTTGGAGTTATTGTATCCAAAAAGTATGCAATTACCGCTAAAACAACATACAATTTATCGTTCGAAAGGTTAAGTGAAATCAACCATGTCCTATCATTAGTTTTTGGCAGTTTAATAGGAATACGTAAACCCTTATTCCATAACCGTGCATGATGAGCGCAAATATTTCTGATATAAACTAGCGCATGAAGCTAGTTTGCCATAATGGGTTCTTTAACGCTAAAATACTTTGCAATTGCTTTACGAGGAGCAGAACGTTTTGTAATCTGATATAAAATTGAAAGCTGTCCCATTGATAGAACTTCTAAAATCACCCAAATTGGCGGATATTGATCATTGTAAGTATCAAAAAAATGTTTTATGAAAACATCAGTAGAACGCTTAACATAAGACAATGTATTATTAAGAAAATCTTTGTGTTCTGACGGAAATGAAAAATTATTTACATCG
>Ga0209755_10009257_pt1 | contig 10417 bp, 6 predicted proteins | sample TergutCo191P1_FD_187301 | JGI IMG/M metagenome (GOLD analysis project Ga0209755, IMG submission 187301) | Cornitermes sp. P1 segment gut microbial communities from Petit-Saut dam, French Guiana - Co191P1 (SPAdes) (version 2) | ecosystem: Host-associated > Arthropoda: Insects > Digestive system >...
AAACTTTATTGTATTTGATGCATTTGCAGGATGGCAGGGTTCATCCTCTTCAGAGTAGATTTGTGTAACTCTTACACACTTTTTCAAAATGTCATTGCTGAAAAGTATGTCTGATACCCTGTCTTTGGAAATGCCACTATTGTTTTGTGTTGTGTTCAGTTGTTTTCCTTGTAAAACATTTGCCTTGCCTTTCCTGTCTGTCTCTCTCTTTCTTGCTCTCTCACTTTTTCTCAAGAGAAAGAAAAATGTCCTGTTTAATGAGAAGGGACACTGCCTTACGTATAGTGTACTTATGATATTTAACTGAGCGTTAACCACATTTGTTGTGGCTGAATAGGCAGGATAATTTTTGGCCACTCTCCAGATTTTTCCAGTGGCGCTACAGCCCTACAGGGCTTTATTGCAATGTGTAAATCTGGTGCATTGTGGCCATTGTTGCAAGTGTAATCCATCTCCATCAAATCCATGTAAAACATTGGCTCAGTAGCAGTGTGAAGCTTAAATCTTGGTTATGAAGAAGGTTGTTCTTAATTTTATTTATTTCTCTAACAACAGGTATCCATGTCCACTTTCAAGCTGGGAAAAGTGGAATTTGTGCAGCAGTCACAAGGGTTCTCTTCTGTTATAAAGGTGCAGGTGTCAAGTCTTACCTCTGATGAGTGTGGGGCAATCCCTTGGGATGAGTTCCAGGTATTGTCATTTCATATTTTATTCCACTGCAGAAATGTATGCACAGTGCTTTGGTTGAGAGGAAGTGATGCTTTTTGTGTGTAATGGCTTGAACTAAGCTGACATTGAAGGAAGTAGTTGATGTTACACTGTACTGAATTTTAAGCCTTAAGAAATGTATCTGAGAAGATAAAGTGTATTTAATACAAAATTATTGTTATGGTGATTTTGTAATATGTTGATGTGGCTGCCTTCTGTGCATATAATGCCTACTTTGTGTTTGATTTTTTGTGTGCAGCTGCACTTACATTCTTTTTAATGTTAAGTGATATTGTTTTGTAAAATCATGCAGCTGTTAGTACCTGTCTTCACTCTTCACAGAATAGTCTACCATAGAGCATAATTGCGTAGAATTGGTGAAGGAAATTGAATGTCTGTGAAGGAGTTTCTTGTCATTCAGTGCCTTTATGATGTTGCAACATGTTTAACATATGTGGTGTGGAGTAGGATAGATGTGCTGTATGAAGTTCCTTGGTATATTTTGCAGCTTGGTGGCAGTACTCTGAATATTTATCGCAAACGCTGATTTATGGAATGATATTTTGTTTCAGTGCGGTAATGGACATATGCAAGGGTTGGGTTTGGTGAAACTTTTGGCATGAATGACAAATTTTAAAACATGCATGTAATGTGCAGTTATATCATTCTCTGTACAAAATGGCCACTATCAAAAATAATACATTATTGCATTTAATTTATTCTAGTACAGTGTAACAAAAATGGAATCACCACCTCTAAATGAAATATGGCTTACCATGGAGTGGAAATACATGTGCCAGGTAGTACCACCTGGTAGAACCAGGGATTGACATGCAAAGTTCATGGTTTGGAGTCATTAGCTCTTGTAATAATGTCAATATTATTTTTAGTTTAATATGTTTATAACTTATGAAGCTCATAAGCTAAACATTTTATCAGTTCTTGTTCTCCATACAACTGATTACACATGTTATTTAAAACATTAAAATTTGTTAACAGGAGCTTTCATTGAAATTCATGGAAATTGAAGTTTGTTGTCTGTTGATGAGTATTTGAGATGGTTTTGTTGTTAATTATACTTTATTTACATTATAACACTAATGTGAATTTATATAACATTTTGAATGTGTTTTATTTGTAAGTTTCTTCAGCCTGTGTTAGATGTGTGTGGTTGGCTTTTGGGTTAGAGCCACATTGTTGATGCCTTTCCAGTGTTCCAGCAAACACTGCAGTTGTGTATGTTCAGGATTCATGTCTTAGATAGGAAAAGTTGAACAGTGTAGCTTGTACATTTAAAAGGCTTGACAATTCATCATGTGAAAACACTGTTTCAGTTTCCTGGCTAAAGTCTTGCAATCAGTCAATATAAATGTGTCTCAAGTGATACTGTTCTGCGGTAGCAGTGTGGACTGCATGGCTTGCCTGGCATTTTGGGTTGTGGTTGAGATGGCAGATGGACATATATATTATGGGTTTATTCTTGGAATTTCTTGCCCAGAACATTATTGCTATGCCTGTTACTTCTTAATGAGTGTATTTATGAACCTTTGCAACCCCCTTCTCTTTGCTGCAGCTCTTGTCTCACACAGGAGTTGGTGGATATTGTAAAGTGTGTGTCATAGTATTCAGTGATTTTGTTTTTACAGATTTCATATTGATTGTTTTTTCTTAGTGGGTTGGATTTTTATTGCATTACACTAATATTTTTGTTACAGTGGTATTCATAAAAATGAAGCATTCTCACATAAATATATATGTTAAGGAATTTCATTGTACTTCAGTTTCGTTATTCTGGTGTTTGTTGAAATGAGGTTGTGCTGTATGTGTGGCAGCTTTTTTCTTGTCCACATGACATTCATTCTGAAATGGTGGCTGCTGTTTTGCCAGAACATTGTACGGACTTAAATAACGTAGTTCAAAATAGCCGGAGTCTTACTGTCGGGGCCCAGGTTCATTGCGAGGCAGTCCATGTGGGGTTTGTGGTCAATGAATTAACAATAAGATGGGGTTTTTTTCAAGTACTTCTGTATTCCTCTGTCACTGTCATTTCAGCAGTGCTTGGTGTTATACTCATTTTATTTACTGTCATTGTTGTTTAGTATTGATGACATCAGCATCATGAAATGGACTCTAAAAAAGCTTATGTTATACATTTTTCATGTTTTGATGTGTCATGTTAATTAGTACTGAAAGTGTTTCTAAGAAAGAATACTGTGGGACAGGATAGTGTAGTCAGTATAGTAACTTGCTGTGGGCTGGATGGTTCAGGGATTAAATCCCAGTGGGGACAAGATTTCCTGCACCAATTCAGACCAGCCTGGGACCCACCGAGCCTCCTATTTGATTTGTACTGAGTCTTTCCTGGGGGTAAAGTGGCTGGGGCATGGTGTTGACCACCCATCCCAGTCTAGTGCCAAGGTTAAAAAAAGGGTACAGCTATACCTCTGCTCTCCCTCTCTTGTGCCTTCATGGCCTGTTCTAGGGTGAACTTTACCTTTTTATGAATGAAAACTAAGAAAATTGCCTGTGAGCATCAATTTGTTTTCTGTAGGATGTGTGTGCTGAATTAATGCCAGTAGTTTTGTACATGTTGTGCTGTGTTTACCTCCCTTGCATTAAATTAGTTCTGGTCCACCTTGCCAGTTCCCCAGTTTAACATTACATATTATTGCAATACATTTTCTTCCAAATCCACCTTTTTTTCTTTTTCACATCAGATTTAACATTATTTAAGGGTAATGACTGCTTAACAATACTTCTTACAAACCTGTATTTAAATTACAGTAATTTTTCTGCAATATCTTCACCATCACATTTGTTACCATGTGTATGTTTATGTTGAAAGTAACTCGACAAGTCTGAATGTAGAGACACACTGACAGACAGAGAACAAGTATGTGAGCTTAGAATTTCTTGTGGCACTGCTAACACAGATTTTCAGCCTTTCTGAATATGACACCATGTAGAATGGTATATAGATACCAGTTGTTGGGAATCTTCTCCTGCCATCTTAAGAGAAGCTGAAGAATGTAGGTACAGATGTTTGTGGGGAGCTTACTGCTTCCATTCTCAGAATAGTCTAAGAAGAAAACAAAACCACAAATATCCAAAGCATCTCAAGGTTATGGTCCCAGTAATAACAGTACTGATGTCTTTTTGGGTTGCCCGGAATACATACCCTTATTTCTCACAAAAGGATAGATGATGAATCCGAAATAAAAAAAGACTTACCAGATGAGCTTACTGATTACTGGTTTCGGGCTTCCTACTGATGCAGTCCCAGAGGAAAACCCTTTAAAGATTACAGTTAATCTAAATTATGTTTTAAAAATCATCTGCTTCCCCACTGTAAAGACCAATCAGTTAATCATGTTTATGGAAATAATAATAATAATAATTGTTTGCTGTGATAATCATATGACATAGAAATTGCACTGACATCAGCTGAACCTCATTCTGATGGAGATATGCAGAAGGGGCTCTCAGGTTTACTTTCCTGTCATACAACCTTCTAACAGTTTCATATGTCTCTACAACATTCTGTGTTCACCTACTTCAACTCTTGTCATCCAGACTGGCTTCCTTTGTCTACTGAATGCCTGCCGTGTTACCTTAATGGTCACTACATCATGACTATCCAGTCTTCGACTTTTTTTGCTCAGTAAAAAACTCTTCCTACGTCTGAATCCAGATTTACTTATTTGGTATTAGGGCCTTTTCATTTACACAACTTCGTGTCTTGCTGCAGGGATCTTTCCTGGCTCTTTGTTGCAGTTCCAAAGTTTCAACATGGCATGCAACTTGTTATGTTCCTATGGAGAGCTAAGAATGAAAATTTAGTGGACTCTTCTGACTGTCCTTGTATGCATGTCTGTATGCAGAAGTCAGACATTTTCAAGTGCAGTGTTGTAGGGCCTGGATTGGGGACCAGACAGGTCAGGCACCCCAGTGGCTGTATAACTGTTATCTTGTAGGCATTTTCCACACCAGTCACCTTGAGGTACCATGTGTGGAATCAGGGGAACCTCGACTCTCATTACACGAAATCCCCCTTCCTGCAATTATGAGTAAAGATGGCAACAACTCTTTCACCCCAGTTGCTGTACAGTATTTAACACTACTCATTGTAACAGGTGTGAGCTGAACATCAGTGCCCCTCAATGTGTGGGTATGTGCCTTCACAGTCTTCTGCAAGGTTTAATATCTGCTTCATGTATATCATTCACTGCAGGCTGCATAATCCCACCATGATGTCCCATCAAACTGCAGCCTTTGATTTGCCTAGAAGATGAAAGGTGAAACATAAGTGCGCACCTATCACCATCTCTTTGCAGAACTCCTTCCTACTTTCCTGATCTCACACACACACCACACCCACACACATGCATGACATACCCACACACACACAGATATATACGGATGGGACGTTTGTCCTAGATTTGACCAACTGTTCCTTTATCTATGGAGACCATTTTTTCTCATAGTGCCTTCATAGTTTAATAGTGTGTACACGACAAGTGCATGGCATTTATAGGGCTGTTTTATTCAATCAGCTGAACTCCAATTGTGTCTTGTTCATTCAGCATTGCTCCCAACAGTGTTATGTTTTTTTGACTGCCTCAGTGCTCAGCAGAACCTGAATGCTTGCATATGTGACCATCCTGTTATTAACTGAAGTTCTGCAGTTTGTTTTACTTCTACAAGGCAGGGAAATCAGTTCTCTTCTGCTGGCTGCCTGGTTATTAGGCTGCCAATGCAATGGTCAAGTATGCTTCTATACATGGAGAATTGTTGTCTGACCAAGCTCGAGGCAGAGGTTTTTACACCTGTTTTTATTAGGTTGTTTTGTCTGCCTTGCAAGACTAATGGAGGGGATAACATCTGCCCACTGTAAAACCATGCAGGCAGGTGCAATCTTTCTTCAGTTCCATGATGGAGGTAGGATTTTACTGTTGCACATCTCTGACACAGCTACACTCATTTCCAACACAGACATTTATTGGGTGGAGAACTGGCTTTCATTTATCCACATTGTGGTGCTCTGCTTAACATTTCTGATATTCTGATGCAATGTGAACTTTGTAATGGAGGGCATCATACATGTGGTACATGTCACATTGCACAACATCTCAAGAGATGATCACTGGTGTAACATTTCCAATGTTTTGGCATTTATTACAAGCATAGGCATGTGACACCACTGCAACATCTTAAGTCCTGCTCCACTAAAGTATCTGTGTCCTGTTTTATTGGCATAAATATGAGGATTATGATGAAAGGCTCCTATACAACTGTACCTATAATTTAAAAGTCTTGAGGTTTTTGTCATTCTCATCCCATCTTTAAGAATGTTTGTTAGTTAAGTGCATATGTCCATTGATGCTGATGCACCTTTAAACCCACATGTGTATGTAAAACGCAGAAATTACTGTGTTGGCAAAATACAGTTTCTGAGCACTGAACATTGTGGTACATTTATTATAATCACTGAAATTTAGAGGGTTAATTGTAGCTGTAAAAATATGAATATCATAACTGTTTGAGGACATTTAGAAGTTCTTTCCTATTATCATTTTATGACATGGGTCATTATAAGATGAAATTCTGCTTGGGAATTGGTATAGGGTCATTGTAACTTTTCTTTATTTATAATATATGTGTGTGTCGTGTGAGAAGTATCTTAATATGATGTTTTCATGTAGTGTGACAAGACTGATAAATCTTTAACAACTTACTGAACAACTGATACTGTATGTTAGACTAATAACTCATAAGTACAATTTATAGTACAGTGGGATGCATCATATGAAGCTAGAATGGTATTTTGAACATAATTCAATTTTATTACATCTAACATTAAAATATTAAAGATTTTTAACTTTATGAAAACACCAGTAATTTTGTTATTTACTGAGCCTGGAAGTAGGGAATTTATATTCTTTTGCCAAGCAAGGTGACCCGCTTGTTATAAATGACATAGACTGTCTTTTCCATCAGTATTTTCAATATCATAAGTTGAAGATATTTGCATATTTTATATGTTTTGTGTGTGTGTGTCTCATAGGTCATAATATGTGTATCTTTTGTGTATAAAAATGATGCCATTAGTAGATTAGTAGATACTAATACATTCTTCGTGTGGACCCATTATGCATTTTCCTGCACTCTTATATTTCTCAGCTACAGATGCAGAAGTTTGTCAGGATTATCACTCTTTTTTTTCTAATGCATTACCTTGTAATTAGTAGACCAAATTTATCCAATAAATTTGCTGTCCATAGACAAATGAAGCAATGCGACCCTTCTGTTAATAGTTTTGAGCAATGATTCTGCTCTCTCAGGTGATGGCAATTAATTGCACAGTGTAACCTCATCATACCAAGGAGGAATGCAACAAGCTTCAGTGAAAGTATCCAGGAATGGTAACCAGTGTATAAAAAAAAACATCTCAAGTAATGAGGAATGTACCATTCATTGCTAAATATGTATATTAGCATCTCTACCAACCATCTGCAACTGCAGTATTTACTAGGTAGAATTTGGTGGCAATTTAGTATTATGTTTTCCATAATACAACACATACCATATTACCCAACAGTTGAGCTGCTTGCTGCGTGCCTCGCATGCAGGTAATTCTGTTGCTTTATAATCTGTTTGAGATTTGAATGCCAAGTGTACTTTGTTGCATTGGTTATTTCATAATATTGTTGGGGATTTAAATATTGTCTGTAAGCTAGGGTTGTTGGCACATTTTATATTCTTATTATGCCTAACATTATTTTAAATCTATGTGAAACCAAGGATTATGTTAGTTATACAAAATATATCACAGTTAAGAATCTTACTGAATTATTCTTCAGTGATCAAAAAGGTTTTCAGAATTATGTATTGTTACTTGTTTTTTAAATTGTGTATAATGATAGTAGTGCTGAATGCTGAATTGTCATGTTTTTGGTAATTGTTAATATAAATTCAGTAGTAGTTGTTAACTTCATGACAAAGAAATATTCACTTTTTGTTCTTACAGGACTTTTCTCAGTTCCCATTTGTGAAGTTACGCGCCATACAGACTAGATATGACATGTAGAAATGATGTTTAATTATGTATTTTGTATCCGGTAAACAAACATTGAGCTGTGGTTTTTCTTTATGCATTAATCTGTTCAAATGATAGAGCCAGTTTTAAATAATTGGGTTTCTTAAATATTTGTGTTACATTCTGTAATACTGAGACAGTGACATTCTGAAAATTTTAGCTCTCTTTCCTCACCTCTGATTTCCATAGCAAACAAGCCAGAGATTTGAGTGTGTTTCTCCACACTGTATACAAGGTATACCAAAATAAAGTTGCAGCACTGATTCGGAGATGTTTTAGCGTATTATGAGACACAGTGTTCTTCTTCACTTTAACTGACAGTTACTAATGTATTCAGTTTAATTATGTAAATTAACATGACATATAAAACAGTTGTTAAAGTTTATATTACAATCAATGGGCACACCTTGAGGTTTTTCAGGTTTAAGTGTCTTATTTGTGTCAGCCCTTATTTTATGATTGTATCTTTAACTATGTGTTTCCCCTAGACATGTAATGAAAACAAGTGCTGCTGTTATATATTTCAGTGCCCTTTGGTATATTTTGTATATAACATTGTATACTACATATTTTTCTCTGTACATTTTTTGCATGCCTTCTTCCTGCCTTCGGTCTCTTGTGAATGTTGTGTGTGGCACATTGGCAGGCCAGGGTCAAGGTATTGGCAGTTTCTCTTATTGATCTGCATGTTGAGTTAGCTGGGATTGGTGTATATGAATTTGCACGTATGCATGTTGCTCTGTCTCAAATAGTAGTTCTCTTTCCAGGATTGGCATATAGCTGAAAGCTTATTACCCAGGCCATATGTCAAATTGGTGAATGCTGTACAGATAAATGCAGTGTTCCTCTTTCTTATATGATTGCATCTAAGTTTACACATGGTAATGTGTGATGAAAGAAACAAAAATAAACATTTGTATCAGATGAGTAGTTTATATAAAAGAGTGGTAATTAATAGTTATTTTCTGTCTTAATACTCTAATCACTGATCTGTACAGCTAATTTGTATTCATTAATGGAACTAATGAAAAATGTCAACACAACATGGCATATCCTCAGGTTGCAGATAGGTGACAGCCTCCTTGTACGAAGGAGAATTGGGAATATGGTGTAGCAACATAACCTGCCCACTGTAAAAGGGTGGCAAGTTACATAGTGTTATGTGTCAGTAGGACAGGGACCAGTAGTGGGATCTTTTGAACATTGCCTTGAACCTTCGGGTTCCACAAAAGACAGGCCATTTCTTGGTAGGTGAATGTCCATTACCTTGTAAAGAAATTCTACATGGAGGTATTTAATTTATCTGTTGTCCTTGTGTAAAACCAAAAAGAGGGGTGTTTTGCTGCTTTGTGGTGCAGTACAGAAAATTTAACTTTATATTATCTGGCTTTCTGTCTGCTTATTCAACAGTTTCAGAACTGCTGAATGGCTTTTACTGAAATTTTTTATTGGAGAGTTTTAAAATTCCTCAGTACAACCCAGTTTGGTTAAAATTTCATGAAAAGAACATACATCATGGGAAGATGTTTGTGCATTTATCTTGAATAAATTTCACTAAATGTTTATGAGAGCAGAAATATTTCAAATACAAGTTACAGGGAAATATGGTCAGCTTATGCCAGACACACTTTTCCATTAAACAGGTACAAGCAAACACACCTGAATTGTTACAATGTACATGTGTTTTCACAATTGTTTTCTCTTAAGAACCCACCATTTTTGTGATGATCAGGGGGATTGTATCATGTTGGCTCTCATTATGTACTTGAGGTTGATTATTACTGTGTCTGATGAATAAAAAAATCAATGAGTATAAAAAATTCCCTATCTGTAGAGTGTACCAGACATGTTGTAATTGAGATGGTTATTAATAAGTAGGGGGCACTGAATTCACCACATAATTTTTAATAAAAAGTACCATCATAATGTAACTTAAGTCTAGTATATATCTTCTCTGAAGCCTAAGCAGAGTAGGGACGTGGGTGACATTGTCTCAGTCCTCAGTCGAAAAAAAGGACTAAAACCATACAATGTACACTTAATAGGCACACGTGGCAGAAGGAATTTTAATGACAGACTGAGATCTGTACCCTTCCCCATTATCTCATATGATTGCCAGAAAATGAAAATTATGTGCACCATATTGTATTTTGTATTTTTCCTGTGTCTGAGAGATGGCATTACAGTAGAGCCTTATAGGAATTGTGTACATGGGTTTTTACTGTATCTTACCAAAGGCACTTGTTTGGGTTTTCCCAAGTGATAGATTCCCCTTCCCCTGCTTCACAAAGTGTGATTGAAGTGGCCTCTTAGATTTTCCCTGCTTTTTGGGTTCATTAAATGTAGGTATATATGTAAAATAATTAAGTCTAAATGTAAATTGAAATGGTGTTAGTTTTTTATAAAATATCGTGAAAATCCATCAGAACTTCCCCAGGTATGAAATCAGTAGGTGAGATATGCAGTTATTCTGAGAGAGTGGTGGTAAAGGAAACATTCTCACTCTCCCATTAGATCTAACCTTGACTTTACATTTTTAACATTTTGTTCTGAGCTACCACAGCACTGCTTATTTTCATTGTCTTTGTGCTTTGTTTCAAATAGTAAATTGCA
>Ga0209755_10009258_pt1 | contig 10417 bp, 5 predicted proteins | sample TergutCo191P1_FD_187301 | JGI IMG/M metagenome (GOLD analysis project Ga0209755, IMG submission 187301) | Cornitermes sp. P1 segment gut microbial communities from Petit-Saut dam, French Guiana - Co191P1 (SPAdes) (version 2) | ecosystem: Host-associated > Arthropoda: Insects > Digestive system >...
CCTAATACCCTCCTCCTAAAGAATGAGAATGCTGAGAGGTAGCGGGTAAGGTGGTGCTGTGGTTGGTGTCCAGGGGTGAGTGTGAGGGAAGTCACATTGGGTTGAGGTAGTTGCTAGACAGAGCAACCGAGGGGAAAATCTCTGTTTTCTTTTCATCAAGAAAAAATAATGATCCTTACTACAGTAACTTTTCTTTCAGGCATTCAATACGTTTATTGATGACCTTTTTGCATTTATCATCACTATGCCTACTGCTCACCGTGTAGCCTGTTTCCGTGATGATATAGTGTTCCTCATCTATTTGTATCAGAGGTGGTAAGTAGAAGCTGCTGTTTCTTTTCTTAGGTGGGATTTGTTTTGTATAATGCCAGATTTCTCATATGCCTCCTACTCCTGAATAAGCCACATGCTCAAGTTGCAAAAGAGAGAAAAGATGCAAAAGTAGTTTATTTGAATATGCAAAATATTGGGGTATAAGTATATAACAAAAACACCATGTCTTGAAATTGGAATGCAGTGCCCTTGATTTTCTGGTAGAAGTTTGTGTCTTTCAGGAACTTATGTTATGCCACTAGGACACTCTTGTCTATTCACAGAAGTTTCTTGCAAAAACAGATTATCATCCATCCCAGGTTTCTGTTACTTGCACAGTGCTAATGTGTTGTTGTACCCATGCTCACTTAAACTGCTTGTTCTTGTTTGTCTATTTTCACAGTTCTTTGGTTTCAGAAAACTGCATATTTTCCCTTGGCATTGCAGTTCTTGTTATTCATTATGCCCATTAAATTATTTTCAGTTTTTCATGATCCATAAAAATGCCATATATTTCATCCTTCAATACACATATATAGCAGCATGCATGAGTATGCGAAAGGGAAAGTAACTGGCCTGGGTGGATAAAGGAGAACTATAAACATTCTTAAACTAGCGATCTGTCAGGTACAACTCAGATATAAGATTTGCATTTTTTATCGCAACTAAACAGAGTGAAGTCTTGCATATCAGCCTTGTCAGTATGGTTTGAAGTTCCTTTGTCTCAAGGACTGTTCTCGCCTCCATTGTCAGTGCTTGATGGAGGCAGAGACAGTCTCAAGAATGGAAGTTTATTCTGTACTGACATGGCTTTTCACCTGAGAAGACTTCACTATAGTTGGATGATTATAACCAAGCTAATACACTCAGTTGCACCTTTGGTTATTTTATGACACTGCAAGGTCATGCATCATGTGACTTACAGGCTCTATCCAGTGGATACAACGCGGATAGATGGCGTGGATGACATGAGTCAGCCAAGGCAGCACAAGAAAGTCGACTGACAGAGGTGAAAGCAATATTAACAAGAAGTTACAGCATTTAAAATTATTATATTACAAGCATTCCATTTTAAATAGTTTTTTAAATTTGTGACTGTTGGTGCAATATAAGCCTTGTGGGCCACTTGTATGATTTATCACTTGTGTTGGAAATTAAAATGCAGAAAACTCATGATTAATAATTAGTTTGTAGAACCAACTTTATATGCACTAAATGTATTCTTCACATGTTGTCAGTTTGTCACACCTCACATACCGAAACAGTTGAAGAATTGATGTGTGAAGAATACATTTAGTGTGCATAAAGTTGGGTTCTACAAACTAATTATCGTACAATATTACTATAGTATTAAAATAATGATTAATACTTATAATGAAACATATACTACATTATATGAATTGTAGTTTTGTTGTAAATTAAAATATAAAAAACTAATGACTAATGCATATAAAAATTGCAGCCAGGTCTCATTTTATGCCAGGGTTACATTCCTGAAAAAATCACACATATTGAACACAAAATGCATATAAAAATTGCAGCCAGGTCTCATTTTATGCCAGGGTTACATTCCTGAAAAAGTCACACAAATTGAACACAAAATTTCTGTTTAAAACGGTGTATTTCCTGGGGGTTAGGGTATTGACAGCCTCATCCTGTACAGTGTGTGACCATACCACTAGTGGACATGTGGACCTGTAGAGTGTATATCTAATGTATATAAAGTATGTATACATTTCTATACAATATATTTAGTTATTTATTACCAATACAATAAAAATGTAAGAGACTCATGTCCGTAGTTTTTGGTACCATTGATTCCGATAGGACTGTGGTAGTCTTGGTACACAAACACTTTAGTTCTTGACTTTGCACTTTCTGTAATTGTATCAGTATTATCATGATTTGTACATATGCTAATATGAGCACACCTAACATTACAGCATATATCAAAAGTTCATTCACCTTTTACAGTTTCACATCTCTTTTGATTGTTTTATGCCAGTTTTATTCTTGCATTACTCTAGGTAATGTAGATTTAGGTTTCTCACTCATTTTCTTATCAAAAGCCAATGATGGAGAAGGGAGAATTACATGACCTGATTGCTTATATCACCAATGTAATCAATCCACACACATGACTGAGGGCATGACAGTGATGTCACTTTCTGCTAGCCTTCAACACAAGACAAGTGCAGCCACATTTTGTCCATGCCAAAGCACGTTAAACTGAAAATTATCACATTTTATCTATGCCAAATCACGTTAAATTAAACATTATTGTATAAATTTTGAAAATGGTAAACTTTTCAAGTCACATTAAGCAAAACCATGCAAAAAGAAATTGCATGAAAAGAGACCTGCCTGTATTAGGTCATCTGCTTTACTCATTTATGTTGGAAATTAAATTATACAAAATTAGTGTTAATGCAAATAACACACAAAGTATCTTTCACCATCTCTCTGATCATGGTGCAATACCAACTTAGTAATTTAAAGTGAGTCAACTGAGTGTTCCCTCTGAAGTAGCTGTAATGATGTGTAGGATCAGAAATTTTACATGTATTTTGGAGGAATTTGCTGCTGCTGAGTGTTTGTGAATCTCTTCATGGTATGAAGGTGTTGGTTTCCTTCAAAATTTTGAAAAATTTTGCCTAATACACAACATTACATCCCAGAAGATGGTGAATTTTTTACATTGACAGCATGCTTATAAACACTTCCATGTGTTTGCTGTGTATGTAAATGTATCATTGTTATGAGACTTGTACTGTAATTTGTTATTAGGCTGACTGGGCAGAAGTCTGTTATGCTTGTGAGTATATTGGGTGATTAAGTGCAGTTTTACCTTCTATTTTGTTTGCTTGTAAAACTTTATTTATTGTTTTGAGAAGCTGAAACCAAGTAATACAAAATATGCTTGTGTTAACTAGTTAAAAAATGACTGGTAAGCAAAGAAAGTTGTGTATTAATTAGGGAACTGGTAATAGTAGTGTACTGTGGTGGTCGAGATGGGGCCATGTAGCAAATGTTATTGTAGAATTGTTAGGTCTTGTAATGTTAAGGGTTAAACAAATAATTAACATTTCTAACATACTTTATAGAGTGATTACATGTACATGTACTTTGAGCAATTGCTGTATTGATTGGTACTCAGGAGTACATCTTAGGCTTTGATAGCATCAGAGAGTATATAGATCTTCTTGGAATCATAAGACTCTGTAATTGTCACTGATTGCCACTGTTAGGTGTTCAGTTTATAACTAGTGCAACCCTAACCATTTAGAACAAAACAGAAAACTGTTTCCTGAATAACATAATTAACTTCCCTTCACAAGACATGACAGTGGTTTAGCCCACACATTTTTTTAACTGGAATATATTGGTTACTGGTCATTAACAGCTCTCAGTTTGACTACCCTGTATGAAACCACTACCAAAGTCAGAGTCATTCTCCTGAGTAACCAACATTACCCAGGTCAAGCTTTAGGAGGTTTCATTGCATTGTAATATGCTCTGTGCCAGCATCCTTTTGGTTTCAACTTTTGCTATGTATTAGAAGCCTCCAATGGCCTTCAGCTTATGTTGTTTCTTTTTGTTAGAGCTTGATAGTTGCTGTCAGAACTATGTGAATTGGACTTTCACCTTTGATGTTTGGCTTCGAAGTGAGTTATGTAACTCTCCTTCATAACTTGTACTAGAGAGAAGAGAGACTTTTCTTTGCTGTTATGAAGCAGTCAGATACTGATTATATTGCTATGATCAAACATGTTAGCTGTAACGGCTATGAGGTATGAAGAGAATAAAGTAATTATCTTATTGTTGTGATTAAAACATGTTTAATTTGGTGACTATAAAGTTGAAAATGAAAATGGGCAAATCTTATGGCCTTGAACAGGCCTGTGTGCTATGGCTATAATAGTCATGTGTTTTCTGAATGGTAACTCATGCGTGTCATAAAATCACTGGTACTTCAGGAGTGAAGTGGAGGTGAGGGAGAATAACTTCATGTTATGAGGAGGGACTGTACATTATTTGTATAAGGAAAATTGAGTTCTCACCCATGCTTCATTATCTTAATTAGACAAGCAGAGTTTGACATTTTAATTAATTCTCTGCTCCACATAAGCCAGCATTGCAGTTTATACAGTTTTATGCATCTTTGAAATGTGGATGTGATTATATTGACACTTGTTAGTGAATTCTGCACTATCTGTTTGTTTGTTTGTTTGTAAGGTGTAAATTTTAACTTGTTACTTGGGTGGATGAAGGTTGTGATGTTGACAGGGTAGTTTTATATGTCTGTGAAAACTGAATTATGTGAAGTTCCTTTCTAAAAGAACATTTTTGTAATGTTATAAAACAGTGACCAGATACTTTGGTAAGTTTTGTTGTAGTTTGGGTTGGTAATCATGAATAAAAATCACATTCATTTACAGGTTTGAGGGTTCTGGTTAGGGTATATGTCTTACCGTTGTTATTTGAAATAAAATCAAAATTAAAAAATGATTGTAAATGGTACCTGTATTATAAAGTTCTAAAAAATTTTGTTGTACAGTGAAATATTTACCTTGATATAAGATGTTCTGGGCACAAGACATTTCTTCAGAAAATTTAAATTTATGGAGACAATCTTTTTCCATCTGTAATTTTGTCAGGTATTTTCCCAGTTAGTATTCAGTGTAGCTGGCGGTGTTGTGACCAGGCTGCAGGCTGGATGTCTGAGAAGCGATGGTTTAATTCCTGGCAGGGACAAGAGATTTTTCTCTTTTCCGGCTTTGCAGAATGGCTTTGGTTCCACCCAGGCTCCAGTTGCATTGGTACTTTTGGGGGTTCTAGAGTGGTTGGTTTGTGAAGTAGACCATTCCTGCATATGCCTTTGTGGTGTTGTGCAGCTTTACCTTCATTTTTGAAATGAAATGCATCTACAGTTTATTCACATTCTTTTACTGGCATTAACTCAACGGCATACTTTGATGGCTGAAATGCTGCTGGATGCATGTAAAAATTTACTTGCTGTGTAGCATGTTGTGCACCTGGAAAATGGATGTGTGTTAATTATGGGGCATATAATTTGCAAATTTGAAAATAATTTCATACAGGTGCCGTGTCGGGAAAATGAACTATTGTAACAGTGGCATATTTTTACAGATGATGCACTATTACAGAGGTTTATCTGAAGCAAAGATGGTCTACCTGTGCTACGGATAACCGTGCTGCACTGGCGGTTTTGTGCTATTTTCATTGTCAACATTTGTCTCTGTGATGTATTTTGCTTTGTTAATCGTATTTCAAATGACACATTATTAAAAAAAAAGAACCTCAACTTGGAAGTCACATAAATATAGTACTTTTTATAGAGCATTCATTCATGTAAAATGTTATTTATCTTCATTCCTGCCAGTCTGTGAATAGTATATTTTACTGCCTGTTTTCTGGAGTGTTTACAGGCCTAACTGTTGTTAGTATAAATGCAGAAGGGGTTCAGTATGTCATGTGATGGTCTTGTGGGTTATTACATCATTTAGGATTATAAGTTTGTTCTGCACCCTGAAGATGGAGCAGCACCTTCTTCTGAAACATCGGAACAATTGTTATTCTGCATGATGTAGCAACCCACAAGACTTATCATTTGAGCAATGTGCACCATGTCTTATAATGGTTCAATACCTAAATAGAATTTTTTTTTTTTTACATATTAGTGTACTTATTTCATACAAAACTGAAATGGAAGCAATATGTTCTTCTCATTCCCTTTCTTCTGAAGGTCTTTTGGTTCAAGACATAAGATTTCTGATAATTTTTTGAAACTAATAAACATTACTGTAGTGTGCAAAAAACAAAAATTTCTAGTTATTTGTACCAGTTACCACATTACAGTCATGCTGTCAAATTCTGATCAATTTTATCTCTTCCTGGGCCTGAATTTTTGTTGCCAAGTAAGTAAAGGTGTCCCTTAGTAGTAACCATCAACTGTCTTCTAGGTGTAGGTGGAATGTTAGCTGTGATTTGTAACTACAGCCTTTTCCTTATCTGTCTTCCAGAGTCAGAAAACATCTGCATTGGCCAAGTCACTGGGGAGACACATGATATATTGAGAGCATCTTATTGGACATTAACCATCTATTTAATTTTTTCTGAACTGGTATGCTCCCCTCGTGATTAGATTGTAGTCAGACAACAAACTTCTTTTGTTGCGTGAGCTTTGTTTCTCCTGGGCACAGTTTTTGTACTTGTTGACAGAACTGTAACTGGTGTACTGTCAGTCCATTCTATGGCTGCTCTGTGCCCATTTGTCTTGAACATGGGCTGTCTTCTTTGCAGGTTATGGGTCTTCCTTAAATGACATCAGACTCCGAGGGGGGAGAAGGGGTTTGAGCCTTTGTAACTAAGTGTGACATAGGGGAAAGGGGGTTCAAAATATCATGATATGAAATCTTAATATAACCAGGATGATTCTGTACAGAGCTGGCTAGATTTCTCATACTCTGGTTACGCAATTTGCTGGCTATTGATGAATAGGTAGAAGGGTGGCCTGTCATAAGTGTTTCCATTAGGCCTAAATTGTGCACATTGTTTTATTATGATGTTATGTGTTAGTAAAATAGTAGGGATTGGTGTTTAGGCTTTAAATAGTTGCAACTACCTTCTGTAAGCAATTCATTTTCTTGTGGCTTGGGGGGGGGGGCACAAGTTTAGGACATCATTGTGGAGGGGGACAGGCTTGTGTGATAAAAGTCACAAGAGGTGGGGTGGGGGCCAGTTTTATGGCAAAATTTTGTGATGTGTGGATGACCCTGTATCTTTTGGTGTTATCATATCTGGCAGAAGGCAAGGTTGTAAGGTATTACAATTCTGGTTAAAATTTTCAAAAGTATTGTTAATATCTTGAGTGGTTTCATTCAGATTTCACTGGCCACTGTAGCTTAGTTGGTATGTAACATATTCTACAAGAAATTCGTGGATTTAAATCCAGGAATGAATTCATAGAGTGCTGTAGGCATAACACGAGCAGAACTATAGTTAATTATTTGATGGACTAATCTGTTTCTTCAACTAGTGTTCTGTGGTCTGCTATCAGACTTTAAAACTGGTATTATCTCAGTGTGTATGTACCACACATGTTATTGCTACTTTATAACTAGCTTAATTTTTATGACAAAGTAGTTTGTGTTGAAGACAGCTGTTTCCATCTCCTCCCTTCTTGTGGCATTTATTAATGTAACTGGCTAAGTAAGGAACAGGATGCAGAGTCAGGGAGTCGGTGCCGTATTACCGATGCCATTTAAATTATGTCCTGAAGGAAAAAATTGTTAATTCTGGATGTCCAGTGTGGGTGATTGTGGTATGTCTTTGATTTTAATATGATGTAAGATAGGCAGTGTTTGTATAACATAACATTGTGGCTTGTTTGCATGACCCTTGTTGTGATAGAAATGCAACACTTTATTTTCTATGTATTGAGCTGCATGTCTATTAACATTGTAAAATATTGCACAAAAGTGCTTTTATTTTGCATTTATGTTGCTGGCAACAATAAAACAGACTTAGGTCTTCATGTAAATTGCCTGACATTCTTGTCTGATATTAACCACATTTTCAAAAAAGCCACTGCTAACAAATTTCATGGAAATCCATCCAGTGGGAGCTGCACTGATATATGTGCAGACAAACAAATGGACATGGTGAAGTTCATAGGCCCATTCATGACTATATGAACATGTCTAATACAGAACTTAATTTTGTGTTTTAAGTAGACTTGTTTATGGACATTAGTAGTAATTAGATTGGTAATCTTATTTCTATTGAACAGTGTGCTTAGATGGGTACTAGGAAAAATAGTCTTAGTTTTATCAGCCCAAGAATGATAAAAGATTCAGAACCATTGTACTGGACTTGATATTTCCTTATTAAAATACTGAAACCTAATTGACATTTTTGGAGTATTTAATGAAGTTTTCTTGGACAGACAGGCATCAAGATGTGAAGGTTTTCCGATGTTTTAGGAAAAAACTCCATCCCCGATCTGCAGAGTGAAGATGGGGATGGAGTTTTTTCCCGAAACATCAGAAAACCTTCACATTTTGGTGTGGCTGTCAGCACGAGAAGATTACTTTGAATTCTGTCACTGTGAAAGCTTCAAGACTTATTGGAGGTTTGTTTACAAATGTCTTAGTGGAATTTGACTATGCAGAACGAGTCATTGTTATTGTTAATTTTCAGTAAAGGCTGGGCAATAGTAGAAATTACAGTTTTCTTTATATGGAGAAATTACATGGACATGGTGAATCTGGTGTGTGTATGTGTGTGTGTGCACGTGCGTGCCCTCACGTGTTCATGTGTGTGCACATTTTCAATTAATGATGTAACTTCTACAGTGTCATTTGAACATATTTTATCCTGATGCTGTAAGAATGGTTAACTGTGCGACCTTTGTGCAGCATTGTATCATGCTGAAAGGGGGTCGGTATTGGAGTGAGACCCTGACTGTGCTCTGAACATTCACATTACAGTAACAGACAATCATTTTACCAAGTTCTGTGTTTTATTTTGCAGAGGTTAATATTAAATCATTAATGACAGGAATTGTGATGTATTTGAACTAAGTATATTCTGTTTTGAGGAGTTCGCACCTGAAGATTGAGATCAAAGTACATGCATTATGTTGCTGTCTGATATTGGAACCTTTGGACTGACTGCTCTGTTATCTCTGCTAGGAAAATATGTCTCCTCCTTATTTAATTATATTATCACATCAATTAAAGTAATCTCTGTTACAGTTATGTTACAAACTGACTATAGTTGGTGTCTGTTTACAAGGTGTTTGCCTTTGCTTTAACATTTCAGTTGATAAGAACATTGTATAACTTGACAAGTTGATAAGACAGCATCCTGTATGTCTGCCTTATCCACTGTAAGGAGATAACGTTGCCAGCTGCTTGTAATTAAGTAATAAGCGCTTCGCTTTTAGCACCAATGTAGGAGACCCAGTGAGAACATCAGAGCTGACTGATGTCAGCAGTTCAAAGGATTGTGCAGTTGCAAGGTAATCTGTACATCTGTTTTGCACAAAGTGTACTGCAATGAAATTGTGTTGAGGGTCTTCACTGGAAGTTGCTTGAACTTTTTTTTGTATGTTAGTCCATGAACAGTTTCATACCTTACATTAAACTCAGCTGAAACCGTACCAATTTTCTCAGAACTCTTCATGCATGCATTGTAGTACGAATTATACATCTGACAGGACTAAAACTTTTATTGAAAGTCTCTTTATGCTGTATAATGGAGACAGAGGAAAATAAATATAAAATTAACTTCTGACCTAGATAGTCAGTATAGTGACTAGGTTGTGGGCTGGACAACCAAGGGATTATGGTTCAATACCTGGCAGGGTAAGAGATTTTTCTCATCTTTACAACACCCGGGCATGCTGTGGTACCCACCCAGCCTCCTATTTGGGGGTTCTGTGGGCTCTTGTTTTTGAGGTAAAGCAGCTAGGGTGTGTAGCAGGCTACTCACTCAATCTTGTGCCAGTACTACCATATCTACACTAGCTCTGAAGTCAACCAAGCCTCTCATCAAATTGGTAGTTGAAACTTGTGTTTTCCAAGGGTAAAGCAGTCGGAGCTTAGAGCTGACCACTATCCCCATCTAATTCCGTGGTCTGTAATATGTGGAGCTCTAAATGGTGTTTGTGTTACGCTCAAACATCGAAAACGCTCATTGAGCGAAAAAAACGACCACAACGCGTTATGGCATTAGAGAAACAGCTACAACGCGAAATTGCGTGTTGTGGCTGTTTTTAAACAACCACAACGCCTTGTGGCATGAGAGAAACAACCACAACGTGTTGTGGCTGTAAAAAAAGCCACAATGCGAAATGCCTTTTAAATGAACTGTTTATAATTTCAGTAATTTATTGATAAAAAATACATGTAACGTAGGCATAATGAACAATGGCGAACTCGTTTATTTTTGCAGGAGCTGTTAGAATGACACCTAAAATTACACTTTATATTTTTCGAACGAGATTTGCACGTTTTATCGATGCAGTACCCCTTACAGTGGCAGCTTACAAATTCCTGCGTACAGACGTTATCTTTTA
>Ga0209755_10009259_pt1 | contig 10416 bp, 7 predicted proteins | sample TergutCo191P1_FD_187301 | JGI IMG/M metagenome (GOLD analysis project Ga0209755, IMG submission 187301) | Cornitermes sp. P1 segment gut microbial communities from Petit-Saut dam, French Guiana - Co191P1 (SPAdes) (version 2) | ecosystem: Host-associated > Arthropoda: Insects > Digestive system >...
TAAGGATCTTAATTTTTTCCTCGGCTGTATACCTTTTGCGTTTGCTCATTTTCCCTCCTGAGCATTTGTATACCACCTTATAAGCTCTGCTCTAAAACTGCAAGTTCAGCGTGGGCGCAACAAAACGAAGCTCACGGTAGAAGAATTTTACCACGAACGCGCACCTTTGGTGCTACCATAAACGTCACGAACCTGTAGTCAGAAAACCCTCGCTTTCCACACTAAAAATACCAAGATCAACAGGATTTTAATATCCATACTCAATAATCCTATCGTTCGTGGTGGTTCGTGAGGTTCGTGGTTAAAAATTTCCAAGAAACGCAGGGCCCGCAAAGCAGTAATCTGAAAATCTCCTATTTTCAGCACAATTTTCTATCCATATAGCATATTTTAGGCTAAGGATCATAAATCCTTGGTGAACTTGGCGCATCTCTGCCGTCTTTGCGAGATCGTTTTCCGGAAATGGCTTTAAAATTGATTTCCGTGGATATATTGATAAAAACCATTACACCCCCTATACTGAACTTATGGGTGCTAATACCAAGTACAAAGACAGCGTTTTCTCTTTCCTCTTTAGCGACCCCGACCTCCTGCGCGAATTATACTGCGCCCTGGAAGGCGTTACCCTGCCCGCCGATATACCCATTACGATAAACACCCTGCGGGACGTACTCTTTCTCAACAGAATAAACGACATATCCTTTGAGATAGGCGACAAGTTCGTCATTCTTGTCGAGCATCAATCCACGATAAACGAAAATATCGCCCTCCGGCTGCTTATGTACATAGCCCGGGTGTACGAAAAAATAATCGGAGACCGGAACATCTACGCCACAAAACGCATCCGCATCCCCCGCCCTGAGTTTTTCGTGCTGTACAACGGCGTGGAACCCTACCCTGATGAAAAGATACTGAAACTGTCCGATGCGTTTGAGAGCACCGCTTTCCTTGGATTGCCGGAAAAGGAAAGCCTTGACCTTTCGGTAAAAGTAATCAACATCAACCAGGGCAAGAACGAAGCGTTGGTAAAAAAGAGTAAAACGCTGGCTGAATACAGCGCTTTTATCGCGAAGGTGCGTGAATGTGAAAAGGAAACAGGGGACAGGACAGAAGGAATGACACAGGCGGTAAAATACTGCCGAGAACACGATATACTCAAGGCATTTCTTGAAAAGCATGGGACGGAGGTAATCAATATGCTGTATGTGGAATGGGATCAGGAAGAAGCCCTGGCGGTACGGTATGAAGAAGGTATTGAAGAAGGTATTGAGCAAGGCAGAGAACAGGGCATTGAACAAGGCCTAGAGAAAACAGCCAGAAACGCTTTGGCGGAGGGCGTTCCCGTTGAACTTGTGCAGAAAATAACCGGCCTTGACCTGGAAACCATTAAAGCCTTGGGGTAAGCCTCGCAAAAAAACCCTTCCGCTATCGAATAGTGATTTCCGTGGATATATTGATAAAAACCATTACACCCCCTATACTGAACTTATGGGAGCTAATACCAAGTACAAAGACAGCGTTTTCTCTTTCCTCTTTAGCGACCCCGACCTCCTGCGCGAATTGTACTGCGCCCTGGAAGGCGTTACCCTGCCCGCCGATATACCCATTACGATAAACACCCTGCGGGACGTGCTCTTTCTCAACAGAATAAACGACATATCCTTTGAGATAGGCGACAAGTTCGTCATTCTTGTCGAGCATCAATCCACGATAAACGAAAATATCGCCCTCCGGCTGCTTATGTACATAGCCCGGGTATACGAAAAAATAATCGGAGACCGGAACATCTACGCCACAAAACGCATCCGCATCCCCCGCCCAGAATTTTTCGTGCTATACAACGGCATGGAGCCCTACCCTGACGAAAAGATACTGAAACTGTCCGATGCGTTTGAGAGCACCGCTTTCCTTGGATTGCCGGAAAAGGAAAGCCTTGACCTTGCGGTAAAGGTAATCAACATCAACCAGGGTAAGAACGAAGCGTTGGTAAAAAAGAGTAAAACGCTGGCTGAATACAGCGCCTTCATCGCGAAGGTGCGTGAATGTGAAAAGGAAACAGGGGACAGGACAGAAGGAATGACACGAGCGGTAAAATACTGCCGAGAACACGATATACTCAAGGCATTTCTTGAAAAGCATGGGACGGAGGTAATCAATATGCTGTATGTGGAATGGGATCAGGAAGAGGCCCTGGCGGTACGGTATGAAGAAGGCATTGAAGAAGGCATTGAACGGGGGATTGAGCAAGGTATTGAACAGGGGATTGAACAGGGGATTGAACAGGGGATTGAACAGGGGATTGAGCGGGGGATTGAACAGGGGATTGAGCAAGGCAGAGAACAAGGCATTGAACAAGGTCTAGAGAAAACAGCCAGAAACGCTTTGGCGGAGGGCGTTCCCGTTGAACTTGTGCAGAAAATAACCGGCCTTGACCTGGAAACCATTAAAGCCTTGGGGTAAGGTAGGCACACACCTCACTTTATAGACCTTGATTTTGCGTCTGAGCAAAGAGGTATTAAAGAACACCCGGAAGATTTTGTACCGCTTACGTTGAGTTAAGGTGACGCAGGATTAGCCGTGCATCCCCGCTTCCTACCAGCGGAATTCAACCATAATCCCGTCGGCGGACGTAAGGACTTCGTACAGCGGGAACGAGCCGGAAACCCGTCTCCCCGCGGCCTGAATCTCGCTTCCGGGGATTGCGGGCAGGGGTCTCCCCTGATTGTCCGATACGGCAAGGCTCCCCTGGCCGGGGAAGCCCATGCTGATTCTCACCGTGTAGCCTTCGCTGATAGCGGCAATGAGCCTAGCCAGTTCGGGGCTGCCAATGCCTACGCCTTCGCTGAGCGTAAACGCCATGCGGCCGCTGCCGGAGTTCCCGGTAAAGGACGAGCGGCGGCCTCCGGCGTCCAGAAACGCCAAAAGCCCTTCTATGCTGGAAAACTCCAGCCTTGCCGAGATGATGATGTCCCGCGAGTCCTCTCGGGATGAGAAAGAAAGAAGGCGCATGTCAGGCAGTCTGTCTACGGTGCGCTCAAAGTCGGCGCGGCCTACGGGGATGGTGTTCCAGCGCTCGTTTCCGTCAAGGCGTCCAAGGGCGTCCAGGGTCTGGGAAACGCGGTATTCCAGGGCTATGGTTCCTGTGCCGTTTGCGTTAAGTGTAATGTCGGCGTCAAGGCCGAAACAGGAGCTTAGCGATAAAAGAAAGGGCAGCACAACAAAAAACAGCGGGAAGGCGGTTCGTATTCGTCTCATCGTTGTCAGAATTCCTCCGAATAAATTCTCATATCCTGGATACGCACGGGGACTTCCTTTTCTATCATTTCAAAAGCCTTGTGCAGCACCGACTCCCCAAACTCGCGGGAATTTGAAACCAGCGCGGCCCCAATCTGCCCAAAGGCAAGGGAGTCCTGTAAATCAACCTCCGCGGCGCTCATGTGATAACGGCGCTGGAGTTTGTCCTTTATGGAACGGATAATCCGCCGCTTCTCTTTTATGCTGTCCACCTCGGGAATTTCAAATATTAGCTGGATCATGGAGACAATCATACTATCATTATAAGTATATCGTAAAATGAATGGTTTGCTAAGTATGTTCCGCGGGCGAATAAAAGCCGGTGTGTGTTTCTCACTTTTCCTTTCTCTGACTTTTGCTCTTCATGCCGAGGAAGCGCCGGGGGAGCTGATGGATATCGCCCTTGATGATCCCGCGGTTTCGCTGCGGATTTCCGGGCGCTGGAGGGGCACGCTGCAGGGCGGATGGGGTCTGGCCCTTACCCCCCTGGGCACAACGCTCATTTCCGATGAAAGTCCCTTTTTTACCCAGGAAAGCGACCTTACCCTTTCGCTGTGGATTAGGGAACGCTGGTTTGTTGAGGTGGGTGTTGTGGACAATTCCGCCCTCAACACTTACCGGGCCGGATACCAGGGGCTGGAGGGGGAGCTGATTCGCTATATCGGGGTGGGCAATGTGGGGCTTGATTTCCCGTCGTTTCCCTTCCTTGACCTGGGGGGGGATTCCCCGTCTTCCTTTGGCCTGTACGGGCATTTTGGCCGCGGGGCCCTGGGGCTTCATCTTCTGCTTCGCTATGACGCGGCTGCCAGGGAAGAGCGGGTTTTTGTCGGGGGCCGGGAACGCAATTTCAGCTTTGCCGATTTGTCACGCCCCCAGCGGGGGATCTCCTTTGTGCTGCCCGATGAGCATTTGGACAGTATCCCGGTTGTTTTCATCCAGGACAACAGGGGCGGTAACCTTACCGATACCCAGGGCAGGCGCTGGCGGCTTGCCAACAGGAGCGAGTTTGGCGCGAGTGCCCGGCACGGGATTGTGGAATTTACGCTTGCGGGAGGGGCAGCGGAACCGGAAGGAATGATTGCCGTTGCCTATTCGCTCCACGGAGATAACCAGCCCTGGAACAGGCCGGAGGGAATGGGGAGTTACGATACGCCCGGTACATTCCTTGGGGATGTTCAGGCTTTCTTTGGGAATGTGGCACTTCGGGAGTTTCCTCAAGCAGGCCAGCCTGCTTCCGCCCTTATGGGGACGAGCGCCAACATACCCGGTACGCTTGTTATTAACGGACTGCCCGCGCTGGTTGTCTTTGAGCCCGGAACCTTTTCCCCCTTTGAGCGCCAGAACCGCTACCTTGCCCCGGTAAGCGGCTCCGGCCAGGCCGCTGTGGTGAGCCGTTCCGCCGGGGTCGTTGATCCCCGTTTTGAGTTAGTCCCGCTGGATGACATTTCCCCGGAAGCGTTTTTCCTGGAGCCGGAGCAGCGGGTTATCCGGCGCGGGGTGTACGAACTTATCCGGGCGGGAGCCAGGAACACCCGCCTGCCGCGGGAGCGCTGGCCCCTGGGCGATCTCTACCCCGAACTGTACCTCCCGGGCCGCCTTGCCTTTACCGCTGATTTAGGCTTGCGTTTTTCAAGTTACTTTGGCACGGCAGGGGCTTTTTTTATCGGGACGGATGTGGTTCCCGGTTCGGTGCAGGTTTTCCGCAGTGGCATACAAGACCCCAATTTCGTTTTTAGCCCGTCAACGGGGATTGTAACGCTGAGGAACCCCGCCGGTTTTAGCGAGGTTATCCGCATCACGTACCTCAGGCAGTCCTCCGAGCGCCGCCTGGGAAGCCTTGCCGCGGGCATCGGGGCAATCTGGGAGCCAGAGGGTGCTTTTAGCGGGCGGGTGGGCCTTGGACTGCGCTGGAATGTCGCCTCCGACGCGTATTCCCAGGCCGGGGCGACCAGTCCCGGCACGATTGGCCTTGGGGCAGAGGCCCGGTGGGATTACGAGCAGTTCAGGGCCGGTCTTGCCCTGGGCCTTGGTTTTCATCAGCCTGACGCGACAGGCCTGTACCGTGTCACGGGCATGGAGGGGAACGAACTGACCCTTCCCCTGCCTCCCCGCGCGTCCTTTATCTCCCCCGCCCCGATGTATCTGGACGGCGCGCCCTTCAGCGGGCAGCGGGCACGGCTTATTTACCGCAATTTTCAGGAGCACTCCCTTTTGTTCGGCTCATCGCTTGGCGACATCAGTTCAAGCGCGCCTGTGGTTCCCGGCGAAAGCGGCCCCTTTCCGGCGCAGGACAGGGCCTTTTCCTCCAATGTGCAGGTGCTTGTCGCTGAATTTGATTTTGAGGACGGCGATACCTGGACTGGTTTTCAAACCCCGCTGGGAGCAAGCGGGGAATTTCTGGAGCGGGCCGGCAGGATAGATATCCCCTTCCGTTTTATGAATTTCCCCGCCGCGCCGCCTGCGGACTTTTCTGTTGTGCTTCAAATCGGCGCGCTGTCGCCCAGGGACACCGGGAACCCGGAAAACCCCAACCTCATACTGGAAAGGAGGCTGTACCCGCCTGAAACCGCAGGCGACCGTTTTAACCCCGTTGCGTTTGACGAAAGCGCCCGTATCGCCTCGTTTGTCCTTGAGGACAGGGAGCGGGCGAAACTCCAGGGAGCGTCTTATCTGCGGCTTATCGTCAGGCGCCAAAGCGCAGGCGGCGGCGATATTCAGGGGCGGGTCATCTTGGCACCACCCGTTGTCTGGGGGTCTTTCTGGCGGCCCATAACGGCGCAGGGCAGCGAGATAAGCGCCGCCCGGACAGCGGGAACAAGCCATATCGTCCGCGTTTTTGAGGAAATTGATTTCAGCCTTGAAAGGACTTACCGAAATATCATCAGCCGCCTTAACAGCTCAAGCAGAAACCGGGTTCTTGCCATTTCCTGGGAAGACTTTGCCGCCGCCGCGGGTCCCGGCGCGGACGGGAGAATCCCCGCCGTTCCCCTTTCGCATTACCGCTCGTTAAGCTTTTTTGTCAGAAGGCCCCAGGCCGAAGATGCCGCCCGGCAGCAGGAGCTTGATGAGGCAACGCTCCGTTTCATTCTTGCCCAGGGCCCTTCCTCCCTTGAACGCCCAAATGAAATCGCCCTTGAGGCGAGCATCCCCCTTGCGGCGTTCGGCGGCGTGGAAGTCGGTGAGTGGGTGCGGGTGGACATTCAGTACCGGGGAACTCCCCGCGTACTTGTGGGCGGTAACGCTGCCCCCGGCGCTTCGGCAGTGTTCAGGAACGGTGCCGCCGGTTTTTCCGGCAGCGGGCAGGATGAGGCACACGCCGCTTATGCCGCGTTTTTCCTTGTCCCGGGAAACCATGATATTCCCGCGGGGAATATGGCGGTGGACGAAATCATTTTGGAAGAGCCCATTCCTTCGTACCGGCTTAATACCGGGGCCTCTGTGGAGTGGGCAAGGCAAGGCACTCTTATAGGTATCGGAGAGCGGGCGATTTTGTCTGACCTCTCGTTTCAGGCGGCTGTTGAATCCGCGGCGGAGGGGAATCCGTTTGAGGATGAAAGCAGCGGGAGCTTTGGCATGAGCGGGCGCACGCTGGCGGCTTTTTCCCTTCTTGGCTTTCGCATAACAGGAAACTATTCCTACGCCCTGCATACTTCCTCCGCCACAACCATTCCGGGCTCCAGCCAGACTGCCGGCCACACCTGGGCCGCCGGTCACAGTGTTTCCCGTTTCTTCGGTCCCCTTTATATGTACGATGCCTTTGATAATTCGCCGGATGACAGGACTATGACGCACCGCTTGGGCCTTGCCCTGCACACGCGGATCAGGGGGAACATTAACGCCCAGGCGGTTTATGATAACCAGCGCCTGCGCCGTCGCTGGCAGGCCGGAAGCGGCGGAAGGCTCGCGCGTGAGTTCCCCCTGTATGTTTTCCTGGACACGCACGCGGGCATAAACGAAAGAGTCAGCGGCCTTGCCCTTGCCCACTACGGCGAAACCTGGCTTAACAGTTTTGAGTTTTTCGTGCCGGATTCAGGCGCGGGTGCCGAAAGCCGGGACATGGGGGGGAGCTTTCGCAAGCGCCTGGGCACTTCCCCTCTGGGGATGGAACTGTACTTCCGGGGGGCCGCGGCATACTCGCAGTTGTCGCAAGCCGCACGCTCATCTTCCCTGGCGCGGCTGGACATTCCGGTAAGCCCCGCGGAAAGGAATTTCCGTCTGCTCTTTCGCGGCGAACGGGAATACCGGCGGGAATTGTCCGGGGAGAGTTTTGACTTTCGCCATGACGGGGAAATATGGGCGGACAGTTTCACCGCCGCCGTTCCCGTACTGTTCTCCCTCCCCTTTTATTCCCTTTTCGCTTCCGGCATGACAGAGCGCATGAGCGATTTCGCGTTTTCAGAAATCACTTGCGGCTTTGAGCCTGCTTCAAGCTTTTTCGCCGACCGCTTTGATTTCTCCCTGATGGGTTCCGGGAATTACGGCCTTTCATCCCTTTTCCTCCCCAACCGTTTTTCGTTCAGGTTAAGCAGGATTCTTGAACAGCGCCTTGACACCCCCAGGGACACGCTGAACGTTGGTACGCTCATGGGATTTTCTTCGGTGAACCTGTTCGGCGCGATGGGCGCTGTTCCGTTTTTTGATTTCTACATGGGCGATGAGTTTTCCCACTCCATAGAAGCCACGATTTCGTTTCCCAAAGGTGAAGAAGCCTCGTGGAGTATACGCGCGAACCAGAACATGTTCTTCTTTGGTTTTTCCGGCGCGGAACTGTCGCTTGCCAATGCGCTGACGATAAACTCACCGGCCCGAAGCGGGGAAGGTATACGGCTTAAAGACATACTCACTGTGGCATGGACAGTCCCCCGGCAAAACACGCTCCTTGGAACCCTTTACTCCGCCTTCGCACGGATGGCGCGGGAACGGGATTTCCACGCGGGAAGTTTGGCCGCGTATGAATACCAGCTTTTGACCAGGCATACGCTGGAATTTGTTTTTGAAAGAATCCCCGATGCCTTTGACGGGGATTATAACCGTTTTTCTTTTATCGTGGGTCATGAGTCAATTGTCAGGATTTTCGGACGGCTTCACCTTTCGGCGTTCGCCAACCTGGCCGTTGCCCGGAACGACAATACCCGCGTTATTTCTTTTTTGGGCACTGTCGGGACAATGCTTACTCTGATGTTCTAGCCCAAATCTCTTCCAGAATGTCGCGGATTTCATTCATGTTTGTCTGGCTTATGCGCGGCTCCTGCAAAAGGGCCTGGATTTCGTCCGTATCGGAAAAGCCGTCGCTGACCGCGGCGTTCAGTTCGCTTATGCCTTCATCGCTTTCAGGGTCGGCGATTAAAAGGATGCGGGCCTTTTCAAACCTGAGGCGCGGCCGTCCGGGTGCCGCGGTGCCGGTTCCGACCGCTTCCAGCGCCGCGTCAAGCTGTTCAATGGCGCGGGAATAAAACCCGGCGGCTTCAAGCACCTGGGCAAACTCAAAAAGCCCCTGCGCGTTGGGCGTTCCCGCCGCGGCAATCAGCCAGCGGCCGTAACTGTCCACAGCTTCTATCCTGCCCTGGGCTTTTTGCGCGCGGGCAAGGAGCAGAAGCGAGGGGGCGTTTCCTTCCAGTGCGTGGGGGTGGCGGTTCAGCGCGGCGGTGCTTTCTTCGTATCTGCCCAGGGCGAAAAGGACAAGCGCGTAATTAAAGCCGCCGTCAGCGTCTTCGGGAACCAGGGCAAGCACCCGCTCATACAGGGCGGCGGCCGTTTGCAGATCCCCGTTTTTGATCCGCGAGTACGCCGCGGCCCGCAGAGCCATCACGTTGTAGGAGTCGCGGCGGAGTATGCGCTCGAACAGCAGGGCCGCTTCTTCAAAGCGCCCGGTTTCAAACGCTATGCGTCCAAGGTTGTATTCAGAAGCGGTTACGGTTCTGTCAGAAGCGCGCGCCCGGTTAAGCCAGACCTCGGCTTCCGCAAAGCGGCCCAGGTCAAAAAAGGCCATACCAATGGCGAAAAACTCCTCCGCGCGCATATCGCCCCGGCGGGTGGCGCAGGAAGAAAAAAGCAGCGCACAGGAAAGAAAAAGCGCGATGAACAGCAAAAAAAGCGCTGCGGGCGGGCGGGGGCGGCGCTGCGCTTTTCTCATTTTCCCGCCTGGGTATTCAGAATAGTGTTTTCAATTACCAGATTCATGATTAACTGTACCACAAAAAATTTCTCTCGCCAAGAACCAGCAGCAAAAGCAAAAAAAGCCGCCCCTGCGGACGGCCTTTGAAAAAACGAAAAGGGCTTAGAACCAGAGACGCAGACCTAATTCAAACCCGAAGAAACCCCTGTCATCAGGGAATCGAAAACCATCATGATGGCCGGTTGTCCAGAAAGTCCCCCCCAGCCTGGGTGCTATATTGAGGAAAACTTCGAGTATATCTATCGGCTGAAAAGTCAGGCCGATGGGAAGCCGCGCGCCAAAACCAACGGCCCCAATATCATTGCCAAACATGAAATTGCCGTAAAAACCAATGCCCAAAAACCAGCCCAAAATGTCTGAAACAAAAAAGCCGCCGGCAAGGTAATAATCACCCTGGACACCTATCCGCGTCCAGTCACTGGTCACACTAAGGTCTAACGCCCAAAAAATGGGGACATCCGGTATTTTCAGGGAGAAAGCCAGATTGTTGGTGCTGCGATAACCGCGTTCGCCGCCAACATCCGATCCCCATATAGCGCCAATACCCCAGCCGCCGGGGTGAACAGGGCTTTCGGCAAACAAGTTTCCGGCCGCACCCACGGTCATTAGCGCGGCTAAAGTCACAATAAGCACCAGTTTCTTCTTCATAAGAAAAACTCCTCTACAAGGTAAATTGGGTTTTAGTTTATCAAATATGGATTATTAACGCAATATCGCGGCATCAGGATTATCTGCTACAGCATGCCTTGAGTTTTTCCTTCTTTTTCGGTATTTTTCTTTAGATTTCAAAGTTAATTCACCGTAAACTACGCCGCCGCAAAGAAAGAGCCAAGCCGCAGGCTTGACCCGTCCGTCCGCCTCGCCTTGCCGGAAATGCCGTTTCCGGGTATTATCCTCTCATGACCGATTTTGTGCATCTCCATGTTCACTCTGACTTTTCCAGATCG
>Ga0209755_10009260_pt1 | contig 10415 bp, 10 predicted proteins | sample TergutCo191P1_FD_187301 | JGI IMG/M metagenome (GOLD analysis project Ga0209755, IMG submission 187301) | Cornitermes sp. P1 segment gut microbial communities from Petit-Saut dam, French Guiana - Co191P1 (SPAdes) (version 2) | ecosystem: Host-associated > Arthropoda: Insects > Digestive system...
TCCAACTGGAAACGAATATTTTTGTCTGTTAATGGCTACTCCCAACAACGAGCCAGCTGCTACAACGTGGTATTCCGGTGCTTGTTCGCAAAAATATTTTAACGATATTAAAGCCCTTTCGCTCGCCTGAATTTCATCAAAAAATATCAATGTCTTATTTGCTGTGATGGCATGCCCTTTAGTTGTTTCAAGAAATTGAATAATTTTTTTTGGCGATAACTCTGTTTCGAGAAATTCGCTAAAAACTTGCTCTATCTCCATATTCAAATAGACAACATTTTCAAAATGTTCTTTCCCAAATTGTTCTAAAATATAGGTCTTTCCAACCTGTCGAGCACCATTAACAATCAATGGCATTCGTTTTTTGCTGTTTTTCCACTCTAAAAGAGAAGTACTAATTTTCCGTTTCATAGCAATCAATTTTTTTGCAAAGATACGAATAAGTTAGAAAAAATCAAAATATTTTGATTTTTTGCAACCTAAAGACTGCGTTAGCAAAAAAGACAATTCCGTTTTCGTGCTGATTGTTAAAGAATTAAATGTTTTCAGAAAAAGGGTTAAGTCGATTTCGAACATTTGCTATAAATCCAGAAATAAAGATCGAGGTAGAAATATTTGACCAATTTGTTTGATTTTATTACTGTGAAGTTTTCGAATTTCGCCTATTGAATGCAAATTGAAAGGTCAGACGATTTTGCGACCTTCTGATACTTCATCAGAGGGTCAAAGCTGTGTTTAACTATGTGCAAGTAAAAAATATGCAGGGATGTTCAGCTCACTATATCAGATATTTTCAAAATTCAAAAAAAATCGTATCTTTGCACTCGAGTTCATCTCTCATTTGAAAGAAGGAAATCGGAAAACGCAAGACCTAGAAGTTTTGCGTTTACTGTTTTATATAACACATCCGGCACCCTCTTTAAACATTGAGTTAAATTTTGGAAATTTAGTAATTATGACTACGATTGCAAAAACAAAAAAAACAATGAAAATTCAAAAAAAAATCGTAACTTTGCAAAAAATTGTGAAAACAAGATGGCTATCTTTAATTGGATATTTGAGGCATATAGTCCTACGGAGAGGAGGGTGATATAATATGGGATTAAAAGATAAAATGGAAGATGCGGCTGTTCAGTTAGCTAGTAAGAGTTACGATGATCTTGCTAAACCTGCTGCACAAGACGCTGGTAAATTATTGGGGGCAGTTACGGGTTTTTTCAATCACGTTGTTACAGCACCACTACACAAACTAAACGCAAGGTTTGAAATACAAACCAAAGCCTACATAGAGAATTTGCAAAAACAGTATTTAGATATTCCTGTCGAGAACAGACAAGAACCTGCATTAAACATCGTAGGTCCAACGCTTGAGGCTTTAAGATACAACCTTGATGAAGAAGAACTAAAAGAGATGTTTACAAATCTTTTATTAAGTTCTATGGATAACAGAGTTTCTCAAAATTGTCATCCCGCATTTGTTGAAATAATCAAGCAACTAAATTCTAACGATGCAAAACTGCTAAAAGCTCTTGCTGAAAGATGTAAAATAAGGAAGGGAGATTATCCATTAGTAATGCCAAAATGTGTAATAAATAAATCGCCAACAACGAATAAATATACGGAGTACATAGGTGGTCTTTTTCCCGAAGTGTACATCGCAATTCAGGTTGAAGGGTTAAGTATTTTTGATATATCTAAAAGTTTACATAGTCTGGAACGAGTGGGCGTTGTGGAAATAAACAACGTAACGCCATTGGTAAGGGAAGATTTGTATGATAAGTTGGAAAGGGCGGAAGAAATAAGGACTTTGTTTGACGATAAGGCAAAAACTGGGATTGATTGTGGATTGATTTTTTTTCGCAGAAGTTACCGTTTTACTGAATACGGAGAGGATTTTGTAAATAGTTGTGTCAATTAAAAAACAGAAAATAAAATGGGAACGATAAAGGATTTTTATGACATATTGAAAGATTTAGCAGGACTTGCGAAAGACCTCAAAAATCAGCAGGTATTAGAATTAGCAATGGATCTACAGGCTAAGTATTTCGAGTTTAAGGAAGAAAATGAAAATTTGAAGGATGAAAATAAGGCTCTAAAAACAGAAATAGATCGGCTCAAACAAGCACAGATAATAGAGGCTGATATTGTGTTTAGCACGGCAGGGTTCTTTACCATCAAAAACGAAAATCCCACAATTCCTTATTGTAGTGCCTGTTGGAAAAAAGACAGATTACCTATACCTCTTTCACGGTACGGTACAATACGTGAATATGCTTGTTCAAATTGTAAGTCAAAAATCATAGTGGGATAAAAAACAGAGAATATGGAAAATACATTGAACAACCTAACCATTCGTGGCTTCAAGTCCATAAAGGAGTTGGACAATTTTGAGCTAAAAAATTTGAATGTTTTTGTAGGTGCGAACGGTGCCGGGAAAAGTAATCTACTTTCCTTTTTCAAGATGTTGAACATGATGATGGACGACAATCTTGATAGCTATATCTACAAAAATGGCGGAATTAGCGACATCCTATACAACACACGAAAAACTACTGAAAAAATGTCTTTCTCTGTGGGTCTTGATAAGCAAAACAGTTACGAGTTCGTTATAGAACCAACCGCAGGAATAGGAGCAGTCTTGGCAAGAGAATCTCACATGGATCACCGTTTGGGTGTAAGTTTTGCTTTGAGACCACTCGGAAATAATCTTTCGGGGTTAGTAAAAGTCGCAAAGAAAAAAGAATTAGAAAGCGATTTTGATGTGTGGTGTAAAGTCGTCTATGATACAATAACGTCGTGGAAAACATACCATTTTCACGATACAAGTCCCGAGGCTCCAATGCGACACGAACGGATTATCCAAGACCATAAAACGCTACATTCCGACGCGTCTAATATCGCACCATTTCTACTAGACTTGCGTGAAAACCACAGTGCAGAATATCAAGATATTCTTAACACCTGCCAAATAGTTATGCCTTTTTTGAAAGATTTTTTGTTAGACAAAGCATCATACAGAGATGGAGTAGAAACAAAAATCAGACTTTCGTGGCAAACAAAAACATCCAATATGCCGATGCAACCGTATCATTTATCGGACGGTAGTATTCGTTTTATCTGTCTTGCAGCGGCACTTTTGCAACCTGAACTACCCTCTATGTTGATTATTGACGAGCCTGAACTTGGATTGCACCCCGAAGCCATACACATTCTTGGGGAGATGATTAACTCTGCATCTAAACGAACACAGGTTATCATTGCAACTCAATCGCCATTATTACTTGACCAATTCGATATTGAGGATATTGTGGTTGTTAATCGCAAAAACGATCAATCTGTTTTTGAACGCTTGAATAGAAACGATTTTAACGTGTGGTTGGAGGACTATTCTGTTGGTGAACTTTGGGAAAAAAATGTTATACAAGGAGGAATTAGATATGAATAATTTTGTAGAAGTAATGGTGCTTGTAGAAGGGCGAACGGAAAAGTTTTTTATTGACCAGTTACTTAGTCCATATCTTGCTGAGAAAAATATATTTCTCCGTTCAACTTTATTGAGTAAGCCCATTCAAAAAGGCGGTGACGTAAAATTTATTCGGGTGCAAAGAGATATTGGCAACCATTTGAAGGAACGCAAGGACACGTATGTTACCTTGATGGTAGATTATTATGGTATCAAGGATTGGGTAGGACTTGACGAATCCAAACGTCAGCCTACACACACTCAAAAAGCAGAAATCATCAATCAGGTAACAGCACAGGAAGTGCAACGACTTTTTCCTGAACAAAACCAAGACCGTCGTTTTATTCCTTATGTGTCCATGCACGAGATTGAGGCTCTGTATTTCAGCAATCCCGCAATCCTTGCTCAAGAAACCAAGATCAAACAAGTAGTGATAGACTCGATTTTGCAAAACTGCGTAGAGCCCGAGGCAATCAATGATAATCCCAAAACAGCTCCGTCAAAAAGATTGGAACAACATTCGTCAACATTTAGAAAAACAAAAAACGGAATTGCCATTGCACAAGCAATCGGTATCCCACAGATGCGGAAGCAATGTCCGCTATTCAACGAATGGATTAAGAAATTGGAGAGTTTAAGAAAGTAAAAAACACAACTACTTGTGAAAAATTAGAAACAATAATAGAAATAAATAATGGTAGGGCAAGAACTACAGAAATACGAGAAGCAAAATACGACCAAGAAGATCTAGGCGAACAATAAAAATTTAGGTCAGTATTTCTCAATTCATTGGAGATTGGACTAAGAAAAAACTGTTGCTAACAGATGGCTTTTATTAAAGGCGAGGGAGAACTTCATTCTGCAAATAGTTTTGTGTAAATTTGCAAATTGAAAAAAAAGTTGTATCTTTGTATGTCGGAAAACACATAGCAAAAAGAATATAAACAAAGAAAAAGTGTAATAATATGGCAAAGAAAGAATATAATAATACGGAAGAAAAAATATTTTTCAACAGAGAGGAATTGTTTGACTTAATTAAACAAGCAAAAAAGCGTGTTCGTGTGCTGGGTGCAGTAGCATTCAATCTGCCGTACGATGAAAAAGATAGAGAAAGTGGTAAAATGCTGAAAGAAATTTGGCTTGAAAAAATCAACAATGGAGAATTGCAAGTTGAAATAACCTGCGAATCAGAATCATCACTTAATTATTCTTCCTTAATATCTGATGACAAGCGTATTAGTGGAGAGGGAAAAAGTTATAGTATTGGAAATTTAATGAATAGAAAAAATCTTCCTTTACAGAAGGTGAGAGAATACCTTTTAGGCAAAAATTGCAAACATATAGAACCAACAGGAGAAAATCCTAAAAGGGATAAAAATGGGGATCCCATAAAAAAGAAAGATAAAAAAGGAAAAGAAACAAAAGATTTTGAAGTAAATAAAGATGAAAAACAATATTTTTCTTTACGCACTTCTTATTTGCCAATTCCTGTACCTGTGATTAATATCGATGATGATTACTATATTACATTCGCATTAACGGCTTTTTGTGATTTAAGTAGATTTGAAAAAATAACGGAAAATCATAGTTGGAAAGATGAATTAAAAAAATATTTTAATGCCTATTTTGATGCTGATTTAGGGGCAAAAAAATATTCAACAGAAATCACAACGAAAGATAACAGAACGGAAGTACTCACAATGTACAATGATGACCGGCACGTATTAGGACAACTTCCGAGAGATTCTTTTTTAGATACTACGAAAGTGAAAGTTGTAATTTGGGGTATGCTTTTCTCTCGTGATGGCAAAGTTTTAATTCACAAGCGAGGGAAAAATGCAAAGGATAATCGTGATATGTGGGATAAATCTATTGGTGGACACGTAGATTTGGAAAAAGATACAGTTGATACAACGAGAGCGGCAGCACGAGAAATGTTGGAAGAACTGTATAAAGTGGAAGCAGAAGCACAGGGTGCACATAATAAAACAGAAAATTTTATAGTAAATGAAGAAAAACCAATATTCTTAGGAGATTGGCGACCTGAGATTAGATTTACTTTTCCGTTTTCTGAAATAAGAAAGAGGAAAGATGAGATATTCTTTTTCAGAATAAAATATGATTTTAGTAGGAAACCTGTTGATTCTCCAAGAGTTTTACCTGATGGTCTTGGCGAGATGCCTGTAAAATGTTGTGCGGACGTGTATGCTTTTGTTATGCCTGAAGGTTTTGAAAATACAATGGAAGAACTTAAAAATTCAAAATACAAACTCTTGGAACTCGATGAATTAAATGATGCGTATAAATTTAGGAAAATAGAACTTGGGAAAAACGGGAAAGTAGCTACTGAAGCGTTTAATCCAACACCAGATTTAAAGAAAATTATTACAGGGGAATTATTCTCAGAATTTAATAGCTTTGTTGATTATCTCAAAGATGGTATCAAATAAAGAGTAATTTTCATGAAACAAACAGCGTTCATAATTACATTAACAGGAGCATCGGCTAGCGGAAAAACATATGTTACCGATAGGATTATGGATTTAGAGAAAGAACTTAACGCAAAAGGAATAAACTTTAGGCCTGAACGTTTTCCGAAGTATGTTACTCGTCCATACCGAGAAAGCGAAATTATTGAAAAAAATCAAGATAAAGAAATAGATGTAAAGCATATTAAACCTATTCCTTCTGATTGTGATTTTGTTTATCGTACTTATGGAGAGGAATACGGATTGAAATTCGCAGACTTAAAAGAAAAATTGGATAATAACATTTCTCCTGTTGCTGTAATCAATGATGTTCGAGTTGTCGAGGAAATGAAAAAGAAATTTCCTGGGCAAGTTTTGTCGTTGTTTTTATTTAGAGAAATTATTAACGAAGCGAAAACTCACACAAAAGTAGCAGAAGCAAGAGGCGGAGTATCAAAAAAAGAAGCCAAAAAACGCTTCGACAAAGCAATAGCATTGTACCGTATCTATATTGAAAATATTTTTGTTTTCGACCGTGTGATTTTAAATATTCCACAAGAGAGAACAGGATTGCTACATACAGATATAGCCAAAATTCAAGTGGAAAAAGTGATTTGCGGAGTTATTAAAGGGAAAATAGACCTGAATAACAAAGTTAAGAAAGAACCGAAATTATTTATAATTTCAGGGAATGCTCAATCAGGTAAAGACGATGCTCTTAAAGCATCGTTGAAAATGGGCAAAATACAATCCGAACCGCTTATTAAATACACGAATCGTTGGCAAGATGCCGATGACGAGGATGAAATAATATGTAAGTATATTCCTAAAAAAAGCGTTTTAGCACAACTCGAAAAAGATTTTAATTTGGAAAGAGCACAATTTGAAAACGACTTTACTTTTGAAAACTATAAGACAAATAATGAATTAGAGTGTCGTACTAAATATAATGCAAAAAATGAAGATTTTCGCAAAAATTGTACTTTTGAAGAATACTGTAAAGCATTATTTGATTTAGATGTTATTAAAAACGAGGATAAGATCAAAACACCGATTGAGCGATTTTGGAAAAAATTGAAAAAGGTACAAAATTCGAGAAAAGCACAAAAAAAAGAGTTGCCCGAAAAGGTATATAAAAAAATTATTGATACATATTTTGATGAAAATTCTGATTGTATAGACCTAAATAAGATTGCGGATAAGTATAAGGATGAATATCAAAAAGAAATAAAGAAAATCAAAACAGATAATCCGAAAGGCGAAAACAATAGCGGTCTTTTACGTTATCCAACCGATGACGGTAATTTTGTTTTGTATGAGAACAATAAGAAATTGTATGACAAACCCATTTATTATGGATATGAATTGGATAAATATATTGAAAAGATAAAAAATGGGAGCAAACATATTGTTCTTACTGCAAGTTTGCCAAATATGTTCAGAATATGCAAAGAAAAATTTGGAAAAGAAAAAGTAAAAACCATATATACCTATTCGCAAATAAGTCAGGAAGAACATTTAAAAAATGCTGACCCAACTACGGGCGAGGCAAAACTTCAAGAATTTGATGATATTTTGCGTTATGCGTACCACATAGTAGATTTTGACTATGCTTTAATTTTTGCAGAAACAAGTTTGTCAAACAAAGCAGGTGGTCAAAAAGACGAATTGATTGACCAGATGTTTAGACTATTTAGGTATTATAATAAATAAAGCTATGGGAATAGAACACTTTTATCAGAAAAATCGGTGGAGCAAATTTTTAGTTTGCATAGGAAGTTTTATCGCAATTTTAACGGGTCTTAGCATTATATATTGGTTTTATAAGTTGCTTCTTGGATTATATTTGAGATGGAATTGTAATTTTCCTTGCGTATGGGCTAGCGGAACGGTTTTGGTGATGTTTATTCTCGTTTCTATATTCGTTTGGTTTAAGGGCTCCTATCTTATCCGTTTAGTAGTAAAAAAGAGAAAAAATGTAGAGCAACCCATTATTGAACAATCTGTTTCTGAAAATAATCAAGATGCAAGTGAAAAAGGTTTAAGAGAGATAAAAAACTATTGGGGAGAGCGTACTAAGGCTCAGGAAGACATAAAAAAATATTTAAGAGAAACACAAACTAAAAAATTAATTATTTCTGCTATTGGCTTCGGAACATTAGAATCTATTTTGTCTGATAGATTAATAGTTGATAATGTTGTGAGATTAATAAAGGAACCTCATTCTACATTTAAAATGACAATTATTTTTCCCAAAGATGCAACAGAATGGAGAACATATCGACCCGACCTTCTTGGTGATGAAACAACAATACAAAAAAATATTGAGAAAGGACATACAATTATAAAAAAGTTTATTGCGGAAATCAAAGGCAGGTTGTCTCAAAACGAAAATAAAACAATTAGCAACTATATAACGTTGCGCCACTACACACAACGAGCGTTTCCAAGACATTTTATGCTACGAGGCGATGAAACCATTTTTGTGGGTTCATACTGTTACATAGAGGGAAGTAAGGCTTATTTGCTTCAACTACGAGAATGGAGGCAAGAAACAAACAACGGATTATTCAATTTGTTTCAAAATCAAGCAGAACATATTTGTAAAAATACTTATTCAGAAGAAATTACTTGTGATGATTTTCTAAACGTTAACGACTCTCTAAAGCTATCTAATGATGAATAAACTATTTGTTTTATCTGGTGCTTCGGGTTCAGGCAAATCCTCTTTACTATCTAAAATAGTTGAAGAAAATTTGTGCGAACAAACTCCCAAGTACTCTAGTCGAGAAAGACGGTCATCGGGATTTGATGATGTTATCCATATCAAAATAGATGACTTAAAAAAGAAATGTGATGTTATATACGAAAGATATGGCACTTACTATGGAATAAATACAGAAGAAATAAAAAAAGGATTACAGCAAAATAACCAAATTTTAATAATAAGCGATATAAAAGCAATAGAAACATTAAAAAAACATTTGGGTAATGATGTTTTGATTATATTTATCTACTTGCAAGATTTATCGCTTGATAATCTATTAAAAGAACGTTATAAGTTGCAACTAAACGACAAAGAAAGTGATGAATTGGCTAATCATATTTTAAGCTCTCGTAAAATAAGAAATAAAAAGTGGTTGGATTCTGTTCCTGAAAATATAATTAAAAAAATAAAAGATAGTTTCTCGAATAACGAAAGGCATCAAGAATTCATTAAACGTTGTAATAGTTGGGTAGAATTAGATCTAGAATATGAGAAGAATGGAGGTTTATTTACAAGCACTATTAAAGGTATAACAGTAGATGAGTTATTCGATAAATTTAAGAATCAAATTTTTAAAAAATATAACAAATGAACTGTGTAGAAATGTTAATTAGTTTGGGAGTTAGTGTATTAGGCTCGGCAATTACAATGACTATAGCCTATTTTTGGAAATTTCGTAGATTGTTTGAAAAAGATAAATTCAGCAATCAAAAATCCGCCGAAAAAGGTATAATCAAAGACATAGAAAAATCAAAAACATTGCGAGTATATGCAATGTGTGGTTCTACGTTTAGCGATAAAATAAATAGTGCAATAGCACAGAAAACACTTGGCGATTCAAAACTGCAACAATCATATTTAATATCCGATGAGAATAACCCAAATATAACAGAAAGGCAGAAAGAATTACCAAAAGGAGCAGACAGTTTAAAAACAAAAGTAACGAATTCCAGAAATAATTTTGAATCAGCGAAACAAAATAATCCAAAAATTGAATACAGACTACACAACAAAAAAGTTGGTTTTAGATTAATTATATTAGATAACTGTTTATATTTATCACAACAAGAAAAAGGCAAATTTGGCAAACAAACGGAAATACAAAGAATAAAATACGGCACTCCTGCGTACATTAATTTTTCTGATTATTTTAATGATTTGTGGAGAAAATATGCTTCCAAATAATGCCCAAACACTCTGTTCGTCGGCAATGTGAATCGTCAACAGATTATCAAAGCAGGATTTTTAGTCCTGCCTTTTTTTGTTTGCTAATACATTTGTTGAGAACTTCTCAATAGTCTCTTATAATTGTTGTAAAATTTTCGAGCTTCGCCTATTGAATGCCTATTGATTTTTGGCAAAGATTGTAAAAGCTTGGCAATTTTTTGCAAGTATATTTCAAAAAGTTACTAATCAATCGTTTTTTTTGTAGTTTGTGTGTAGGAAAAGAAAAAAGCACTTGCGGTGTTTTCGTAAGTGCTTGATTTTCTTGCTCCCCCTCTTGGACTTGAACCAAGGACCCTCTTAACAGGAAAAAGACAATCAGATTTTCTTGCTGATTAACAGCGGTTTGCAAGGGCGTGATTTTTACGCCTATTGAAGAGGTCAGATGGTCTTCTGACCTTTTTGTGGGGTTCTTTTATGGATATCTAGTGGTCAGTAAAATTGTTTTGTTTTTCGACTCTGTAATAAGCCCTACCGCCCAGCAGTACAAATC
>Ga0209755_10009261_pt1 | contig 10415 bp, 8 predicted proteins | sample TergutCo191P1_FD_187301 | JGI IMG/M metagenome (GOLD analysis project Ga0209755, IMG submission 187301) | Cornitermes sp. P1 segment gut microbial communities from Petit-Saut dam, French Guiana - Co191P1 (SPAdes) (version 2) | ecosystem: Host-associated > Arthropoda: Insects > Digestive system >...
ATATACACACACAAGGAGTCAATAATCTTACAGCTATGCTGTATATGACATATTAGAAGCTGTGTTAGTTACATTGGTGCACAGAAATATATCACTTGTATGTTACATACAGTATGTTCTGCAGTAATACCCTCTGAATTATCTGCACTAACAGTAATAATTATTTTATTTTCCTAATCCATGCTGGTGCTGTTAACTGTTTACAGGAGTACACAGTATGTCAAGAACTGTGCTCAAACCTGCATGTTCCTGAATATTCAGTGCAGGAACCAAAAATACCTTTGCACATTGGTACACTTTCAAACAACAAGCCTACATCTTAATTTTACATTTAAGAACTTTTTTAAAATTTTCCTGCTTAATTACATAATTTTGAAGAACCAGGTCATCTGGGAGGTATTGCTGTGTCATTTGATTAGTAGTTGGCTATATCTGAAGGACCATAATGCCTGTTTCTTTAGGGTCAGCAGTCGGAGAAGACTGCTTGACTGTAAAGATGAAGAAACCTTGAGCCTTTTGAATGTCAGGAGCTACTCAACCAAGAACAAAATATCACATCCCAGAGGACTTCAGTCTTCAGGAGTACTGCTGTGAGAACCTCAAATGTAACATTACTTGTGTTTTTACTTCAGTTGTATGATATGCAGAATAAACACCCAAAGATGCATTCATCCAACTTCAGGTCTAAAATCTGCCACCCCATTAAAGCATCACATTAATGCTCCCAGTAATACATAATTTGTGATAAACTCTTATAAATTATACCATTTGAACAGATATTTAGTTGGCATCATATTTTCAGAATATAGTATTTAAATGTCCAAACTCCCCCTCTTAGCATATACCTCCTCTGAACTCATATATTTGGTTAGCTATTCAACAAATATGTTTTCTGCCTATTTAGCACAAGCTAACAAGCATGGGGCCAAACGGAATGGGACTGGTGGGACCCGGACATCTCTGTATTCCATAGAGTTCAGTCCCCGTCATGATTCCAGTCGGGGATTGGGTGATGATAGTGTGGAGTTTGAAGATGATATTGAAACACATGTTCCTGCACCCCAACTGTCACCTCGTCCAATGACACCTCGCCGTGTCAAACGGCGTAGTGTCATATCACGTGGGTCCACTGGTCGCAGTTCTCTGCCACACTGTCATGACAAACGCTCCAGTGTAAGGTAGGTTTGTGATCACGGTAGTGAGTCTTTGTGTTCCTTATATTTACCCTGTGTGTGATACAGAGGTTTGTCTTTCAATCCCTCTGTTTGTTGCACCGCCAGAACCACCTAACCCTCATTTTATATTAATTTAGTTCCCACATTTATCAAATTTCTCAGAAATTGCTCATTACACAGAGATACTGAAGCCTGATGTAATATCCAGGGTAATTATTAATTCACTTACCACCTGCAACTCTTGGCACACTGTCAGCTGCCACACTGCAGCTACATTTAAGTGGTAACACAGCTGAGCTGTTGCGCTGTGTCAGTGAATCTAATTCACTGATCACAGAAGACCATAAGACTGTCATCTTTTCTAGTCAAGACAAAAACTCTTAGCAAAACAGTCTGTCCCTCAGATATTTAGCACACATTTTGGACAAAGCAAACATGACTTAGAGAATAAGTGTTTTGAAGGTGGGTGAAAAATGTACAGATTTCATGCTACTAAAGGCAGGAATTTGTGGGAGTACAAAATGACAGTACATCCTCACATGCCATATGTGCACTATTTTCTGCATGTCCAAATGGTATTGCAGTTCTGTTAACATACTCGTAAGCATATGTGTCTGTGTGCTTACCATGTTGCATGCATGACTGGAGTCTACAATACTTCAGTAGTGTTTGACAAAGAGAATACATAGACCATGGCCCTCTTGAAGCAGCATAATAATTAGTAAAAACATATTGTCAGGTTGTCTTGGTTGCCACATGATTGTAACATCTTGTTTCTCAGTTCTTTCTGTTTTTCTTTCATTCTTTCATTGTTTTTCCCCTTCTCTTGTTTGTGTCCTTGTTTCTTTCGCCGCATTTTCCTTCTTATCTGTTCTCTTTCCATAGTTCCTGCCTTCTGCTTCTTCCCATTGTAATGCTGTTGTAGCAGTTGATATTGTGTCTGCAGGTACAATAACAATATGAGGTCATCACTACGAGCATCAGGTCGCCGCACAAAGCTGCAACATCAGAATCCAGTGACTCGCCTCATAGAGCAGCAACAACAACAGCGAACACTTGCTGACTCCTCCACTTCAAATGACTCAACACGTCTCAACCTTTTCGAACCTTCCTCTTCACAAGCAGATCTTTTGTCAAATTCCAGCACCCCACACTGGAAGAAGGCCTCAGGCCATACTAACCCTCTCTACCAGCAGAGCTCTGTACAGTCCCTCAATGACGACGATGATGTGTACAACAATCGACCATCATCAGCAAGGTCCAGCTACTCGAACTATCATGGCACAAGGCCCATCAGCTGCTATGTTGGACCAGGAGGAACACCTGCATATTACATTGCAGGACAGGCAACGGCACAGGTTCCTGTCACCAATACACACAGACGCAGTAACCATGCCATTGCAAAAACAAGGCCTACGTCTGGGTTCTTGAACAGTGGTCCTCCAGCGTATCAAGTACAGGGTGTAGTTGACTCAGAAACTGTTATCTGAACAGCACACCATGTCCTTCTGAGGAGTGACTTTGGTTAAACAATATTTTTCTGATAACTCACGCAAAACTGTTGTGTATGCCTGTCATTCCCTCAGAAGGGCCATGGGACCACAGTGTGTTGAATGACGCTTTACCTGCAACATGCACAATGGGACATCATTCATGCCTCAGAACATCAATAAAACTGTAACTATTAAATTGTTCCCTTAACAGTTTTAATTTGACAGAACAGCTGTTTGGGCTGTGACATAGGTATTAGGTGCATACTGATGTCCCTAAGGATGTAATAATGCAATAAATGTTTGATTAACCATTTGCAGTTCAGTGGTTACTTCATGTACCACCAGGTTCAATATTAAAAAATTCTGTGTTTCCCTACACAGTGTATTTATGTGTTCTGTGCGGATCTCAGAACAAATAGCGATTATATCACGAACTGGTCGGTTTTTATAACCAAGATGGGGTGTTTACTGTGTGGTACAAACTGAATATTTAAGTATAATTCAGGTTCAGCTTAGTCTTTAAAGGGTTAAGTGTCAGGATTAAAATGGTACTTGGGCTATAATCATAACCAGGTATCAAGACAAATCTCAAATGTACCTGGACCTGAACTTGTAAGCTGGTATTACTATACTGCTCCTAACTTCAGGTGATGTGGCTCAAGCTGGTTGTGATACAGTATGATACTACATTTAACAAGCACAGGCACTCTTTTAACTTTCCAAACTGGCCTAAATTGTAATGAGGGACCCACTTTGTAACAATTTTCATTGTACTAGTACAGTTGTGAAGTTAGAAGTAACACAAAATTTGTGTTTCATGATTAGGCCTACAGCTCTTTACTGTTGAAAGTTATATCAGTGTCAACTGAATACAAAATTTCATAAAAGTGGGTACAGGAAACAGCAGTTCTTGTTAATGAGATGTAAGGTTTTCTTGGCAGTAAAAATATAGATTATAATGTTCTTGGTTATGACTTTGCTTACTGTCATAGGTGGTCATCTTGCAGAATGTTGGTAGCCAACTTAGAAGATTACACAGAGACATGTTGGTATGATTTGTTGTGCAGGTGTGCTAATTTAGGTTCTTTCAATATCTGTCACTTGAAATGGTCCTTGATACTTTCACTTGGTGCCTTAGTTCTTCTGTTTTTTTTATATGATAGATAGTCAATGATCCCACGTTTTATGAAGCCGTAGCCTCTCTTCAGGTCGTGCCACTTTCAAGCCTCCAAACTGTTTCAAGTTTCTGAATAACTGTCAAAGTTACATGCTTAATCTTACCAGCAGTACCTTGTTTCCTCATCTTTGGATCATTTGAAGCCATTATAATAGCTCATTTGGCTCAACAAGTTCCAGATAGGCCAAGATGAAGTTACAGAATCAGCAGGCCTATGCCACCACAAGTTATGGACAGCAGAACTACCCATCTTGGGGCTACTTTTCCGAAGTGCTGGAGTGTCAGGAGTGCCAGATTATGGGGTGCCAAATTAAAGGAGTTCCACTGTAGTAAGATTGCGCTGCTTTGTCCAGTGACATATTCCACCTCCCAGATTATGTAATGGATTTCGTTAACTATGTGTGAGAGATCCACACTAATAGATCCCTGGTTAAAATGATTTCAGTGTAAACCCCACTTTACACAATGATAAAATCAAATTTCATGATTGACAAAATATGTTATATTTTTCCAGAGCTATAACCATATGAAACTATAGATTTAACAGCTGTTTCCATATAATTTCACAATATGAAATGTTTTTGATGAAGTTAAAACTGTGTTACTCATAAAACTGGGGCATGACTTTCAAATTGAGTTTTGTAAAGAGAATTATCAGCAGTTATTAAAGGTCTGCAAACCAGTCATTTACTATGTGAGATTTGAGGTTTTCAGGGAAGTGTGGCTGATCATTCTGTTCTTCCAGGACGTGACACTGGTGCCAGGTGAGTAGTACCCAACATTTTAAAGAAATGTAGTCCCATCATCTTACATGATCAAGCCCTTCAAGCATTGCAAGAATTCTTGGATTGCTTGACCGCGAAGATGAAGGGACTACATTCCTTCAAAATGTCGAACACTGCCCACCCAATAACAGTGTCACATCCAAAGAGTTTTTAATCTTAATCATTTGCTCTCACAAGCAAGTACATTGTCACCTTGAGTATTTCTTTTATGGGTTACTCAAAAGACACATCATTATCAGAATATGTAGTGTGACTGATGAGTCTGAAGTTAGAAGGAAGCAGTCATGACCTAATCAGTGTATATTCCAGCACTGGCCTTGAGGGACTGAGGAAATGAAGTGAAGAGCTCAGGCATAATATTCAGTGTCCAGGCCAGGATATTAACCAGGCACTGTAATTATTAAATCTTTATCTATTCAATCCATTGTGCCTCTCAAACAAGGCCTATTTACCACACATTTGTTGTTACACTTCATATTTTTGGTCATGTTATTAAGGATATAGCTTTAATGTCAGCTGTGAATCACCAAAAGCAATACAGTAACGATGTGTGTAACCATGAATGTCGTAAGTTGTGTGTGTGTGTGTGTGTGTATACGTACTTTAATCCCAAGTTTTCGGACATTGATGTATTTATTACACATAGGATTACCTGGTTTCTGGACTTTGTCCACTCTCTAGTGTTCGAAAAAACACAGTTTTTCTAAAATTGAAATTTTCCATTCTCAGGTGAAAGGATGGGGAGGCACCTACTCAACTGGGTGAAAAATAAATGGTGTGGGTGGAAGGGAGGTGAGAGGAATATTGAGAATGGCTGTTTGTATCTAACTCGAATGAGAAGGTGCCTCCCCACCTTTTTGCCTCAGGATGCAAACATCCCTTTTTATTATTATTATTATTTTTTTTATTTTTTTAACACTATACAGTGGACAGTGTTCAGAAACCAGAAATATATATATATATTAATTTAATTGTTGAAAATGTCAGTAGTGTTTACAGGAAGCGTACGTGGCACCCTGTAGAACAGTGAATAGCAATAGTACATGAGACCCTCTCCTGTAAAATCAGTATTTGTAAATCCAACATATCACAACATTCTGAATCGCAGATCAGAGAATAAAATACACATATTTGCTCACTTACAGTTTAGTAAAACCTCATTAATTTGAAACTTAAGGGAACAGAAAAACTGGATAAACTGAGTCACCCCTGGCATAGCATATTCATGGGGCACATTGTATTTAGATGTTGATGCGGCACTTTAATGTGGCACAGGGTACTCTGATGTTTATTTGGCACATTAATTTAGCACTGTGTACTTCGATGTTGATTATTCACTATAAAGGTGCAGAATGAACACCAGAGGCCATTGGATTTATGTTTGGAAGTGTGGTATTTATTGTAGCAGCCAGTTCTTAACATACTGGAACTCTACATAGTTCACTCACCAACAAATGCACCATTTATTAACTGGTTAAAAGTTTTAAATTTATGTTAAAATACACAATAATATCGCTCCTACATGTTTCGGTCTTTAATGACCATCATCAGGGAGCTTTGTCTGTACCAAACTAAAGTTATATTTATGTTAAAACAATTGGTAAAATTGTCGTTATATATATTAGGTGATGTGGCAGTATGTCTGCAATAGAAAGGTATATTTTAAGTTAATGCAAAGTATGAAAAAATATAAATATTGATTACAAAAATAGACAAGTAGCAAAGTGACAGGCTTACCGTTGAGAGGCATGTGTGTTGTGTGCAGTGCAGAATGAGACTGAGTTAGGGGGTATGAAGAGAGATACATGACGTGTCTTCGAGCTCATAGAGGGGGTTGATGTCAATAACCTGTTGTTTGGTAATCAGTATTTTGTGTTGGTAAAATGCTTGTATATAGAAGGTTTCCCAGCAGTTCATGCATGTTCTCTTGTGACATGGTTTTAATAATTCTAATGTTTCTGATGCGTTCCCATATTCATGTTTATTGTTTCATATGTGTAACGCATAAGCAGATGTTGGGTTATTAGTTCGTACGTATCTTACATGTTCTTTGTGTCTCACGGTTATGGATCTCCCTAACTTGCATTGCATTGTTACATGTGTTGCATTTTAACTTATATATTCCACCGGGATTTTTTGGGGCCTGTTTTTCTGTTAGTTGTTGGTGTATTGTACGTGGTCAGACAATAAAGTTTGCGAACTCATCGCGGTAAAGTGCTACGTACCTCATTGCTGAATGCCACCATGGTCGCCTTCAAAGTATTCCCCTTGGGAATCTATGCACCGATGCCAGCGCCTAGACCACCCTTCAAAACAATTTTGGAACTGGTTTTGTGGAATGGCCTTCAGAGCTGCCATTGTATTACTCCTGATGTCATCAGAATGCCTTCCTTTCAATATTTCCTTTATCTTCGGGAACAGAAAAAAGTCACTGGGGGCTAGATCCGGTGAATAGGCAGGGTGTTCCAACACAGTTATTTGTTTAGCAGCTAAAAACTGCCTCACAGACAGTGCCATGTGAGCAAGTGCCTTGTCATGATGCAAGATCCATGAGTTGATGGCAAAAATTTCAGGTCGTTTCCATCTAACTTTTTCACGCAGCCTTTTCAGTTGTCCAGTTGGTACTAATTCATAATGAACAATCCCTCTAATATCAAAAAAAGTCAGCAACATTGTTTTGACTCTTGATTTGGACCGACGGAATTTTTTTGGTCATGGGGAATTGGCAGTCTCCCATTGTGCACTTTGCCGCTTCGTTTCAAGATCGTATTGGTAGGCCCATGTTTCATCACCTGTGATGACACGGCCCAAAATGTCATCGTGCCTCTCCAAAAGGTCTTGACAAATTGTGACTCTTCTTTGCTTTTGTTCTTCAGTGAGCTCCTTTGGGACCATTTTTGCACACACCTCATGTCAAGATCTTCAGTTAAGATTTTCCTAACTGTTTCTCCGTCGATGTTCACTTGCTCTGCTATGCTCCTGACAATCAGCTGACGATTTTCATGCACAACTTTTCTTCAGTTCTGTTTGTTGCAGGCCGTCCTGATCTCTCTTCGTCAGTGACACTTTCTGTTCCCTCAGAAAAACCTTTCACCCACTAGTAAACTGCTGTTTTCTTCATAGCATTATCCCCATAAACTTGCACTAACATCTCTCTGATTTTGTTTCCACTCTTTCCAAGTTTAACAAGAAGTTTAATGTTCGTTCGCTCCTCTAATTCAAGCTCTGACACACTCGCAGTGGCACACCAAAACACGCACACAGTAATAGATGCCACTCAGAAAGAGACTGCCATAGATCAACAACAACACAGCTGTGAAACACTGATATATCAACGTCATCAAACCATACTAGGGCTTTTGTCCAGTGCTGCCATGGCAAGCACACAGTGGCAAGTTCATGAACTTAATTGTCCAACCATGTATTTGTGGCTCAGAAAGCGATGTTCAGATTGGTTTGCCTGAAGAGGTTGGTGACCCTCCTTGTTAATGGTCTATGGTAAGTGAATGTAATCAATTTTTTGTTTTGTTGTGCTGTTGGTTTTTTTTTAATCAGTTTTTTCTTGCTATCATGTATAATGTGTGCCAGGAATCCATTGTTTCTAGCTATTAAGTATAATTTTCCATTCTTGATTTTTTTAATGTGTATTTTAATGTAAAGTTAAAATTTTAACCAAATTAATAAATAGTGCATTTGTTGGTGAGTGAACTATGTAGATTTCAAAATGCAGGGTGCAATGATAAAAAAAAATACTGGAACTCTGTTTAATGATCATAATGTAACATCAGCATTTCTTAATCATTTTTATTTGATATACCCATTTGCCTCAGAGTGAAATTTCATCTATTCCCTCTCAGTGGCAGTTTGATTTTTATATCAGATTGTGTTACTAGATGTTTTAAACATAACACTTTATTTGTTCCATGCAAAAACAAATGTACAACAGAGATCTGTTGTGATATTGTCTACATTGTGCAAGATTTGCGGTTACAGCAGTGTTGTAACAGAAGATTCAGGTGTTCTGGGGTGGGAGATGTCGTGTTGTTGGAAGAATAGAACTTTTGGTTGGCAGTACAGTTATTCAAAATTTATGGAACTGCTTGCCCAGCAATACAGGGGCACATCCCAGAGGCTCAATCTGCATATCCTCCATCTGCATATCCTACATCCCTTTGACTCCACTTTTGGGACATATAAAATAAAATATATATATATCTCATGTATTCCCATATTAGGGCTTACATACCCCTGGAGTTAGATGTATCCCCCCATACAGGACTGGTGCTCTGTGGAGACCATCCGGTAGTTTAGCACAGTGTTAATATTAAATTGGACTTCTTAATAAGGGTGCAAGCCATCTTGAGTGTATTATAATACAGCATGGAATTGCAAGAGTTACAAAATGCTATTCCCATCCATTCACATTTCATATATACATGAACAGATGATGGAAACAGAGTGGGGGAAGTGGTGGATTATTTACGTTGTTGTATGTCATGGGTGTCCCTGAGAAACATTTGAAATGTGGAAAAGTTAATTAACTCTTAGCCGCCGAACGACATATACATATGTCGCGCAGTGAGCCCTTTAAATAGCTGAACGGCCACTAAAGTGGTCGGGGGCGGGGGATTTAATTCTGGCAAAAAAGATTTAATTCCAGCGGCTGAGGGTTAAGTGCATATAAAGAGTACTTCAGTTTTGAGGGAAAATATGACAAAGATTACTTTTTAACATTTTGAGTATTATTTGTTTTAATGCATTACTGCAAACCTATAGCTTAACGTGTTTGAATTTTGAAACATTTAATGTCAGTGCAACACTGGACTGCTGTATTGGTCTGCCAGATCTGATCTTAATGCAGCCTAGTTTCAGGTAACAAAAAATGAAAGTATGCCAAATCAGGCAGGAGCACTTGTGTGCTTTAATCTGTGATTTTTCAAATGTTGGCCTGAATTCTACAGAGAACCCCCCCTCCCGCCCCTGCTGTGGGATTCATACATCTAAACACAAGATATACCAGCAGTTCAACTTTCAAAATAATTTTCATTAATTTTAAAGTAATTCAAATAATTTTCTTTGAAACTGAAATGTTATGCACTCAGTTATCAGAACAGATCCTAATTTCATGAATGTGAGACTGGGCGCAATGGGATTTGTAACTGCTAACCCTTTAAGAGGACATTGGTAACTTACATCACCTGCTTTAGCATTGTGTCCACATTTTGCCCACACAATGTATATGCATGTTGTGTATGATTCTTACAATAAACAGCGATTATTTTGCTAAACATGATAAGCAGTTAGTCTCTGTCATGGACATACAGTATTTTCTCTCTGAGGATGGAACTTAATTATCATATATCAGATGAATTTCGTATTAACAATACTGTGGAAAGATTGTACCCCCAGTGGGGCTTTGAAGACTATATTAACAGGTGTTTCCAGTTAATGAGGTTTGGCTGTAACTTTTGCAGCACATATTGTAGTTGTAAGCTACCATGATGTGTTCCAACTAAAGCACAAAATGGCTATAGTGTTGTAACTCAGCAGTTGCAGTTACTTGTGCTGTGTATGCCAGATTTACAAAAATGTTTCAAAATGATCTCGTTGGGTGCTCACTGCTTAGCTATGTCTCCTTATCAGTGCTTCAAGCACACTCTGAATTTGTATCCCATTTTTTAATGCATCTTGCATCCTTGCACTATATTTTCTGGGTGGTCTTCCATCTTTGCTTTTTCTAATTACCATTACTCCCAGTTTTCACATGGGAGCAGTAGTGAGTCCC
>Ga0209755_10009262_pt1 | contig 10414 bp, 12 predicted proteins | sample TergutCo191P1_FD_187301 | JGI IMG/M metagenome (GOLD analysis project Ga0209755, IMG submission 187301) | Cornitermes sp. P1 segment gut microbial communities from Petit-Saut dam, French Guiana - Co191P1 (SPAdes) (version 2) | ecosystem: Host-associated > Arthropoda: Insects > Digestive system...
TTTGTACCGCTACCCGGCCGCGCTGGACGGGCAGTATGCGCCTGATTTTCCCGTATGTCCCCTCGTTTATTTCCATGCTTGGAGTATGGCAGCTTTTCTCAGGTTTTCATAGTGGGAACACGCCCTAATATACCTGCTGGGTGGTATTCAAGAAGCGAACTGACAGCGGCGGTATCCGCCCTTTCCCCCGATGCGGCCAGAGAAATGGCGCCGAGAATAGATGCCTTGTTTGAGGCAGCGCCAGCGATGTATACAGTAAGCGGCAACACCCTCACTCTTACACTGAGCGACCCTTTTGCGGGTTTCTTTGCAGGGCAATGGATACGGCAACAATAGCAGTAAAAGGCGGCGATGCTGATTGTCAGTATCGCCGCTTTGCAGTCAAGCGGAAAAGCCGCTGCCTATGGCTCTGGAAGTTTTGAAAACGGAGCCTTTAGTTGGATACTTTTTGTCGGAAAATTCGCGTAAGTCGTTGTCCTGAAAGAAATTAGGCTCGGCGGAGGCGGCGCTGATGGAACGCGGCGCTGACGGAGTTCAGCGCTAACGGGCGCGGCGTTTACATTGCCGCAATATCATGATACCTTTTGAGAAGGAGCGCTGCCAATATGAAGAAAATCATGTACCCCGTTTTCGCGCTGGTTATCGCGCTTGCCGTAGCCGAGTGCACCCCGTCCAACGTCCCCGAACGTGTTACCATCACTATCTTTCACACAAACGATATTCACGGTCGGTTTGAAAGGGACGGCGCTTCCATGGGCATAGATACCATTGCCGCCATCTACGCCCAGCGAGAGAACGCCATTCTGGTGGACGCAGGGGACACCATCCACGGGCTGCCGTTTGTAAATCTTGGCGAAGGGGGCAACGCCGTGGAGCTTATGAACATGGCGGGATACAGCCTGATGGTTCCGGGCAACCACGAGTTTAACTTTGGCTGGGAAAGGCTCGTGGAACTTGGCGAAATGGCCGATTTCTCCTTCATCACGGCTAACGTTATTAAGGACGGGCAGCCGCTGTTTCAACCCTACCACATAATCACCGTCGCCGGCATAAGGCTTGGTTTTTTCGGCTTGACCACTCCAGGCACGCCGGTAATGACGCATCCCAATAACGTAATAGGCATTGACTTCACCGACCCGGTGGAGGCCTCCCGCCGGTCAGTGGCTGCGTTGCAGGCGGCGGGGGCGGACGTGGTTATCGCTCTGGCTCATCTGGGCTTTGACCCGGACAACTACAGCGGAAACGAATGGCCCTTGCAAATTGCGGCGCAAGTGCCGGGTATCGACCTGTTTATCGACGGGCACAGCCATACGCTAATCCCGTACGGATATTTGGTGAACGACATGCTGATAGTTCAAGCCGGCGAGCATGGCCAATGGGTTGGCATGGTCGAGATCGAGCTTATCAATGGCGAGGTATACAGCATAACGGCCTCCGTTATCCATCGGGACTATGCCCTTGAAAACTTCGCACCCCTGGCAAGCATCACCGCCGCGATTGAGCGAATGAATGCGGAACTGGACGCAGCTCTCGAAGAGGTCGTCGGCTACACGCCCGTAACGCTCTATGGCGATGGCGCCGGGCACCGCGAGAATCTTCGCGCTCGCGAGGTTCCCATTGGCAACCTGATAGCCGACGCCATGCGATGGGCGACCGATGCGGACATGGCCTTGCTTAACAGCGGCGGCATACGCTGCCATTTCCATGCCGGGGATATAACCATCGGTGATGTTATTCGGGTGCTGGCTTTTCCCAATTACGTGGTCGCGAAAAAGATTAGCCCGGCGCAGCTAAGGGAGGCCCTGGAAAACGGAGTGTCCTTCATGCCGGTGGCCAACGGCCGGTTTCCCCAAGTTTCCGGCTTCTCCTTTGCCTTTGATCCGGCTCGCGCAGTCGGCGATCGCGTGCTTAGCATCAGCGCTGACGGCCAGTCGCTGAACCTGAACGACACTGCCACCACCTTCACCATTGCCATAAACGATTTCAAGGCCGCCGGGGGCGATGGGTATGCCACCTTTGTGGGACTTGCCCAAGTTGGGCAGGCGGGACTGGAAAGCGAGGTCTTTATTGATTACCTTGCCGCGACCGATTTAAACACCCGCAACCTGGAGCTCGAAGGCCGCATCGTAAATGTTAGCGCTGCCCATTGACAAAAACCTAAACAATGGATACCTTGACGACATGCCGACGTCCGCCGTGAAAGACGGCAATCTGGCAAAGGCAACAAGAAGAAATCCCTCGCTTCTTGCCATTGCAATCCCTGTTTTTGCTTTCGCCTCTTGCGGCAACGGGAACAACCCGATTCCCGCCCCGCCCGCACCCGTGCGCATTGAAATGGTGCGGGTACCTGGCGGCAGCTTCGAGCGCGGCAGAAATCTTGGCGCCGGCGGCGGAGCGGACGTCGCCCCCGTATACACGGTAACGCTGAGCTGCTTCTACATGGGCGTTTTCCCGGTAACGCAGGCGCAGTTCCAGGCGGTGATGGGCAGGAATCCCAGTTGGTTCACGGCCGCCCGCGGCAGGCCTCCGGGGGAAGGCGAGACGGACGGCAAGCGCCCGGTCGAGCAGGTGAGCTGGTATGACGCGATAGTGTTCGCCAACAGGCTAAGCATGGCGAACGGCTTGACGCCGGCGTACAGCATAGCGGGCAGCGCCGATCCGGCGAACTGGGGGCCGGTTCCGCGCGTTTCCGTGAGCGCCGCATGGGACGCCGTCGAAATAGTCGAAGGCTCCAGCGGCTATCGGCTCCCGACCGAAGCCCAATGGGAATTCGCGGCCAAAGGCGGGGACGGTTCGCCTGGCGGCTTCACATTCGCGGGAAGCGACGACGCGGAGGAAGTGGCGTGGTGGCGAACCAACAGCGGCGGCAAGACCCGTCAAGTAGGGCGCAAGCTCCCCAACGGCTTGGGGATATACGACATGAGCGGAAACATAATGGAGTGGTGCTGGGATTGGTTCGCCGTCTACACCAACGAGCAAGAGACCGATCCCACAGGCCCAGCCGCGGGTCATATTCGCGTGCTGCGCGGCGGAGGCTATTTCTGGAATGTTTTGGCTACCCGTTCCGTGTTCCGGTTCCATTACGCGCCGTTCTACACCTACAACTATATCGGCTTTCGGCTGGTTCGCCCCTTGATCCCCGCGGAGCAACAATGACGCCGGCGCGCCGTCGATATTTCGACAAAATCATTGTCATGGCGCTTGCGGCGCTTTTTCTCATGGGGTGCCAAGTCCAGATCGATCCTCGGAACGCGCAACCTGACAGGCCGCCGCCGGATCCCAACTCGCCGCTTATAGGCACCATGTGGGAGGGGCGCGGAAGAGGCGGCGGCAGTTTGGTGATCCTCTATTTTGAATCCGCCGAAAGGGTGATCTTTAACCCTGGATCCGGGGAGCATTTCCTTGACTATCACTTCAGCAGGGCGACGCGCAGGGGGCATGTTGACACGTTGGGCTATTTTTCCGTAACCACGGAAGAATATAGGGCGATTGATTTCTACAGGGGCTGGAGACACTACCCCTGCGGGGCGGATTTTACAAGGCTTTTGGCCGATTAACGCTATTTTCAAGGAGTGGAGGTTGTCATGAAAAAGTTTTTGCGCGGAGCCGCGTTGTCGGTGGCGCTTTTTTCGCTCGCGTTTCTCGCGGGCTGCCCCGATGCCGGGGTAACCGTGCATGCGCCCGAGGATCCTGCCGAGGCTTTGGTTAATACCTTTTGGGCTGGGGAAAGTATCGATGGAGACTGGCTCACTATCGCGTTCCTTCCTAACCGCGTGGTTGCATGGACGTACATGTACGAAAACATCTGGAGGAGGGGGATATATACGTTTAATGCCGGAAATGAGGGGGTTATTGGCGTCACCCATTTTCCCAACCCGATCCCCGCTATCTTGGACTATTACCCGCCGCTCTTGCCCTTGGCTCCTAATGGGTTTAGCATCAATGGCAGCATACTTACCGTTAATAACTACAGGGGTGAAGGAGTCAACCGGGGATTCAGAAAGGTGAGGGGCGCAAATCCCGATGAGGAAATCCCCGTTCCCTTTACAGACCTTGACCAACTCGCCGGCAACCTTGCCGGCTCCGTGTGGGCGGGCATAACGCCGGCCGGCCCTTCGGCTTGGATGACCCTTTCTTTTAGGGCAAGGGGAACCTTCGAGGAAATACCACAATTCAGCGCCTTTTTCGCAGGCCATGACTATGTGGCCGTAATATCCTATGCCCATGACAGTACCAGCGCGGTTTTTAGGTATACCGTCCCGGCGCATTTCAATCCCGACTCAATCCTCAACGGCCGCAGATTGCAAGGCAGCAGTCCCGGCAGCCTTGCCTACACGACCAATTTCAGCCCGACTCCTGGGCAGGGAGCCGCCGCGGGCGTGGTATCGGGCGAATCCGGCCGGGAAACCATATATTTCCAGAATTTTCATGGCGGGTTGACATTCAGACGTTACCGCTAGCCTTCGCCGGCTTTTGCAGGGAACCTTTCATGCGCCGTAATTTGCTCAATGTTTTTTTCCTGACATTGCCGCTGCTTGTTTTTCCGCTCGGTTTTGCGAACGCGCAGGAAGCCTCGGTGTCCGCGTATGCCGAGGGGGAGGAAGAGGATTTCGAGGACTGGCTGGCCATGGAAGGCGATGGGTTCACCCTTGAGGTCGATGGCATCCGGCGGGAAGGGCCAACCCCGGTGATTCCGGAACGATCCGCTCTGGGGGCGAGAAGGAACGTCGTATCGGAGGAACAGATACGACAGCAGGGATCGATCGATTTTTCGGACACGCTTCGGAACGTGCCGGGGGTCATCGTCGGGCAGAGGAATCTCGCGGGAACCAACACCGGATCCAGCCTCTTTGTAAGGGGGCGCGGGTTTTCGCACCCGTCCACGGAAATCGCCGTGCATTTTGACGGCGTTCCCCGGTTCGGCTTCATTTTCGGGCAGACGATGGCCGACGGCATACCCGTAAACGCGATAGGCTATGTCGAGGTGCGCAAATCCCCACAGCCCTCGGAATTCGGCGCCGGTTATGCCTTGGTGAATATCCGCCCGCGCTACATGAACGAGGATGGCTGGCTTGCGGAAGGCGGTTTTTCCGGCGGCAGTTTTTCGACGATTTCGCAAAACGCCGCGATCGGTTTTCGACAGGGACGTTTCGACATATTCGCCGCCCAAAGCTGGGTATCGACCGACGGCCACGTGGTTCATTCCGGCGCCCGTCAGCAGAGCTACTACCTCAACGCGGGGCTGTCCCTTAACGCCAACTGGGAACTTCGGCTTTTGGGGAACTACGTGGAAGCCTCGACCGAACAGCCTCCCTTTACCGGTCAAAGTTGGGATGACATATTAAGCACTTACGAGACGAACAGCGTCTTCACCACCCTGACGCTGGGAAACGAGTTCGACAACTCAGACGGCTTTATCAGGTTGTATTACACCAACACCCAATTCAGGTGGCTTGACGAAGACCTTAGAATACCGGGCGAGTGGTCGCTTCAGTCCCTGCAAGCCTTCGGCGCGAGGGCCAGACAGGAATTCGCGGTTCTTGAAAGAGGCCACATCGCCGCGGGCATGGATCTGGACTGGAAGCTCATGGTGAACGAAGATCACAACATAACGCGCCCGACGGTAATAACGACCTTTCCCGCGATGGTTCTTTACAGTCCATATATCGGCGCGTCGTGGCTCTTCGGCGACGAGGATGGATTCAGCGTAACGCCCTCCGCGGGAATTCGCGGTTTTATTCACAACATTTGGGCGAATGAGCTTTCATGGCAGGGCGGTATTGCACTGGGCTGGAGGTACCTTGGCTTTAATTTCAACTATGCCAGAGGGCTTATCTATCCCGCCCCCGCGGTAATCCAACGTCTGCTGAGGGATCCCGACGTTTACAACGCGACGGATTTGAGCCGCATCGAGCCTGAAAGGATCGACCATTTCGAGGCGGGAATAACGTTCGCCCCTCGCCCGGGAAACCTGTTCTCTTACGCGCTCGATGTCTCGTATTTTTACAAAATCGGCGGCAACAGGGTTATACTGAGCGGCAACCCCCCGATTCCCGAAAACGCGTCCTCGATTTCATCGTTCACATTGCAGGGTCTTGAATTTGCGGCGTCGTTTGACTTCTCGCCGCGAAGACCGTTCGCCGACGCCATCGGGATATTCGCGGGGTTCACTTGGTACACGGGTTTGTCCGCGACTGACGAAGACGGAAACACGATAAACAGAATGCCCTTTACCCCGCGCTTCGGCTTGTCCGCCGGGTTTCGCTGGACGTTTCTTGAGAACTTTCGTTTGTCCGGGGATTTGCAATACCTGCACGACCTCTACTCCGGCGCGCTGGGTCTGTCGCCGACGTTCACCGCGCCCGCCGCGGAAAACAGGCTGCGGGATATTTTTCTTTTGAACCTGCGTCTTAGCTACGGTTTCGCAAGGGAGGAATGGCGGCTCGCGAATTCCGAGGCGTTCGTCTCCGTCCACAATGTCCTTAACACCCGGTACGAATTTTTCAGAGGGTACTCCATGCCGGGCGTCACTTTTATGATGGGCTTGAGTTTCAGGTTTAACTAGGGAAGCGCGCTTTCATTGCGCTTGCTTCCTTTTTTTCCTAGGTTGGTGTGGTTGTTCCAAATCGACTGGAGGGCAAGGGGCTCCTTAGTCATGCAGCCGTCCGCACTCAGCCAGTCCCATTCGATGCCGCACACCTCATCGCAGCGTTTCATTCACCATGCTCAAAAAGTATGCGTGCAGGCGAGTGTCCTCCGTCAATTCCGGGTGAAAAGCCACTCCGAGCAAATTCCCCTGCCGCACCGCAACGATCCTGTCTTTCACCTTTGCCAAAACGTCCACCCTGGCGTCGGCTTCCGTGACGTAAGGCCCGCGAATGAACACCATGGGAAGGCGGCCGATCCCGGCAAACTCGCCTTCGGTGCGGAAGCTGCCCAGTTGCCGGCCGAAACCGTGGCGGCAAACCGTTACGTCCAGCACCTGAAAGTGCTGCCAGCCGGAATCCGTGAACCGCTTCGCCATAAGTATAAGCCCGGCGCAGGTGCCAAGGGCCGGCATACCCCGCAGCAGGGCCGCGCGGATCGGTTCCAGCATGTCCAGCTCGCGCAAAAGCCTGTTCATCGCAGTGCTTTCGCCGCCCGGGAATATTACTCCGTCCAAGTCTGGGGTAAAATCGCAGGGCTTGCGAATCTCCACGACCTTCGCGCCAAGACGCTCCAGCATCCGGATATGCTCGACAAAGGCCCCTTGCAGGGCAAGAACTCCAATCTTGGGCACGGTTTACTTGCCGCGTTCCGCCATCAGAAGCTCGATCTCCTGCTCGTTTATGCCGACCATCGCCTCGCCCAGATCCTCGGAAATGGCCGCGAGCAGCTTGGGATCGTTGAAGTTGGCCACGGCCTGCACGATTGCCGCCGCGCGTTTCGCCGGGTCGCCGGACTTGAAAATCCCGGAACCCACGAACACGCCCTCCGCGCCAAGCTGCATCATCAGCGCCGCGTCGGCCGGGGTGGCGACCCCGCCAGCAGCGAAGTTGACCACCGGCAGCTTGCCGTGTTCCGCCACGAACTGCGCCAACTGGTAGGGAACGGCAAGCTGCTTGGCCGCGTCGTAAAGCTCGTCCTTGGATTTCGCTGTCATGGCTCGTATATCGGCCTGTATCCTTCGCATGTGCCGCACCGCCTGAACGATGTCGCCGGTGCCGGCCTCGCCCTTGGTGCGAATCATCGACGCGCCTTCCTGAATTCGCCGCAGGGCCTCGCCCAGATCCCGCGCCCCGCAGACGAACGGCACGTCGAATCGCGTCTTGTCGATGTGATACGCGTCGTCGGCCGGGGAAAGCACCTCGCTCTCGTCGATGTAGTCGATTTCGATCGCCTGTAGGATTTGTGCCTCCACGATATGCCCGATTCGCACCTTGGCCATCACGGGAATCGACACCGCAGCCTGTATCTCCTTGATCATCTTGGGATCGCTCATGCGCGAAACGCCTCCCGCGGCTCGGATGTCCGCAGGGACGCGCTCGAGCGCCATGACCGCGCAGGCCCCGGCGGCCTCGGCGATCTTGGCCTGTTCCGGCGTCGAAACGTCCATGATCACGCCGCCTTTGAACATCTGCGCTAGGTTTTTGTTAAGTTCGGATCTCTCCACTGTCGTTGCCTCCATATGCTTGGCCTTAGCCGGCCGTTTGTATTGTCATGTTTTCGGGGTGCGCGAATACGATTTCCCCGGGAACGCCTTTTGGCAGTACGCCGCACGGTAGCCTTTGGAGATGTGGGCGGCGACGTAAGCCTCGGGGGCTTTTCCCTCGACAAAAACAGATCCTCCAAAACACATGGCAGTCCTCCTCAATCGTTCTTGTCCCTATATTTTGCTGAGGTTTCCTAGTCTTGTCAATAACGGTTTTGCCAACGTGATATTCGCGGGGGCGATGGCAAAGTTGCTGTATCGCGGCATCCTTCTGCTAAGGGCCAAGTCGGCTTCCGCCACATGCGGTTTTTCGGCCTTTCACCCTGCCAATGACGAAGAATATGGCAAAACCGACTAAGGCGGCCGCGCCGAGGTAAATCAAAACTATCGATGTTAGTGACAACCTCCCGCCCGAACCTGCGGGAACGACAATCTCCACAAGCTCGCCCCTGTCGTTATACACGACCCGTGGAAGCGAGGCCGGAAGCGTAAAGCGGACGGTAAAATTATTGTGGCGGACTTCCAGCCTTGTGGCCATACCGAAATATCTTTCGTAATCGAACACGCCGTATGTGTCGGTATACCCGGTGGAAAAAATTTCCCTATATTCGTTCAGCACATGAACCCCGGCATATGCCATGGGCTGACCGTTGGCATATTGAAATCTGAGCCGCCCGCCTCCCAATATCACAAACTCAACGTTATGTGCATATGCGGGTGTCGCCGAAATCAAGTTTGCAGACAAAACTAGCGAAAAGGCGATTAACAACTTTACGATTGCCTTCATCGCAGTACCTCCATATGGGGAAACATTGCCCTGTAGATTTCAACGGCTTGGTTGTTTCTCATGCGCCCGGCGGCGCAACGGGGGGTCAGCAGCAGACAGTGTCTGCTACAGGCGTTGCAAAAAAACATGGTTAGAAATTCATCCAATGTCGGGTCTTCCTCAGTGCCGGCGAAAATTTCCGACGCGGCTTCCATGGCGGTTCCCCGCACAAACGCGACCGATGTTACCGCGCCCGGAACGGCGATTTGGTTGTTTGTCAGCACTATGTTCGGCGGGGAAAGAAAATCCATGTAAGCTGTGCGAATGTCACCGCCAATGGAACGCGCAGCCAGATAAACGTATGCGACAACGGCCGTACACGCAAAAAACCGCGCCACGATTTTTTTGACAGATTTCATCATATCACCCTACCTTGAATGCCCTGAATCAACGCATGACCGGAAACGACTGCAATCAGAACATAGGCACCCAATTGAAAATACCTAATCTTACCGGGAATCTCCCTGAACATGGCACCCGACAGCAATCCGGTCAACACGACCAACACCAAAAGCGGCAGAAGGGAACTGGCCACGGAAAAGACCACGCCAATCACGGCCGCATCCACCACGGAAAGGGTCGCCGCATAGCCAATCGCCATGACAAGCGGGGCGCATGGCGCAACGCCGCTGATAAAGCCGCAGACGATTAAAGGCAGGTTTCGTTTTTTTGTGTTCGCAGGTTCGCCGCAATGCGGTTCACAATGAGCTTCCTGCGGCTTTCCCCTCGCTCGGTATATCCACCTGCCAATCAGAAACAGCGCAAACGAAAACATCAAAAACCGTACAAGCAAATGCATATCGAACCCGAACAATCGACCCGCGTCGTCCACGATGCGGCTACCCAGCCAAGCGGCAATCACGCACAGCAAGACTACCGCAACTATCTTTCCCAGGTAAAAACCGCCAAAGGAAAACACGCTTCGTTTTAATCGTCCCGAATGCGTGAACAGATAGGATGCGAGAAACACGTTCGTCATGGGGTTTCCGCACCCACCGCAGGCCATTCCGCAAGCAAGCCCCGTTGTGGCCGCCGCTATAACCAACGGAAGTATATCGATTAATGGCATAGCGATTACCCTTTCTCGGCGGCGATCAATGCCGCGCCTATCGCACCGTTAAATTGCGGATTGCCGGCAATGTAAACATCCCGCATCAGCTCATCCTCAAAAAATTTGTGGATTCCCACGTTAAGCGCGCCGCCGCCCGTCATCAGAATATCGCCGCCCTTTTCGGTCTTTCGCATCATTTTTATAATGCGCTTCACCATCGAAAGATGCATACCGGCGATGATGTCCTTGCGGTCGAATTTCCGCGCCACCAGGGAAATAATCTCGGACTGGGCAAAAACAACGCAGGTGCTGTTTATATCGCAGGGTTCCCTGCTTTCCAGCGATA
>Ga0209755_10009263_pt1 | contig 10414 bp, 12 predicted proteins | sample TergutCo191P1_FD_187301 | JGI IMG/M metagenome (GOLD analysis project Ga0209755, IMG submission 187301) | Cornitermes sp. P1 segment gut microbial communities from Petit-Saut dam, French Guiana - Co191P1 (SPAdes) (version 2) | ecosystem: Host-associated > Arthropoda: Insects > Digestive system...
CATGCAAAAGTTTTATGTGGGGGATTTGTATACCCACCCCACTGTCTGGCTTCATAATGTGATGCTTAATTCAGTAAACAGACAATTTCACCTTTAGCTTCTTCTTCCTTTTGTATGGAACTCTGATCCACTTACAGGCCATGGCCTGTAAGTGGGACATCCGCCAAACATCTTACAGCATATACATTTTCCAGAATCCTGCTGTGACAAAACAGCTGTGTAACACCATGGTAACTTGGTAACTTCCATGGAGGACCATGGAAGAGAAATGGCATGATAATTCAAAACCGGTGACCCAAAAATAATATTCACTAAGTCCTTGTTTTATTCCCCAGCTGCATTCCTTAAAAAATGGGCATCAATTAAACGTGCTTAAATTAAAAATGATACACCAATAAGAAAGAAAGGTTTAAATACATGCAAATAAACCAGCCAAAGGACATTACACTGAAAATGAAAGACTGCAATTTGAGAAGTGATGTAAATTGGCAAGGGTTTAAGGCAGTAAGGTGGTAAACATCCTTCCATAAAACAAGCCCTTGGTGTATTGCATTTTACGTGCTAGTTGGTACTCAATTTCTCTCATATAGTTTTAGGTCTGCATAACAGCAACCAGCTTGCTGTACTAAAATAATCAAAAAACCCTTCAGTTGGCTCAAGAACTGTTGAATGGTTATCAGTTTTCAGATATTAATGGTGTTTCATCTTCCTTACCTTCACCTGTTTCAGTTACTGGGCCCTCTACTCATAACATACCATTGTCCATCAGTACCTTATTATCTGGTAAGTACAGTCAGTTTCACAGCCACTACAATGCCTTCAGGATCAACACTCTCACTACTCTTATGTCTACTTCCAACAGCAGGCTAGTTAGGCCTAAGCTGTGCAAAAACATAGGTTCAATTTCAAACATGAACAACATGAAATTATTATCACACATATAACTATTAACTGTCTTGTAACTCGATCTGTATTGTCTCTAAAACTAGAGCATTTTATCTGCAAAGTGAATAATAGAACCCACACCACCAAAATCCATTCATGGAGGGAGCTATGTCAGAAAAAGGCAGGAAGAGAAGCACATGTCTTCCATGAAAAGTATTTTTTTGTATAATTTACTACATTCATACTATACATTTGACTTTGCTGGAAATCAACATACAGGGAATAAGAAATATATGAATTCCATAATCTCCACACAACAAAATTACTCACTTTCCATAACAGAATTAAAATTAACCTTTCTTGAGTAAGCAAGTATTAAATTATTAATGCAAGTCTCGCATAATATATATATATATACATATATTCCCCCATATTTCTAACAAATATAAGTGATTCTTTAATGTCAATAGATAATATTTGTGAACTGAATGTCCACGAAGATTTCTACGATTTTACAGTGCGTGTGTGTTACCTATCTCAGAGAGTAGGACCTCTGCAATATGCCTGTGGGCAGTTCCCTGAAAAACAAGGCCTACTCCAAGCAGAGCTGCTACTTGTACATTCTGTGGAATATCAAGCTCAATGGATGTAGGAGGCAGCAGAGCCTCAACATGAATGCTCATCAGCTTGGTGGTGGCAACATCCATTGTGCCTACAAAGCAGAAACATCATAGTCCTATGTCATATGCAGTACAAGCAAAATACATATTTTAAAATTTTGTGCTTCTTGACAGTTCCAGAATCTTTACATCAGAGATGTGTGTACCCTCAGAAGGCAACAAAATAATGCCAGTATATAACAATATTTCTGATACTTTGTGAATTGCCAAGTCTATTCATATTCAAAGGACAGAATTTTATGTTACTTTAATAAAGATCCTTATAATCATCTGGCTATGTTGCATAGTTGTTTTAAGACCTAAATTAATGACCACATACAACACAACACAACATACAAGCATTGCTACCCTTTTTAAAACATCATTCACCTTTGCCAAATTCTGCATTTACCTTGCATCTGTTTGACACTCCCCTTTACAGTCTGACATACAGTTTTATTTAATTTCATTAATTTGAGCAATGGCAGTTTTAACTTGAATTCTTTCAGGTTTATGTAACTTAAAACACAGAGATGTAGATGCATGCTACTCTATAGAAACTGTCATACTGTGCTGAAACTATGACAACACTATTTATTTCTGCATGGCTAGGGTATCAAAAACTGACCACTCACTTCCATCTAGTGCTGTAGTAAAGAAAGTGTGAAAATATACCTCCAATTCCCCATGTGCCTTCAAGTCATGGACAAGAAAAACTTTACCTTTAAAAATATATTCATAAAAATCCTCAAAAAACTGTAGTTGCTTTACCACCAAACTAACTGTTTTAACTCTATCAAAACTCTTTGTGACACACCACTCAGGACATACACACAACATCATTACCATCTAAAATGGCAGGTTTAATTATAGCAGCTGTTTAATTGCTAAATGGCATTACACTCAGAAGTATGCAACCTTATGGAAAGGAAGAACAATGCTATTCCTTACCTGCAGCTTTGAAGAGAGCGTCAAAGTGCCTTAGGGAGTGTAATGCCCCACTACCTCAACCACTGTCTATAATGTTAACATTAATGCAACTGCATGCAGTGGCTCATCCCACTTATCTGCTGTCATCATTACAGGAAACTCCTCACCATATCACATACCTATGACTACCATGTCTGTGCCATAACTGGCATCGGCCCCATCTCCATTACTCATGTGTTGATCAACAATGAGCTAATCAGTAAACCAACACATATCCTTGAATAACCATAACCTAGTTTCTGAGTTGTATCAAATAATATTAATTATAGAACAATAAGTTGTATAACAGATAGCATACTAAAAGCATTCACTTGAGAACACCCCATGTGACTTGCATGTAGCTCGTAACAGAACAAAGTAAATTCCAGAACATAAGCTGTATATACCTTACACACAACTTGCAAAAATTTTGACATCTCCATTTCTCTACACAGTCACCTTCCAAGGTCATGCATCATTTTGTTAACATATGAACTTAATAAACCTAATTTCATAAAAGTTTTGGAAGCTAGCATCATGAAATAGCAAACACGTTGTTTGACATACTTATGTTCGAATTTCCGCCTCTATGACAATACCTATAATTGTGTAAAATACGAGATTCAACAGTAGCTGTTCTGGCAACCTGAAACACTTCCCACCACTTTTCTCAAGAACTGCCTTGGTTTTAGGGCCAAACGTGAAAGAAATTATCTTCCTCCCTGAAAATTGTAGAGGCAGGCAGGGCTGGATTTAAGCATATTGTAACCCCTAAGCTGTTAACATTTACAAGGCCTCTCCCCTGTCTCTACTCTGTGTAGTAGTAGTAGTAGTAGTAGTAGTAGTAGTACTTAAAAATAATCAAAAATATAAAAGAACCAACAATAGTCAATAATGATAACAATGATTATGACAATTATGCAAATTCTTCATATTATGCTGTTTTGTTCAAAGTGTGATTCCTTAGGATATGGCAAACTATTCACTATAACCTCATTATTTTGTACACCATGTATGTGTCTCACCTCTCTTGGTAGCAGCAACACCTAGCAACAACCCCACACTTGTCATCTCATGGCATTTTATCAGATATTCATATGTGTTTAATTCAGCCAAGTTGTTCAAATGACCATTGAGACCTAATGCCATGAGGAAGCCAGCATGCTCTGTTGGTACTTCACTAGTACCCTGTAACAGACATCAACATATTATATGAAATCACAGATATTCACAATAGTCTTCTTGGACTAGTAGCGGCGGTGTCAGTGGTGGTAGAGTAAGAATAAGTGGCTCCCTTCAGGTCCCCGGTGAAAGGTAGGTGTTTATAGATCCATTGTATCTTTGCACTATTTTAATATTGAATTAAGGTATTATGCCTAGCCTGGTATCGTCTATCAGAATTATTAGGCCATTCATCCTCATGTTTTCTAGATCCTTCAGTGTCAAGAACATACCACCCAAGATTCCGTATCTTTTGCATGCCAGTGCCAGGCAATGACATACAATACATACACTATCTTCTTTTTGTCCCCACATAGTTGGTAATCCTGCTGCAGTGTGAACCAAGGTTTAAATATATGAGCTCTAAGCGTTGTGTGGCCTATTAACAGCCCCAGAGCCACTTTAAGCTTCTCTGTACTCATTGCTTGAAGCTCTTTTGTTCTACTTGAAAGAGGTTCACTCATTAGGGTCTTAGACTGGCGACAACCTTTACAGATCTTCCACGTGTTCAGGTGCTCCTGTCTCAGATGACTCCTGATGACTTCTCTACCCACAACAAAAGGGATGCCAAGAGTTTGGTCAGAAAGGACTCCCTTCTTGGACTATCAACTGCATGAATAAACAGCAGATGTTCTGCTGTACCAAAATTACATTGCTGTTACCTCAAGAGAATTTCATACCTTCAATTGCTGTAAATGCATCAAGTTTTAAAACTCAGGTAATCATTTATCACAAATCAGTCTTTCAGGAAAGCATTATGTTACTTAATTTTTTCAGTGATGGCAGTAATAAATAAATAAATAACTCACCATTCAACAGGTTCTTTAGTCCTACAAAAATATTACTGGTCCATTCCAGGAGACAGAACACTGGTGTATGAATTCTTTTCAAAAACAATCAGAAAATACTGAGTACCAGAGAGTTGCATACTTACAATTAAAGGTACAATAATTTTGAACAACTCCAAGAAGAAATCTTTTAAATCATGTAGGTAGGCCTACAAAAATATCTCCTTTTTACAGTAATTATCTTGACAGACCAATATGAACACTCAAGTATGCCTCAAGAGTGTACAAATTGTTTCTGTGTTTCTGAGAAACATGCTGCCCCAGGTAGAAGATGGTTCCTATGCAGTGTCACATCCAAATACACACCCACAGACTACCTTAACTTCATCCATTAACCCTTTCACACTGACAGTGAACTACAGCCGATATGCAGTATGCATTTAAAACGTACAAGTTGTATGTGAATTCAATAAAGTTTCCCCCAAGAATGTGCAAAGTACTGAAAGCCATTCAAATTCTCATCACTGTCAGAACACCACAAGCATTTAATTCCAGTATGAAAGGGTCAATTGCTGAAACTGTTCACCATCAACTACATGCATAGTTGTTAATACAGCTTTGCATTTTTGTAAACAGCAAAATGGTTCATTTAATTAACAAGTCTACCTTCTTGATTTCAAACGTTCGCTGTGTTCTGAATGTTGTGTGCTTTCTTCTGGGTAATTCCCCGGTGTCTGAATTTTATATGGCAACATTTCAGAACACTCTGTCTGTTACATCTTCATAGGCAGGAAGGTATTAAGTATGGCTGGATTGAGAAAAGTTGGAGTATTTATACTGGAAAAAGTTTGGCTCAAAAATAGCCTCAGCCAATAGGAAGGAGGGTGACAGGTTAGGGGCAGTTCAGAGTACAGAAGCAGGCTGTGGAGGGTGTGAAGGAGAATGGCACATGTTGGGGTGAGGTCAAACTACTGTGTATTAGGTGGTTGTCTCCTTTCCTTATGCTTGTGTAGAAGTGGTTTCCTGCCTATGAAGATGGAACAGATAGTGTTCCGAAACGTTGGCATGTAAAATTCAGACGCCAGGGAATTATCCAGAAAAAAGCACACAACAAGTCTACCTTTCTCAATCAAGTTCCACTGTAATATTTCTGTCAAGAGGCTGGAGGACCACTGAACCTTTCTTCCACCAATATACCATCATAATTTGATCTTTAAACTAGAAACTCTGTAAAGGAAAACACAGCCTCTATTCATATCCCTAAACCAGCAATAGAGCAGGATAATAAAGTTACCATTTAACTGGAGGTTCGCCAACCTCATATACTATACCTTGGGTTTATTGAACACAATCCAGTTTGAGTCAATATTGGATGCATTGGGAGCAATGCGCAGGCCAGCAGCTACCCCATTGTGGAAAAGAGGCCACAGGTTCATGTTAGGAACTACTTCAATGTGTGACAAATCCACTGTGGTGCCCCTTGGAGGAGCTCGTCCAGTCAGGCACAGACGGGGGATGGGTAGTGTCTCTGTCACCACAGGAGCAGCAGTGCGGAGAGTGAACATCCCTCTGACGCAACAAGCATATGATGATCGGCACTATACAACTTACAAGGGATGGCTCAGTATACTACCAAAAGATACTGACATGTAACAATTATGCAACACACTTATCAAAACAAGCCCCCAACCCCACTAACAATATGGACTACAAAGCACTGAAAAAAGAAGAGATACTATTCTGCCATATTTTCTATAGACCCCAAACCCTGTCCCTAAAGTACACAGTATGGCTCAAACAGCAGAAAAGAGCCTAATTCACAAATAACAGAATTTAAATACAAGAAAGCCATGAATGGACGACTGGCAAACTGTACAGTCCACACACATACACACACACACATGCACATACGCTGCCACCAAACCTCATATTTAAAATGTAATATAATGATTGTAACAAATAAAATTTCCTCATGCAAAACCTTACAAAAAGCACAGGTCACAACATTTGGTACAATTAATATCACACTTCAATTAACACAAATGTATCAGCAGGGTAGAGGAGTGGTGCTTCACAGTGTCATTATCAAACTGTGTATGTCAAATGCACCAAAAGTGTGGTCCATTAGTTTCATCAGGTGGTGCAGGGAATGGGTACATCATTCATGTTGAAACATGCATAGTTCTGTCTAAGTATATTGTTACTGATGTTTTATTTCCTTCTGTGTTTCTATATTATGTAACAAATTTGCACACCACCACCAAACAGCTCTGCAAGAAAAATTGTGTGTTAAGTCCTGCACAGTGACTTACCTGCCAACAGGCAGTGCCATTGTACGGGTGCAAATTGCATACAAGTGCTTTTCTTGCTCCTCTATGAACTCATGGTCTGATACTTCAGGACGCTGTGTGATGGATATCTGCACAGGTTGAGAGGATTGCAACAAGCGACGCACCTCAGCCACCCGATGGTCTTTGCTGAACCGAAGTTTGAGGATCTGACATGACATGATATGACAAACCATAACATAAGCAGCTTACATATATATAAATTAACAAATTTGGTTTCTGCAAAGACCACCAGAAAAATTTACTACATACTATATTCATGAATCATCAATTCTGTTAGGTATTTTTTCTGAAGCTGCTATCAAAAAGTGCATAATATAGTGCAAAGTAAACATTTCATAAAATATTGAGAGAAAGGAGAAGTTCTGAGAAGAACTCACAGGCTACTTTCCTACTGCATAGATTTCTATGTACTTATTAGTATCACTAGAATTGTCAATTTATTTTGTTTTATTTTATGTTATTTTATTTTACTTTTGTGGAGAATGTTTCACTTAAGTAAGAATAGTGTTCAGTAAATAATGTTCCTTAGCCTGCAACTTTTGTGTTAATAAAGAATTTTATTTTTCCATTGGAGGTGCATCAATGTGCTTGGGAATTAGACTGAAAAATAACAATACTTCAGGGGAATAACATTTAACATATAACTTTGTAATAATATCTCATTTAATTCTTATAATCTACAGAACCTTCCACACTGAGCATCCTTCATAAAGATCCTGCAGGTATAGTTTTCCATAAATATCCTCAAAGCTCTACATCACTGTCATAGTTGTAATTGTTGACTTAAAGACAGAGTTTCCTATATAATATGGAGGTATGCAATATTTGAGGTGCTCTCAGCAATGCTTATCAACATGGAAGTCCTTTGGGATGTTACAGTGTGCCAATAGGTAAATAGTTGCTGCTGTTTTGAAGGATCACAATACCAAGGTCAAGAGGTACTAGAGAAGTAAGTGCCCATAATATATTACACAAGTAAGGGAGCTGAAAGTAGTGAAAGGACAAGAAGCCCATCAGAATAGTGTTGCTATACATTTTTCAGAGCCTTGGCAGCCTGCATATGACACAGACTATTGGTCAGGTGTGAGGTCGCGAGGTTTAAACTACAGACAAGTTCAGGTGATGAACGGGACGGTGCACTGTCCTGAAGAGATAGAGAAAAACCATGATGTACTTCAGTAAAGATGCCACTTTCCAGCCAAGATTTAAACCAGGTGCCTAGTGAATGTGAGTCAGAACTATTACACTTGCCAAACAACTCCATTGAAGCCCACATAAATTCAGTGAAATAAAAAATACCAAAGTTTCAGGGGAATCTGCTACCTGTGTTTGTGGGGCAGAAGATGGAAAGAGAAGTCTCCTCTGAAACATTGGTACTGTACCTAATCTACCAGACAACATGGCATCAAATCTCTGAATACCATAATCTTAGTATTCACTGCGACAAGCACCTCAGATCCCACTTACCAAAATCATGTTTTAAAATTATCATTTGATCTCCAAACAGAAAAGTGGCAATCAACCAACACAAAAAGATGCTTACTTCCTGATCCATGGTCTCCATGCCATCATCCTGTTCACATTCTGCCACCCGAGCAGCAGCTGCTGCAGCTGTCTTTCTGCTAGTATCATTACCACTGGAAGATGGAGAGCAAGACTGGGGAAGGTGCGAATACAGATTGTTACCACTGCTAGTACTGCTCCCACTGACTGTTCCAGCAGTCTGCTTAGATTGGCAACATTGTGCAGCCAGGTCTTGTCGCACTATCAGTCTGTATGCTGACTCTGGCCAGTCAGATGGTGGGTCTGAACGACAACTATAGATGGCATCATTGAGCAACAGTGCTATACCTGCCGGCAATGTCTGAAGCTCCCGCCGCGTCATACCTAGAAATTTAACATTAATTGGTCAGTCTGTCTCCAGATCAGGCTGCACACCTTGTGAGAATCAAATACCAGAAATAATTTTTATTTTGACAAAATCTCTCAAAATATCCTGGATTGAACCCCAGGAGGCTTGGATGACCTATAGGAATGATTCCTGTTAGCTTCATTTGTTTTGTAAAGTTTAACAGAAATTAAAGGAATACATGAAGCCTCGCCTTGAGGACAAACAATTATGATAACCACAACCCTTTCAGAGCCACCAACATACCATTCTCCAAGACACTAGTTATGAAGAAGTTGACTGTCTCTCCCTATCCCTACCATTGGCTTTCCCAGCCTCCCTTCCCGCATTCTTTGGTCCAACTCACTTCTGGTGTCTCCAGTTCAGCCCAGATCTCTCTCTCACTTTCTTCACCTCCCACCTACATCTATGGGCACCATGGCCACCAATGGAGACACTAGCAGCCTGCCCTGCAAAGCAGTGGTTACCACCTTCCTGTTGCTACTGTTCATTTACACACTCATCCATTTCTCTCACATCCTTTCATCCTCAGTACCCCCTAAAAATCTTTTTGTCAACTGTTTTCACATTCTTGCAAGTTCCACCTATAGACCCAGCATAGAGTATGGTATCACTCCCACTGGCCTGCTACACCTGTCACCTTTCCTGTCCTTCCCCTCTATGATACTCAGTTCTTTCTACACAGCTAACTCTTCTTGGATTACTATGAAGATGAAAGCATCAAGGTACTGTGAAATATTGGTACCTGTTCACCAGTATGCATTGCATCATATCTCAAACAAAAAAACCTTCATCAGCACCACCATAAAAACCTCAACATCTTGAAAAAGCAATGTAATATTATAGGTCACTATTCTCTTTGTCCTGCAAATTTTGATGTACAACTCTTTAGAAAATTTTTTGTTTTGTGACTAAAATGGTCTATATTAATTGTTAAATTAGCTGCCTTATTTATTCTACATTTGCTCTGCATGTGTTTACTTCAATTTCAGCCTCCACAATGTTATGTCAACTAACCCACTGATAACTATGGCTGACTGCTACCAGTTTGTTACATTATTTATCATCCCTGTTGGCTGACTGCTACCACTTTGACATTATCGTCCCTGTGGGCTGGTTGTTACCACTTTGTGACATTATCATCCCTGTGGGCTGACTGCTACCACTTTGTGACATTATCATCCATATGGGACTGGCTGCTACCACTTTGTGACATATTTCTCATCCCTGTTGGCCAGCTGCTACCCCTTTGTGACATCATTTTCAATCCCTCTTTATAAGACATTGAAGGATAGCACTAACAACTGACTCATCATGATGATAGACTGGGATGTTACAGAAACCAAATGTGTGCCCTCTTCACCCACAGAAGAAATTATGGATTATTTGTTATCTGGTATGCAAGACACCCTTACACACACCAGGCGACAGGCTTCAGGGCATAGAGAAGGTACAGAAAACTGCACAGGTGGTGGAGGGACTTCACAGGAGGGAAAAAGGGTTTCCTCTCTCCTTCATGCACTCATGCTTTCAAAACTCTCATTTATAATGACACACACAGAACTCTCAGTGCTAGCTGTGGATGGAGTTATAGTAATCAAGCACGGCTGTCACAAGGTGCACACAATAGCG
>Ga0209755_10009264_pt1 | contig 10414 bp, 6 predicted proteins | sample TergutCo191P1_FD_187301 | JGI IMG/M metagenome (GOLD analysis project Ga0209755, IMG submission 187301) | Cornitermes sp. P1 segment gut microbial communities from Petit-Saut dam, French Guiana - Co191P1 (SPAdes) (version 2) | ecosystem: Host-associated > Arthropoda: Insects > Digestive system >...
TACGTATTGACTGCGCTTTAGGTGTTTTTAGCGCTCTGATTTTACGGGTAGCTTCATAGCCGTCCATTTCAGGCATTTGTACATCCATGAGGATCATATCGTATTTTTCAGGCGCGTTACTGAATATGCGCACAGCTTCTTTGCCGTTTTCAGCAAAGTCAATTTCAATGCCGGTAGGTTTCAACAGCTCCATTACAATGTCACGGTTTATTTCGACATCTTCCGCAAGAAGAATGTGTTTCCCTTGAAATAAGCCATTGATGTCAGTCTGCTTTTTCTCAATATTCTGCCTGTCAATACCCAGCGCTTCGTTTAAAATGTCGGCAATGTGCGAAGGGAAAAGCGGCTTTGATAAAAACTTGTCTACGCCGGCTGCCCTTGCGTCTTTCTCTACCGATGTCCATTCGGCGGAAGTTATCATTATTACAATTGATTTTACAGGCTCCTGATGCGCCTTCAGCTCCGAGGTCAATTGAATTCCGTCCATTCCGGGCATCTTCCAATCCACAAAATAAATATGATAATGACCGTTCTTTTCGACGAGCTGTATTGCTTCTTCTCCGCTTGCGGCAGTACAACATTGAACTTTAAACTCATGAGATATTTCCTCAAAATAATTAAGGACATCCCTGTCGTCATCAACAACCATTATTCTAACATTTTTTATATTAACATCAGGCGATAACAATCCATTGTACTTCTGAGCGCCCTTTTTCAAAGGAATGATAAAAGAAAAAACCGATCCTTTGTTAATTTCCGATTCTATCCAGATTTTGCCGTTCATCATTTCCACAATATTTTTTGAAATTGTGAGGCCAAGACCGGTGCCGCCGTATTTGCGCGTAGTGCTAACCTCGGCCTGTTCAAAAGAACTGAAAATACGGTCCTGCTCCGCCATGCTTATGCCAATACCCGTATCGGATACGGAAAATTGAATGTTATACATATCATCTGTTATATCAATAAGATGCGTATCAAGATGAATAGAACCGTATTCAGGAGTAAATTTAATGGCGTTTCCAAGGAGGTTAGTGATAACCTGCGCAATCCGCTGATCGTCTCCGATTAATGTTTTAGGAATTGTCTGGTCGATATGTACGGTAAATTTTTGTTTCTTTTCGTCAATGCGGAAGTTTACAACATTGACAACCCGCTGCAGCATTTTCTCAAAATTAAACTCCGCCGGCGCAAGATCAAACTTATTCGCTTCAATCTTTGACATGTCAAGAATATCGTTAATTACACCTAACAAATGATTGGAAGCGTCTTCTATCTTGGAAAAACAATGATCTTTACGCGCGACATCTTCAGTTGATTTTCCGATTGTTGTCATGCCGATAATCGCGTTCATAGGAGTGCGAATCTCGTGGCTCATATTAGCCAAAAACGCGCTCTTGTGTTTGCTTTCCATATCGGATTTTGTTCTTGCGGCGTCAATCCGTATCAGGATAGCGACAAGAATCAGCGTAAAAAATACACCTAACAAAACAAGAGTAACCGCCATATTGGTAAGGCTTTGATAGAAAGGGCCTTCCGGCGTTAAAAGCCCAAGATACCATCCATTCGAAATCTTTCTTAAGAAAGTAATGGAAACTTCCCCTTTCCAATTTGTTATCGGGCGCTCAACAATGTCTATACCAGCGTTTAATTCATCAACAAAAACAGAAAGAGGGAAATCATGCTCTTTTAAATTTAAATACAAATAATCTGGATTTGCGTGACTTATTATCTCCAGGTCCTGACTGAGCAAAAGGCCGTAACCTCCGTGACCCAGAGCAATATCGCCGATATTAGTGCCAATATTACTAATATCAATTTCCATGCCTATAATACCCAAGCGGTCATTATTGTCGTCATGAATACAGCGCGCGTACGCAAAAACTTTATTTCCCGACAAGGAGCTGCTGTACGGAGGCGTCTCAATAACCTGGCCGCAATTTTCTTCCGCCATCTGATACCAAAGCTGAAGTGACGGATTATAACTATTAAAAATTATATCTTTATTGGAAATGAATATTGACTTATCGCCGAATGAGTTAAAATATCCTATAATAGCGGCAGAACTCATTATACGCGTTCCGCTCACCTTATAATAATTTGTTATATCGTCAAAATAATCTTCGATAGCTTCGGCGGAATCGCCGCGTAAGATCATACTGCGAAGAGTCTGTGAAAAGCCGCTCAGTATCATCCTGGGTTCAATAAGGTCCGCTTCAAGCTGAGTTTGAGCGAATCTAAAAACGCTTTCAGCGTTGTGAACCAAATTATGATGTACAACATCTCGCATAAAAAAGAAACTTAAAAACACCATTGCTGAGAATGCCAGAACGGTAAATATTATCTGGATATACAACGGGCGCGTTGGTAATTTTTTCATCGAATATCTTCACTCCCTTACTTTAACAAAAAAATAAATTATACTATAATAAAATATAGTAAATTCTTAGAGCATCGAAAAGAAAATTCCGGAGGTGTGCAATGTCAATATCATTATATGGAAGGTCTTTACTGACATTATTGGATTTTTCACCAGAAGAAATCCATTATTTATTGAAAATATCAAAAAAAGTTAAAATTGAGGCAAAAAGCGGTAAAATTAAACAACGTTTTAAGGGAAAAACCCTTGCCTTACTTTTTGAAAAACGCTCCACCCGCACAAGATGTTCCTTTGAAACCGCATTCGGCGAAGAAGGCGGCCACCCTGTTTTCCTGTCAACCTCTGATATCCAGCTTGGCGGCAAAGAATCCCTTGAAGATACTGCGCGTGTTTTAGGAAGAATGTTCAGCGCAATTCAATACCGCGGCTTTAAACAGGAAACCGCCGAGACGCTTGCAAAGTATTCACAGATTCCTGTCTACAACGGACTGACAGACCTCTTCCACCCGACTCAGGCGCTTGCTGATTTTTTAACCCTGGAAGAATCTTTTGGTGAGGTAAAAGGGAGGACGCTTTGCTATGTGGGAGACGGCCGCAACAATGTCGCAAGATCACTAATGGTAATCAGCGCCAAATTAGGAACGCATTTTACTATTATAACACCTGATGAACTCAATCCCGATAATGACCTGCGCCAAAAAATCGCCCCCCTCGCCGAAAACTCAGGCGCTGTCATCACAGTCACTTCCGATATAAAAGCGGTCAAAGGCGCTGACGCCATCTACACAGACGTATGGGTTTCCATGGGTGAAGAGGATCAGCGCGAAGAGCGCGTCCGGCTTTTAAGCCCCTATCAGGTAAATCAAAAATTGATGGATATGACGGGCAGGAAAGACAGCATATTCCTGCACTGCCTGCCTGCGGTCAAAGGCGAAGAAGTTACCGCCGATGTTATCGACGGCCCGCAAAGCAAAGCATGGGATCAGGCGGAAAACCGAAAGCACACTATAAAAGCGGTAATGTTGGCTACGCTGGTTAAATGAAAAAAGAGGCATCTAATTGCGCGAATGAATACGAAGGATATAATAAAGCATGGGTATATTTGATAGATTGGGTCGTGTAATCAACAGCTACTTCAATGATTTTGGCGAGCGTACCAATAGTCAATTTAAATCATCCACAGGAAACTTTACCGGAAGTTCAGGCGATCCGGATTTTGAGGCGGCTTTTGATGAGTTAAACGATTTTTTAAATAACAAAGAGCCGCGTTCGGAAAACAAGCGTACAGAGTACAAATGGTCGGATAATACCGGCTCTTCATCAGGCGGTTCCTCCGCGCGCTCTTCCCCGCGTGGCGCTTCTTCCGTGCCGGAAGAGTTACGCGACGATTTTGAAAAACTCGGAGTGCCGTTCGGCGCGGATGAGGAAACATGCAAAGCTGCGTATAAAAAACTGATGAAAATACACCATCCTGACCGTCACGCGGGGCATGAAGGCAATTTTAAAAAAGCGACGGAAAAGACAGCGCGAATAAACAGCGCGTGGGATCGCATTGAAAAATGGCGGAAAACAAAATGAACGCTTCTTTAAAAATTTATACAGACGGCGGATGTTCAGGCAACCCCGGGCCAGGAGGCTGGGCATTTGTCATGGTGCGGCAAACTTTTCAGGGCAGTCAAATTATCGCTCAAAACAAAGGAGCGGAGAAAGACACAACCAACAACAGAATGGAATTAATCGCTGTAATTGAAGCGTTACGCGCTTTAAAAACAATGGATGATGTCCCCCGCCATGCCGCGATATACACGGATTCTCAATATGTGCAGAAAGGCATCACGGAATGGATACGCAACTGGAAACGCAATTCATGGAGAACCAGTGATAAAAAACCCGTTAAAAATCAGGATTTATGGATAGAGCTTGATTCCATCGCGAATGAATTCCCTCTTCAATGGGAATGGGTCAAAGGCCACGCCGGCAACGAATATAACGAACTCTGCGACGCGATGACCCAGGAAGCCATCGCGGAGATAAAATAATAATTCTTTTTATTCGTCTTTCGTGTTAATCAGAGTAATTCGATGATTCTTCATTGCTCAACCGATATTATTCTGATATTACGCAATTCCCGGCGCATCCCGGCAGACATACCGTTGGCGAATTGCAATTCTGTTACGGTTTCTTCGGCCTCTACGGTTACAACCTGCTGTTGCAGATCATGAAGTTTACCTGCTTCAGCTTTTACAACAAACCAATCCTTATCATCATGTGAAATGACAATTTCCGGAAAATGCGCAGTGCCTACCAAACGTACAACTCCGGTTATTTGCACAACATTTAAAGGCGTTTCTTCCTTAGGTGTTTCTTTTTCTTTGCTGCCTAACGCAAATAACATAACAGAAGATAATACAAAAAGGGAAATAAACAAAAAACTTTTATTCATTGGAATATTTTCCTGTCTGTTCAATAAAAACCGGATTTCTTTCTATTAAATCCCATGCGCCAATCCTGTAGGGGCCGGAGAATTCGGGAATTAATGAGCGTTCCTCCGATATACTTACACTTGTTATCGGAGTGCCTGTTGTTCTTCCTGTTTCACTCTGACCGGAAATACTTGTATTTGCATTGTACGTAAGCATTGCGCTGTTTGTTTGATGTGTGCTGGATAAAGCAGTTGACGTCAGATATGCGTATTTTATATTATTTCCAGCTGGCGGATTTGGATTCGAAGTGGTTTTACTGTAAACGCCTTCGCCGGGAGCAAGAGAAATATTGATTGCGATAGATTTTGGAGCGGGAACCCTTATAGTTCTTAACACGCTGTCATTATTGTAACCATAAGGTCCGGTCGAAGCATTGATGTAATTTGCCGCAAGCCAGGCTTTTAATAATTCATCCCATGAATAATTGACAGATGCAGCCGTATTAAATGCGTTGGTTACGGCTCTGTAATCAACATATTCTGATTTAATAATCTGACTGTAAATATTATTATTCGATTGCAATCTTAACCATTGGAAGAAAAGATTGACAGTCGCGTAATCGTCTAAAATCGCATAATTGCTTTCTTTATAGTTGTTCCATACAAAGAATGTATTTCCTTTATCAATCAACCCTTTTACAGTGGAACTGTTTTTCTGGCCGTTATTATTAAACCAGCTTATACGATCTTGAGAATAATTATTTGAATAAACCCATTCCGCGGCGGACGCAAGGCCTTCATCGATCCATGTATCCATATAACTAAGTCCTGTTATTTGACCTTGTTCATTTTTAGGCGCTCTTAGGAAAAGAGAAGTGGCAAAATTCATTAAATGCTGCATTTCATGAGCAAGCGTTTTAAAAGTCTCATCAATTTTATCAGAATCCAATCCCGGTTTTGTATCAATATAGATCATATCACGCTGGTTAGAATTGTTTCCTTGAAAAAAATCGCCGCTCCAAAAATAGCCTGCAACATAGGAAGTATTGGTTGTGCCGTTGTAATTATCTTTTATATTTAACAGAAGTATGCATAATTTCCCGTCTTCATCAACAAGCCAGTCGGCAAATTCCATGATATTATCAAATGTTAGATTATTATTTCCAAATTTATGCGTTATATTTCTGACACTAAAACTATTTATCATTTTCGGATAAATAAGATTATCATAATGATTTGCAACTTCACGCGCTCTTGATGCGCTTACACCGCTGTCTTTTTCAACCCAAACATTACAATAATTGCCGCTTGCATACAAATCCGCCTCAACCCTGTAATCTTTTTCTGTTCTGAAATTAGTTGCCCAGAAATTTCCGAAATTCGGATCAACAGATTCTTTAGAGTCTTCAGAGCTGTTGGAATTTTTTGATCTTTCATCCGGTGAAAATACATCTAAAAGCAAATTACAGGAAAGAAACAACATCGAAAAAACACAAATGATAAATAATAACTTTTTCATAAAATCTCCTTTTTTTCGGCCTAATAATCAACGGCCGTGACAATGTTTATATTTTTTTCCGCTTCCGCACGGACACGGATCATTGCGTCCTACTTTGGGCTGGCTGCGTACTACAGTTGCGTTCTCGGGGGCGCTTGCTCTTTCCATCGCCGAAGAACCGGAAGAAGCATTTCCGCTTCCCGCAGATCCGCCGCTGAATGAAGAGTTTCCAAATGAAACCATGCTATTATGACTTGCGTTATGGTTTGTTCCGATGGAACGGCTGACAGGTCTGCGCGGACCTCCTTCCGTTACCTGAATGCGTATCAGGTGTAAACGCGAGGCGATTTCCTGCCGTATTTCGTCGATCATCTTGTCAAATATTTTAAAACCTTCAAGTTTATATTCTACAAGCGGGTTTTTCTGGGCGTAATGACGCAGGTAAACGGCTTCGCGCAGAGCTTCCATGTTTTCAAGATGATCAAGCCACTTGCGATCAATAGCGTGGAGATAATTGTCGCGTATTATTAAGCTTAAATAATCATTGCCGATAAGAGCCTGCTTTTCATTCATGTCTTTTTCTAGATCGGCGATTATTTGTTTTTCAAGAACTTCCGGGTTTTTAAATTCGCTGCCTGTTTTTAGCGTAAGATTATAGTTAAACTTTGTGCGCAGCTGTTCCGTCAAATCATTAATTGCCGGGTCAATATCCTGCTTTGAGGCAGAGACGAATTCATCAATCATATCGGCGACCATAGAAGCTGTCGCGTTATTTACGCGCAGTTTTAACTCGTTATCCTGAAGTATCGCGTCACGCTGTTCATAAATAAATTTACGCTGTTGATTCAAAACGTCGTCGTATTCCAGCAGATGTTTGCGGATTTCAAAGTTGCGCTCTTCTACTTTTTTCTGCGCGTTTTCTATGCTCTTGTTCAGCATCGGATGATTAATCGGCTCTCCGCCTTCCATGCCGATTCTTGACATGATGTTCTTCATCTTCTCTCCGCCGAAAAGACGCATAAGTTCGTCATCCATGGAGATGAAGAACTTGCTTTTTCCGGGATCGCCCTGCCGTCCCGAACGTCCGCGAAGCTGGTTATCGATACGTCGGCTTTCATGGCGTTCCGTTCCGATTACGTATAGCCCGCCGATAGCTTTTACCTCTTCGTAATCTTTTCTCCACTTTTCTAATTCTTCATTGTAGATGGCGGCGTATTGTTCCGGTGTGGCGTTTGTCCCCGCTCTGCGCCTGGCGCGGGACTCGGGGTTTCCTCCCAGTTTAATGTCCGTGCCTCTTCCCGCCATGTTTGTCGCAATCGTAACGGAACCTTTCGCGCCCGCTTCGGCAATGATGAGCGCCTCGCGCGCGTGGTTTTTGGCGTTTAACACTTCGTGGCGGACTCCCCTGCGTGAGAGAAGAGCTGAAACTTTTTCCGATTTTTCTATGGAAACTGTTCCTACCAGCATCGGCTGCCCTTTCTTGTTCGCTTCGGCAATTTCGTCGCATAACGCTTTGAATTTATCATTCTCGTTTAAATAGACCAAATCGTTTTCATCATTGCGCGCGACGGGCAGGTTTGTGGGTATTACAACCACTTCCAGTTTGTAGATTTTGCTGAACTCGACAGCTTCGGTGTCGGCGGTTCCTGTCATGCCGGATATTTTTTTATACAGCCTGAAGTAATTCTGAAAGGTAATTGTCGCGAGCGTTCTGTTACGCTGGGCGATTTTAATCCGTTCCTTTGCTTCAATTGCCTGATGAAGCCCGTCGGAATAACGTCTGCCGTGAAGGATACGCCCTGTAAACTCATCGACAATCTGAACAAGTCCGTCTTCCACTACGTAGTCAACATCAATATGAAAAAGTTTATGCGCTCTTAATGCCTGTGTAAAATAGTGAATATACTCAAAATTCTCTTCGTCTACAATGGCTCCCTGAATAAGGTTTCGTTTTTTTAGAATTTCCTCAATATTGGCAAGCCCCTGATTGCTAAAAGAAACATTTTTATTTTTTTCGTTTATTTTGTAATCGCCGATAACTTCCTCGCCGCGCGTTTCATCGGGATATTCGCCGTCACTTTTCTTTTGAATCTCGCTAAGACCGCCAAGCAGCTTATCAACCTCGGCAAATTTAAATGTATCGTCTTCCGCTGCGCCTGAGATAATCAGAGGAGTACGTGCTTCGTCAATCAATATAGAATCAATTTCATCTACAATACAAAAATTATGCCCGCGCTGGACGCGGTTTATCATATCGCGGTGCATGTTATCGCGAAGATAATCAAAGCCAAACTCGTTATTGGTTCCGTAAGTGATATCACAGGCGTAGTTTTCCTTGCGTACTGTATTGTCCATGTTGGAAAGAATCGTTCCGACAGTTAAACCGAGATATGAGAAAATCGGGCGCATCCACTCCGCATCGCGGCTTGCAAGATAATCGTTAACAGTAACTACATGAATACCATCGCCGGGAATGGCGTTAAGGTAAGCGGCGGCGACAGACATCAAAGTCTTACCTTCGCCGGTTTTCATTTCGACGATTTTTCCCTGATGAAGGACAATGCCGCCAAGTATCTGCACGTCATAAGGGCGCTCGCCCAGATTTCGCCGCGCGGCTTCCCTTGCAAGGGCAAAAGCTTCCGGTAAAATACTGTCCAGCTTTTCGCCGCTTTTGTATCGTTCACGGAACAGCTCTGTATGGCGCGGAAATTCCTCCGCCGGAAGGGCAGCGGCCCATGCCTCTTTTTCGTTGATTTTATGCAGTATGGGAAGAAGCGCCTTCAAGTCCCGCTCATGCTGTGAGCCAAACAGCGCTTTTATAAATTTATCAAACATAAAGATAGTTTAACTTAAAAACAGCATATTGGGAATAGGTTACAATTAAAGGATGCTATAAAACCTTCTTTTCAATCCATTTGTTGCTCAGCCAGCGTTTCGCGAAGAAGATTCCCCTGAAAAGGAAATCCGCGCCCATTGCGGCATAGACTGCGGCTGGGCCCAATCCGAGAGGGAAGGCGAGAACGAAAGCCAGACATACCCTGACAAGCCACATTGAACAGGCGGCGATTATCATGACATAGCGGGCGTCTCCGGCGGCCTTCAGGGCGTTTGGAAGCACAAATGAAGGACACCAGAATAATGTTGAAGTTACGCAGTGAATCCGCAGAAAAAGCACGCAGTATCCGTGGGCTTCAGCGGAGATTTTGAAGATGCTGATAATCGGATTCATAAAAATAAAAATATTTATGTTTATTAACAAATATGTTAAATAAGAAAGTATCATTATCTTTTTTGTGAAACGTTTTGCCGCGAGATAGTCGGCGGCTCCGATGCACTGCCCGACGAGAATCAGGAGTCCCATACCGAAGCCGCTTCCCGGCATAAAGGCGATTGAATTGATTGTCGCGCCGACAGCGTTAGCCGCAATGGCGGCGGTTCCGAAGACCGTAAATATTCTTGTAACAAGTATTTTTCCAATCTGAAACATCGACGCTTCCAGGCCGCTTGGGATGCCGATGTTAAGAATGCGTTTTATCATATCCGGCGCTAGTTTTATTTTTGTTATTCCGCAAAGATTTATTTGCCTTGATCTATCCTTTATCAAAAGACGCATAATTATTGCCGCTGTAATAACCCGTCCGATTAATGTTGTTATTCCGGCTCCTGTAACACCTAGTCCGAAAATATAAATTAAGAGAGCGTTTCCTCCGATAGTAAAAATATTTAACAGCATGACAGTCCGCATCGGGACTTTGGAATTACCCATGCTGCGGAACATTGCCGTTCCTGCCGTATACAGAGCCAGGAATGGATATGAAAGCGCTATAAAAAGAAAATATATATCCGCGGATTGCATAACATCGTCTGCTATATTGCCGAATATGCTTCTAAGCAGAATGCGCCGTGTGAAGATGGTCGCTGTCATCAGTATAACGGAAATGAGCAGGTTGATGTAAACAAGCTGCCTGGCGGAGCAGCTTGCGTTCTCTTCCTCTTTGCGCCCGAGGTACTGGCTTGCCACTACCGAACCGCCGGTCGCGATTGCGTTAAATGCGGTTATTATTAAAAAATTAATTGTTTCAACAAGTGATATGCCGGATACGGCGTGTTCGCCGAC
>Ga0209755_10009265_pt1 | contig 10412 bp, 8 predicted proteins | sample TergutCo191P1_FD_187301 | JGI IMG/M metagenome (GOLD analysis project Ga0209755, IMG submission 187301) | Cornitermes sp. P1 segment gut microbial communities from Petit-Saut dam, French Guiana - Co191P1 (SPAdes) (version 2) | ecosystem: Host-associated > Arthropoda: Insects > Digestive system >...
TCGCCTTCCATGTCGGAATGACAGGAATTTGCAAAAATTCCTGTAATTGGCGGAACTTGTCTTTGCAGCCGGACATCCCGTTTCCGGCAATAATAACAGGGCGTTTTTTCCTGTTAATCGCGTTAATAATAACTGAAACATCAACAGGGATTTTTTCATTTATATCAGGCGAAAAGCCATTCAGTTCATCAGGTTCAATCTGCGCACCCTGTATATCAAGAGGTATATCAATCCATACAGGCCCTTTGCGCCCTGTGGTCATTTCATGCCATGCCTTTTCAAGATGATAACGAATGGTATTTTTATCTGTTACCAGTACGGCATATTTTGTTATGGATGATACTATCGAAACAATGTCAGCTTCCTGGGAGCCGTGCGTACGAACTCCGAACCGGCTTTTTAAATCGGCTGTTTTTACCTGTCCGGAAATAAAAAAACAAGGAGAGGAATCAAGGTAGGAAGCCAAAACGCCGGTTACTGTATTTGTTCCGCCGGGACCTGTAGTAATTAATGCCGCTCCGGGACTTCCTTTGGTATTCGCGTAAGCTTCACATGCGACAGCGACTGCCTGTTCATGTAAAAGACAAATGCTGTTGATATCGTTGTTGGATCCCAGAGAATCAAGGAGGTGCATACACCCGCCGCCTGCAAGATAAAAAACAGTGTCAATCTTTTTTCCTGCAAGGAATGAAAATACATAATCGGATAATTTCACAAACTACCTGCCCTCCGGGAAACGCCATTTCCCGGCGATTAATTTATCAACAACTTCCAAAAGAACGCCGTATCCGCCTTTGCAGTCTGTTTGAACGTGAGCTGCCGCTTTCGCGCTTGCTGTAGCGTCATTCGGCGCTATTCCAAGACCGACAGCTTCCAGCGCAGGCGCATCCCTGTCGGCATCTCCTATATAAAGCAGTCCCGATAAAGGTATGCCGAATTCACGGGAAATTTCCTGCATTGCTTTTAATTTGTCTTTTTTACCGGAATAAATTTTATCAATTTTAAAGCGTTTTGCCAGTACATTAACCATCTCTGTATCTTCGCCTGTTACAAACGCAAAATCATAGCCTGCATTTCTGCCGATACCGATAGCGTCAAGATCGCGGTAACAGATGGTTTTGGTTTCGATGCCGTTTATATCCAGCGTAACGCGTCCTGTTGTCAGCACACCGTCAACATCTGTAAATATTATTTTCATAAACTGTTAACCCGGCGCAATTTCGCTCTGACAGGCTCTTCTACAGCAAGGCATCGAAGAGCGGGCTCCCCCAATGCCTGTTCTACCATGCGGATATTTTTTATCATTGCTTCCATTTCATGAGGTTCTATCGAAGCTTTATGATCGCTTCCCCACATTTTCCTGTCAAGTGTAAAATGCCTTTCTATTGCGCAAGCTCCCATGGCGGCGGCGGCGGGCGATATTACTGTATCAAGTTCATGCCCTGAGTACCCGATTAAAACTCCATACCGTTCCTTAAGCGTAATTATTTTATTTAGATTGATATTTTCAGGCGACGCCGGATATTGCGAAACGCAGTGCATCAGTATTAAATTATTTTTATCCAATAACGCCACAGCCTTGTCAATTTCATCCTGATTACTCATTCCGGTAGCCATGATAACAGGTTTTTCTTTTCCTTTTATTCTGCGAAGAAGTCCCGCATCTGTAAGGCTTGCCGCCGCGATTTTATAATAAGGCACATTAAACTGCGCAAGAAAATCAACAGACGCTTCATCCCATGGAGACGCCGACCAAAGAATATCCAGTTCTTTGCAGTATCGATCTATCTGTTTATATGCTTCAGGAGACAGCTCAAGACCTCGTTTTAAATCTCCGTTTGTGGAACCAAACGGGTTTTCACGCGGAGCTGCGAGTTCTTCCTTTGTATAAACGGCTTCGATTGTCCGTTTCTGGAATTTTACCGCGCTGCATCCGGCGTTTTTTGCGGCTGCTATAAGTTTTTTCGCAATTTCAACATCGCCATTATGATTAATTCCTATTTCCGCGATTATAAACGCAGGATTATTATTTCCGATTTCGTATTTACCGATTTTCATTTTAAACCTTCCTTAATTAAAATATTACTGATGCTTTCCTTCATTTTCAAAGGCTGCCAGCCGGGAATTTCATTTTTTATTCTATCATTGGAACCAGTATATTCAAGATTGAAACCGTCTTTTTTACATTGTATTAATGTGTTTACGCCCATTTGTTTGCAAATTTCTTCAGCTATTGTTGTTATACGCACTCTTTCACCTGAACAAACATTATAATTTGAATATTTATTTTCATTTTCAGCAAAATACGATAAAACATCCGCAATGTCAGTAACATAAAGAAAATCAAACCAGCAATCCTGATTAAGCGTTACGGTATTTCCTGATTTTACCTGTTTTATAACGGACGGAACAAGTTTATGGGACGGATCACCTGGTCCATAACAGCCAAATAATCTTAAGTTAATAATATTGGAGCATCCTTTAGTCAGTTCATTCATAATAAAACGGGAAAGCCCATAACTGTCCTTTGGCAGCTCTGTTCCAAAATCATCTTCTTTGATTTGAGCTAATGACCGGTGTTTACCATACTCCGCACCGCTCCCGATATAGATCATTTTACCAAAGAAAGCAGAACAATGTAAGAGCGCGGTAAAAACACACATGGAATTCTCAAAAAGCCTGTCCTGAGCATCTGCCAGATTATGACCTGTTGGATTTGCAAGATGGAAAACGATGTCAAATTTCTCTTTCTTTAAATAACTATAAACTGAATTCCCGTCAAGTAAATCAAGCTGCTCTCTGGAAGGTGAAGTAATACCATATTTTTCTTTTAAAACCGGCAAAATATTGCGCCCAATAAAACCGGAGGCGCCTGTCAATAATATTCTTTTCATTTTTTTAATTTATGTTTCTGAATAATACTCATATATAACTTCTATTATACGATCAATCATTTCATTTGTCATGCCGGGGTATACACCAACCCAGAATGAATTTTCCATAACAATGTCAGTGTTTTTTAATGAACCGACAATTCTGTAACCGCTATTATTTTTACGCATTTCATCAAAACATGGATGCTTTATAATATTACCAGCAAACAGCGTCCTTGTCTGAATTTTTTTATCTTCAATGAATCTTGTTAATTTATTTCTGGTTTTCTTGTTTTTCTCTTCCGGATTGCATGTAATCATAAATCCAAACCAGCTTGGTTTGGAATTAGGACAAGGAACCGGAAGGATTAAACGATCGTTTAAATCCTTTAATCCTTCATTAAGACGCTGCCAGTTATGTCTGCGTTTTTCAATAAAGCAAGTAAGCTTTTCAAGCTGTGCGCATCCGATTGCGGCTTGTAAATCAGTAACTTTAAAATTATATCCAAAATGACTGTATACATATTTATGATCATAACCTGCCGGCAGTTCACCATATTGTTTATCAAAGCGACTTCCACACATATTATCTTTTCCACCAGGACAAACGCAATCACGTCCCCAATCCCTCATTGATCTAATTATTTTATGTAAAAACGAATCATTAGTATAAACTGCTCCTCCTTCTCCCATTGTAATATGATGAGCTGGATAAAAGCTTGATGTGCCAATATCGCCTATTGTCCCGGTATATTTTTCCTTTCCATTTATGGTGTATAACGCACCAAGTGAATCACAATTGTCTTCTATAAGCCATAATTTATATTTATTACAGAATTCCTTTACTGTTTTTAAATCAAAAGGATTTCCAAGCGAGTGCGCAATAAAAACTGCTTTTGTTTTTATATTATAAGCTGTTTCTAATAAATTAATATCAATATTATATTGCGGTATTGTTATATCAACAAATACAGGAACAGCACCGTATTGTACAATTGGAGAGACAGTAGTTGGAAAAGCAGCTGCAACTGTAATGATTTCATCTCCTGGTTTTATTGCTTTGTCTTCCAAAAGAGGAGAGGTTAACGCCATAAATGCGAGTAGATTTGCAGATGAACCAGAATTTACAAGAGAACAATAATTACTATTAATTTTTTCCGGAAATAAAGCTTCAAATTTTTCAGTATATTTACCTGCTGTCAACCAGAAATCAAGTGAACTATCTATAAGATTAATTATTTCAGATCGATCAAAAACACGGGAAGCATAAGGAATACGCTGTTCAATATTATAAGGATTTTGTTTATGAAAGATATCAGTATATTCACCTGCCAATTTTAAAATATGTTCTCTTGCTTGTTTTTCATTCATTTTTTCAAACATTTTAAATCCTCTCTTTACCAAAAATACTCATTTTTTTCTGTTTCTTTTAAATAATTTAAAAATCTTTTAATGCCTTCCTGTACATTAATTACAGGATTATAACCTAGTATATTCCTTGCTTTTGATATATCAGGGCATCTACGCTGAGGATTATTTGTTAAATAATGTTTTTCAGAAGAAACTTTATATTTTATCTTACCTTCATATCCAAAGATTTCTTTCCCTGCTATAATATAATTTTCTGCTAGTTCATTTATATTTATTTCAGGTTTTTCCATTCCTATATTAAAATAATCATATCTCCCATGCAGAAGAATTTTTAAATATCCGTTTATAGAATCTGCAATATAACAGAACGTCCTAGTAGGAAATCCGTTTGAAAGAATATAAATGTCACGTCCTTCATATATTGCAAGAGCGAAATCTGCAGGAACACGTTTATCATTAAGTTTCATGCCAGGTCCGAAATTATTAAAAGGACGCGCGACTCCTATTGGTAAATTATATTGTAATGAAAAAAGCATACACATCGTTTCACCGAAACGCTTCGATTCATCATAACATGCGCGAGGTCCTGTTATTGATACATTTCCAAAATACTCTTCTTTTGTCGGAATGTTTTTATTGTCAGGGTCGCCATAAATTTCACTTGATGAAAAGAAAAGAAAACCTTTAATTTTTTTTTCTTTATAAAAATCAAACAGTTTCCTTAATCCCCATATATTAGCATCCATAGTTTCAATTGGATATTTCCTGTAATACACAGGAGAAGCAATTGATGCCATGTGAATAATATAATTAGCACTACTTGCAAACATAATATTTTTAATATCATCATAGATAATATCAAATTGCTCTATGATAAAAACAGGATCATTTATAAATTTATCAAGCCATGCTGGTTTACCAAGTAAAAAATTATCAATTGCAATTATTTTCTTTATCCCTAATTCAGAAGATGTTTGCTGAAAAAAGTGCATGAAATAATAACCAAGAAAACCACATGCTCCTGTTATTAGAATAATTGCATCTTTTAATTTGCTTTTTTCATCACATGATAATGCTGATAAAGTATGAATTATATCCTTATTAAGCTGAGATGCAATCATTTAAATGTTTCCTTTCCATGTATATCTTCTAAAAAATACCTGCAATCTATCCATATTTTATTCTTGTATTCATAATTTAAATTAATAAAATCATTCCATGCAGTAATTAATATTATTACATCGCTTTTATCACAGAGGTCATTTTTATTTAACATATAATTAATATATTTAAATTTGTAATATTTGTCAAATGCATCATTTGCAACCGGATCATAAGCATTAATATTATTATATCCTTCTTCTTGTAAAAGAGTAATGATTTTTGCAGATGCACTATCTCTGATATCATCTGATTCTGGTTTAAATGACAATCCTAAAATTCCGATAATTTTATCAGTTCCTGCATGAGCTTTTATTTTGTTTATAAAAAAATTCGGCATCTTTTCATTTATTGCAATTACTTCATTAAGAATATGTGGTTCCATGCCATATTGTTTCGCTTTTGCAGCCATCGCCTGAGTATCTTTAGGCAGACAATATCCTCCAAAACCGCATCCTGGAAAAATATAATTTGCAATACCAGAATTTTTAAGACGTTTATCCTCATGTAAAATATGAAAAGCCTGTTTAATATTTATATTTCCAATAATATCTGCAATAATAGACATTTCATTTGAAAAACTTATTAATGATGCAAGCAAAGTATTTGATAAATATTTTATAAATTCTGCGGTATTTAATGAAACAAAATGCACTGGAACATTAAATGGCTGATATAATATTCTTAATAAATTACTGCTGCGTTCATCACTGATTCCGCAAACAATTCTATCAGGTTGCATGAAATCTTCCCAGCATTTTCCTTCTCTTAAAAATTCCGGGTTATTTGCAAGTGAAAAATTATCGTGGATTTCCTTTCTGTATAAATATGGCAATATATCGTTTTGTGCTGTTCCGGGAGGTACAGTAGATTTTATTATTAAAACACGATATTTTCCATCTTTAAGAACCGGTAATATACTGTCTATAGCGGAAAATAAATATGATAAATCAGCTTTACCATTTTCACCGCACGGCGTTCCAACACAAAAAAAAATAATATCACTTTCTTTAACAGTATCCTGCGCAGATTGTACAGGAAAAAACGTTTTTTTTATATTTCGTACCAATGCATCGTTCAATCCAATTTCCAAAAAGGGAATATTTCCATTATAAATATTCTGTAGTTTGGAACTATCAACATCATATCCATGGACCAGAAAGCCTTTTTCTGCTAAACCGAGTGAAGTAGTTAATCCTACAAAACCTAATCCAAATACGCCAATTTTTAAATTCATTTTCAATTTATTATTTTTTTTCCCATACCGCCCATGGCGCATTACCATTTATCCACATTGTAGATAACTCGTTTTTATCTCTTAGAGTATCCATAGCCCTCCAGAAACCATAATGTTTATAAGCGTTTAATTTTCCTTCTTTTGCAAGGGTTTCTAATGGGTTTCTTTCCAGCACTGTCCCATCCCCGTCCTTTAAGTAATCAAATATGCCAGGTTCCATAACGAAATAACCGCCGTTAATCCATGCGTTGTCCCCGTCCGGTTTTTCCTTAAAAGATTTTACAGTTCCGTCATTTGAAATAACTATCGATCCAAAACGCCCTGAAGGCTGAACCGATGTTAATGTGACAATTTTATCTGATTGCATATGACATTTTATTAATTCAGTAATATTTACATCGCTCACGCCGTCTCCGTAAGTCAGCATAAATCTTTCTTTATCCAGATATTCCTTTGCCCTTAACAATCTTCCGCCTGTCTGTGTTTTCGGTCTTGTATAAAGCATGGTAACTTTCCATGGTTCAGTCCTGTGATTATGAAGCTCTACTGTATTTTTTGACATATCTACGGTAATATCCGAATATTTTGTATAATAATTAATAAAATAATCTTTAATAATATGTGATTTATATCCTGTTAAAACAATAAAATCATTATAACCCCAATATGAATAAATTTTCATGATATGCCAAAGAATGGGGCGGGTACTTATTTCCACCATTGGTTTTGGTATTAGATTTGTTTCTTCAGAAAGGCGTGTACCCATTCCGCCTGCCAGGATTACTACTTTCATAAATAAGGATAAGTTGAAAAATATAAAAATATATTAATAACCGCCCACAACATAACAGTTAAACCCATGAGCCATATTATATCTCTTTCTACATTAAATGTAGATATTATTATATCTCTACTTGTTTTTAGATTTTTTTTATTTGGAAAAGATAAAATAATATTTGTTAATAGTAATGAAATATATATTGATATATATAAATTTAATGATATCCTGCCGCCAAATGTAATAAAATAATCTGTTAGCTTAACAATAATTCCAAACATATATAATAAGTAATTATATTCTTTGTAGATAATATTACTGATACTTTGAGAAAATAAAATTGAGATTTTAGGATGAATTGCCATACAATTTAATATAGTTCCTATATTAATTCCTATTGATAAAATAATTAATGCTTTAACATTTTTATTTAAAAATATATTAAATACTATGAACGGTGTCAAATATATTATCCAGTAAGGATGAAAATTTATAAATGAAGCTAGCATTGAAAATACAAATAATGGAATATAAAAAATATATTTATTTATTACAAAATTATCTTTATTATCAATTTTTGTAAAGAAAGCAATAATGCATACAAGAATCATAGAAAAAATAAATATAGAAAAAGTTCCTTTATACACTTCAATTCCATAAGTAAATAAACGATCTATCATATAATCATCAAATTCATATCTAGCAGAATTAAAAAAAACATTAGAAGTTAATTGAGCAAATAAATACATAGATACTGTTATAATTATATATCCTAATATTTTTAATATTTTTTTTTCAAATAAAAGTAAAAGCGGCAAGTAAATAAATATTGGAAATGGTTTAAAAATAATTGCTACCATGCATGCCAATGATGCATATAATAAATTTTTTTTAATAAAAAAATAAAACATAATTAGCATAAAAAATACGCAAATACTGTCGGTTTGACCGTAAATAAATACGCTAAAAATATTCACTGGAAATATTATCCAAATAAAACTAATCCACTTAGCTTTATTATTTTCAAAATTTAATTTTACAGCTATTTTATAAATTACATGAGCGCAGGCAATATAGAATATTGTTATTGGTACTCTATACCACCATATAAGATAGGGTAAATATGGATTCGAATTATATATATTATTTATATCTATTTGAATATTGAAAATATATTCAAAAATCATTACCGGAATTGACCATATTCCATATATAAAATATATAAAAAATAAATAGGGGGTACCTATTTCAGTATTTTCTCCATATAATATCTTTTTTAAAAATAAATAACCATCACGTTGTATTCTACACATGTCTAAATGACTAAATGAAATATAAAAAAATGAAATTATTATAATAAAAAATAAATAATCTATATAATGAGGTTTTTCCGTATTTTGCCAGAAATTAGTCCAAATATTAAGTTTAAAAAAGAAAAAGAAAAAGAACGGCAATGTAGTAATCAAAAAAAATATAATTAATTTCTTTTGTGTCATTAAAAAATATTCATATCGTGATGAAATAATAGAATATATATTATTAAATAAAAAATAAAATATTATATATAATAATAACATCGAAAATGTAAGAATAATTGAACGTTTATCGGAAAAATTATGAAAAAGATAATTATTAATATTATTTAAATACTTATTAATTTCTATTTTGTTTAAAAATTTCATAAATTTTCATCCGTTTTTATAGCTTCAGATACATAAGTATTTCTAATTCCAGATATAAACTGCTCAGAAACTTCCTCATATTCAAAAAGATACTCTCTTTTGGAAGAAATTCCTATTATTTCATTATCAATAACATAGAAATTTAGCTTACTATCAATTAATTTTAATAAAAGCTCAAGGCTTTTTATAATATATATTGTATCATTTTCCGGCCCATATATCAATATATGTTCTGCTTCATTTAATTTTTTTTCATGTATTGCTGCAGCTTCATCATTTCCCCTTATAATACTGTTTTGAATTACAGTCATTTTATTATTAACTGCTAAATCCAAATATGAATGATACTTGGGAGTAAAATATAGATTGATTAAATCCGTAAAATATATTCGATTATAATCCTTTCCAAGCATTTCCCATACAGGAGATACCAGCTCGGAATTCCAAGTATGTTTTGTTTTAGTAAAATTTCCTTTTTTTTCAAAACCGGGCTGCAGATCAACCCACTGTATTAATAATAAAACAGCCAGTATTATTGTCGAAACCTTAACAGAAAATCTTTTTATAATCCACCAGATACAAAATATCATAATAAAATAAACAACCGGCCATACGAATCTGCCTGTTGACCTGAATATACTCCATAAATGCTCATAAGCCGGCGGCAGAGGGTATGAAAAAAGCACATATTGATTAAAAGTAATTGTCGGCGATAAACAAAGAATAATTATTCCAGATAGCAATAAATAAAATAGATTTTTATTTTTATTATCAATATCAATTATTATTTTCTTTTTATAAAATCTCTGAACAATTTTATATATAAAAATAAATATTAAAGCCAAAAGTATTCCCAGTCCAGGATATCCGTTTCCTTCATATTGAAAATTTCTTGCATGAGGTAATCCTTTTAAAAAACGGGATAACCCCTGAGAATTAAATAATGCGTTTATATTTGATTGAGCATCTCTTAAAAGGATAGCGGGACTGAATTGTCCTAATGGAATATCAGCCAGGAAAAATACAATAAAATATATAACCGGAATAAATATAAAAATAATACCAATAATATATATTAAATATCTAATTTTAAAATCCTTAACAATCCAAAACCTGAATATCATGAATAAAAACGCCATTACCAGAAAATAAGGATGGCTTGTATACGCTAAATAATAAACAATACCCCAATAAATAACATTTCCAGCAATGTTTCTTCTCTTTTTATTAAGACATTCTAAAATGCATAATAAAATAATAAAATGATTTGCCAAACTAATATGATAAAAAACACGAAACAGCATAACTGT
>Ga0209755_10009266_pt1 | contig 10411 bp, 7 predicted proteins | sample TergutCo191P1_FD_187301 | JGI IMG/M metagenome (GOLD analysis project Ga0209755, IMG submission 187301) | Cornitermes sp. P1 segment gut microbial communities from Petit-Saut dam, French Guiana - Co191P1 (SPAdes) (version 2) | ecosystem: Host-associated > Arthropoda: Insects > Digestive system >...
CACAGGCACAGGCACAGGCACAGGCACAGGCACAGGCACAGGCACAGGCACAGGCACAGGCACAGGCACAGGCACAGGCACATGAACCATGAGATGAGGAAACCGTTTTGAAAAAAGTAAGCTATAAAAAACTTTGGAAACTACTGATTGACAAAGACCTTAACAAAAAAACCTTGGCGCAAGTTGCGAACATTAGCCAGTCTACCCTAACTAAAATGTCAAAGGGTGAAACCGTTAATGTTGAAATGCTTGAACGCATATGCAACACCCTTGATTGTGATTTTGCCGACATTATGGAAATGATGTCCGAACATAGCACCGAGGATTAAAATTTGAAGCGACAGGAGTGTAGCGATGCAAACACCTTTCCACGCATATTATAAAGCGAAAAGCTTACGGCATGATAGCAAACTGCTTCCTGCCTTTGCTTCTGCTACTCTTGATGTGTATCCTTATCAAGTAGCAGCGGCTTCTTTTGCTTTAGATTCACCTTTTAGCCGTGGCGTGGTGTTAGCTGATGAGGGTAGCTTGGGTAAGACATACGAAGCTCTACTCATTATTTCGCAGAAATGGTTTGAGGGCGCACAAAAAATATTGATTGTCGTGCCTGTTCACTTGCTTGCCCAATGGGAAAAGGTTTTAGAGGTAAATTTCAACATCCCATACTCCACTGAAACCGTTGACGATGACGGTGTTTATTTGACTACATACGAGAGCGATATACCCAGTTATGAATGGGATGTTGCCTGTTTTGATGAAGCCCAGCGGTTGCGAAACGATAACGAAACAAACCGCAAGTTAAAAACCGCTGTAGACAACAGATACAAAATACTGCTAACCCCTGCACCAATCATGAATGACATCATGGACTTGTACCACATTATCAACTTCATAGATAAGGACGAATTTCCCGACCCCGACGAATATTACACCCGCTATTTTCGCCAAGAGGACAACTACCCCGAACTGGCTGAACGTGCGGGCAAATACGTGTTTAGGACGTTGAAATCCCAAGTTGGCGGCTATGTCAACATATCCAATCGGCTTGTGGCAAGCGTAGCCATTACGCCAACCGCTGCCGAACTGGAGTTGCACGATAAGGTTTTAGCATACGCAAACAAGCCCTTCAAAAAGGCATATCCCAAAATGAGCAACTACGATTTAATGCTGATGCTAACCAATATTTTGTCATCATCAACATTTGCGTTTGCCGAAACAGCCAATAATCTTACTGACCGTATACAGGGTGACGATGTAGACGATTGGGAGCGTAAGGAAATTGGCGAAATTGCCAACCTTGCAAGTAAAATTCAAAAAAATGCCAAAATAACGGCATTGATGGGTATGTTGCCGAAACTGTTTACGCTGCTTGCCACTAAAGGTGCAAAGAAAAAAGCTCTTGTTTTCGTGCAAAACAGGGCAACCATAAAAGCCTTAGGTGAGATTGTCGGCAAGAAATACAAGGTGCTAACCTTTGATGGTTCAAAATCACGCCGTCACGACATAATCGAAAAATTCCGTGATGAAGCCCAAGTCCTAATTGCAACGGATATTGCTAACGAAGGGCTTAACATTGAATTTTGCTCTTGTGTGATAAACTTCGATACATCATATAATACGCTGGACATCGAACAGCGTATTTTGCGTTGCCATAGGCAAAATCAACAAAATGATGTGCTTGTTATCAATTTTATCAACAGGCAAAACGCAAGCGATATACGAGCGTTGGAGCTATACAAAAAACGCCTCAAGCAGTTTGCGGGGATATTCGGCATATCAGATGAGATTGTCGGCAATTTCTATGATGCTGATGGAGCGTTGGCATATTTCAGCCAGTATGCAAGGGATAGAGCAGTAATAAAACAGGCTTTTGTTGAACAGCTTGCCAGTTTGGAAAGCGAGAATACCATCTTAACCGAAAAATCCAAGACTGCCCTCTTTTCTACATTTGATGAAACAATAAGCCATACTGCAACCATTACTCCGGAATATGTGGAAACAAAACGGCGTGAAATGAATGATGATTTGTGGTATGTAACCGCTTCCTTATTGGACAAGCAAAGCGGGATATGGCTAAACCACGACACCCGAAGTATAAAGGCAATGCAGGGCATAGGTTCAAGTCCACTATTTAAGCGGTTGTATATACGCCGTGATGAATATTCCATGACGGATATGGTCTTGCCTAAAAGCGGACGCTACACCCTAACCGCCAAACTTGCGATAAATGTACTTCACCACGTTATAAATGAAAAAACCAATGATACGGGCGTTGTCTATGTGAGCGACATAGAACCATGTACCATTGAATTTTACGATATAACCATCAAACGAGGTGCAAATTGGTGGTCGCAAGATACCTATGATTTTTTTGAAATGGTAGGTAAAACGGCAAGTGGAAATATCTTGAACGATGCGGAGTGCCGGAAAATTTTGTCGCTACCATGCGAAAAATTTACCGAAACAGGGCAAAAACTCACTTGGCAGGAGCGATTAAGTTATACCTACCCCAAAGGCGATTATCAGGATATGGTTGATTTGGACAAGCACCGCAATATCGTTATGAAGGGTGCGGAAATAGTTGAGCGTGAAGCCCTGCGGTTGATACGGCGCAACGAAAACAACCGCAAAGCCGAGATTGAACGCAAGCTACAAGCTATTTTGCAAGAGAAGCAGGCCATCGAAAAACAAGAAGACCAAGTTACTTCCGTGCATGACCGCATAAAATTGGATAAGAAATTGGCTGTAATACAAGACAATTTGCAAAAAGCGGAATCTGCGTTGTTCATGGACAAAATGCGTATCGAATATGAAGCAGAGCAAGAAATCAAAAAACTGCTTGACGATAAAGAAGTAAGCATTGAAATTAAGCGGATATTCAAAATACAAGTAAGGAGCGAAGCATAATGGAAAAATTTCAACTGCCACCCGAATATGACACGGCACAGCTACAGGAATTGGTGAGAATATTTCCGCAATTTTGGCGAGAGAGTTATTTTGACTTTGACGAGTTTAAGGCATACATTAGCGGCATTGTGCCTGATGATTTGCAAGAAAAATACAGCTTCACATGGCACGGCAAAGCTGCGAGCTACCGCCTTTTGAAGAAAAACTCCAACGGAACGCTACGCCCCTGCAAAGAGGATAGCGTTAATTGGGATACAACCAAAAACCTCTACATAGAGGGCGATAATTTAGAAGTTTTGAAGCTAATAAAACACACTTACGCTGGTGAACGTGGGGTTAAAATGATTTATATTGACCCGCCTTACAACACCTCTGAGGACTTCATATATGACGATAATTTTATGGATTCTCTTGATAAATATTTAGAGTATACAGGGCAAAAAGGTATTGCTATTCCCGAAGTTGGCGGGCGTTATCATACACGATGGCTTAATATGATGTATCCACGCCTTTGGCTTGCCAATTATTTGTTGCGTGATGATGGGGTTATTTTTATAAGCATAGATGATAACGAGGCGCATAACCTACGCAAAATGTGTGATGAAGTTTTTGGCGAAGAAAATTTTGTTGGGAATATTGGCTGGGAATCGAAAACAAAATCACAAAATACAGTTACTGCGTTTAATAAATTGCAACCCAAAATAGAATATATCGCTGTGTATACAAAGGCAGATATGCGTCGCTTTAATTTAATTAAGAAAGGCGAAAAAGAATACCCCTTATCAGATGAAAAAGGAGAATATCGCGAACACATTTTAGAGCTTATGAACGCCAACGGAATCCGTGGGCGTGAAACGATGGTTTTTGATATTTCTGACGGAGTTTCCACTGTTTCGCCGCCTGCGGGGAAACAGTGGCAACTTGGACAAGTCCAAGTTGCCACTTACAAATCCCGTAGGGATTTGTTTATAAAAAATGAAAAAGTGATTATAAAGATGCGCCCTGATGATGAAAGAACCGAGGTTACAGAGCCATTTTGGGCACTCTTTTCAAAAGATATTGGCACTGCAGAAAGTGCGAAAAAAGAATTGACAAAATATGCGCAAAACCATGGATTTGAAACTGTTAAGCCCGTGGAACTGATAAAGCGGCTTGTTTTTCATGCAACAAATCCTGGTGATGTCGTTTTGGACTTTTTTTCTGGCTCATCAACCACTGCCCATGCAGTAATGGAAGCAAACAAAGACGGCGGAAGCAGAAAATTTATCATGGTTCAACTGCCTGAAAAAACAGATAACGAAACATATCCTACAATCTGCGAAATAGGCAAAGAACGCATACGTCGAGCAGGAGCAGAAATAGCCAAAAATCACCCCAATGTTGATGTAGGCTTCCGAGTATTCAAACTCGACAAGTCCAGTTTCAAAATATGGGATGATACCCCTGTTGACCCCAAAAATCCTGATGAAGTAGCCCGTCTTATGGGGCAACTCTCTTTTCACGCCGATTCCCCGTTCATTGACGGACGAAGCCACGAGGATATTGTTTATGAAATAATGCGCATGAACAATTACACCTTAACCACGCCAATAATCCCAATCGAAATAAACGGCAACATCGTTTACGGCATTGGAGAGGACTGCGATTTTATTATTTGCATTGATGTAGCCATAGACGAAGCCACCGCCGAGGAACTTTGCACCTACCGCCCCGGTCGTATTCTCTTTACTGATAGCTGTTTCAAAGACACCGAAACAAGGGTAAATGTGGAGCATACGATTAAAAATATCAACGAAAAAATCAAATTGCGGGTGGTGTGATTATGGACAATGTAAAAATTAAAATTTTTGAGGATAAGAGAATCCGTGTAATATGGAGCGAGGAAACCGAACAATGGTATTTTTCCGTTGTGGATGTTTGCGAGGTGCTTGCCGACACAGACCGCCCACGAAAATATTGGGGCGATTTGAAATTAAAGCTAAAAGCCGAGGGAAGTGAACTGTCCGATAAAATCGGACAGTTGAAAATGCAAGCCCATGACGGCAAAATGCGAATGACTGATGTTTTGGATACGGAGCTTATTTTGAATATGCTTGCCGAAGCTGCCACAACGGATATTGCAAAAGAGAAAAATCCGCAAGGCATGACCGAAACCGCAAAAGTAGCAAAGCAAGGCGGTGGCGTTGCCAAAGCTGCCCGCAAAGAATATGAATTACAAACGGGCAAAGAGGTTGTTTCGCCGCTTAACGCACTTGACCTTAAAAAGCCCAAGACAGAAGCAATTGAAGTAAAAGATGAGGAAGGTGACGAATAGATGGCTGTAAAACTGCAATTCAAAGAGCAAGATTTTCAGCAACGCGCCGTTTCCTCTATCGCTGGCAAAGAGGGTATTTTTAGCGGACAAAGTGAAGCCGACAGCATTTACACCATTCGCAGTGCTGTTTCTCCAGACTTTGATTATGATGCACAACGGCTTACCATTTCCAACGAGCGTATATTAGAAAATCTGCAAGCTATACAGAAGAAAAACGGATTGCCCCAAAGCACCGAACTTGATTTGTACGAGAGTGGTGATTTTCTAAACTTCACCGTTGAAATGGAAACAGGCACAGGCAAAACTTTTGTGTATACCAATACAATTTTGGAACTTCATAAAAATTTTGGTTGGAAGAAATTTGTAATCGTTGTGCCACCGTCAACAGCTATTCGTGAGGGTGTTATAACTTCGCTGAAAGCCACAAAAGAGTATTTTGGCAACCACTCGGACTACGCCCATATTTCCTATGATTTTTTTGCGTACAAGGGCGAGATTGCTCAAAAGATGCGTTCTTTCGCCAATAGCAGTAATGTTCAGATTATGGTTATTACAAAAGGTTCTTTTGATAGTGCCAGCAACATTATGAACAAGGGCAAAAGCCGTGAGGATTTCCGAACGCCGATTGAATTTATTCGTGATGTTCGCCCTGTGGTAATTATTGACGAGCCACAAAGCGTAGATACGAAAGATGTGGGCAAAGAAGCTATTGCAAGCCTTAACCCCTGTGTCGTTTTGCGCTATAGTGCCACGCACAAAAATGTATATAACTTGGCGTATAAACTGGGGCCCGTGGAAGCCCACAGAGAAAACCTTGTCAAAGAAATTTCCGTTTCGTCTATTCGTGCGCACAAAGACTACAATAAACCTTACATAAAGGTTGTTGAGGTTGACCGCAATGCGTACAAGGCGAAGATTGAAATTGACTGGCGTAACTCCAAAGGCGTTGTTGAGCGTAAAATTCGCCCAATTAACAAAACTTCTGATTTGCAAGAAGTCTCAAATGGGCGTGATTTTTATGCAGATTACAAGGTTTCAAACATAGACACCCGTGAGGGTTTTCAAGCCGTGCATTTCGACAATGGCACGGTGATACCGCTTAACCATTCAATTGGCAATGTGGACGAACGAGCAATCAAGAAATCTCAAATAATGCGTACCATCGAGCTTCATTTTGAAAACGAAAAACGGTTGCATGACAAAGGTATAAAAGTTTTATCGTTGTTTTTCATTGACTATGTAGCCAATTATCGTGGTAAAGACGGCGAAAACGGCGATTATTATACTTGGTTTGAAGAATGTTACGAGGAACTTCGAGCCAAATATCCTGAGTTAGCAATGAGCGATGCGAGGGATGCCCACAAGGGTTACTTTTCGCAAGACAAGAAAAGTGGCGCATTGAAAAATACCAAAGGCGATACAAAAGACGATGACGATGCCTACGATGAAATAATGAAAGATAAAGAAAGGTTGCTATCTTTTGGTAGCAAAACTCGCTTCATCTTCTCTCATTCTGCATTAAAAGAGGGTTGGGATAACCCCAACGTGTTCCAGATTTGCACATTGCTTGAGCCAAAGACAGAATTTACACGCCGCCAAAAAATTGGGCGTGGTCTTCGCCTATGCGTAAACCAAGACGGCGAACGCATTGAGGATAAGAATATCAATCAACTTTATGTTGTTTCTGATGAAAACTTTGCGGAGTTTGCCAAAGGGTTACAGAAAAACTACGAAGATGACTTGGGCATGACATTTGACGGCATTACAATTCACTTCTTGGGCGATATAACAAGTAAAACCGAAGTTGTGCAGTCAATCCTTGACGATGAACAAATTGCTGAAACCATAGAGTTAAACAAGAAAACTGGTGCTATTGATGCAAATGGTGTGGTTGTTGCGCATGAAAACATTGCCATCCCTATTAGCATTGCCAGCAACCATGAACAAATAGCGGAAGCAATAAAGACAAGCAATAAAGTTGATGCGACTGTTTTGCAAGCCGTTCCTGTGGAAATTAAGAAAACCGTCGAGGAACAAATACCCCTCGACATTCGGCAAGAAACTATTGAAGCATTTGCACAGGCTGGATATTTTGAGCGTGACAATAGACCTTCGCAACCAATGAAAGAAGCATTGAAACAAGGCGCACACGCTTTACAACTACCCGAACGTGCGGAGTATGCACGGCAAGAAATATACGAATTTTTCAATAACCAATACGCCACACCCGACATCAGTAATGTGGATAATACCGACACTGCAAGAGCCAAGCGAGAGGTTATTTTCAGCGACCCATTCCAAAGACTATGGGATAAAATAAAAACCAAAACACGCTATAAAATTGAACTTACGGACGATATGCTGAAATACCATGTTCTGTTGGAATTAGCGTCCAATCGCTGGGCGTATGTAAGTAAGGTGAAAATTGTTTATGCTGATGCGGAAATTGATATTAGGTCAAGCGGAGTTTATGCTGAAAGCGGTACAGAAAGCGGATTGCAAACGGTTGACACTCAGCACAGGCTTCCCGATGTGCTTCGCAATATTGGCGAACAATGCAATATTTCAAAGAAACTTGCTTATGAAATATTTGAGGGTTGCGATAAGGTAGCAGAATTTTTGAATAATCCGCAGTTGTTCATGGAGCAACTTGTTGAAGTCATCAAGAAAGTTAAGCGGCGCATGGAGGTTATGAACATTGTGTATATCCCAACGGGCAGCAACTGGGATTATGCACAAGTTTTTGATAACTTTGCCGATTTCAAAGTGAATACAAAAACTAATGCCGTATTGGTGGAAAATAGCCTCTACAACTATATCAAATACGACAGCGAAAAGGTTGAGCTTAAATTTGCCGAAAAGATTGACATTGACACAAATGTTGAGCTTTTCTTGAAGTTGCCGACAAAGAAATTCACCATTTCAACTCCAGTTGGTCTGTATACGCCAGACTGGGCTATTGTTAAGCGTAATATCCACGGTAAACAGCAAACCATTTACTTTGTCGTTGAAACAAAGGGCGATTCCAATGACGAGCAACAGCGTGAAGTCGAGCGGGTAAAAATCGAGTGCGCCCAAAAGCATTTTGAAGCACTTGGTTTTGAAGTAATGCCTAATGCACCTTTGATTGATAAAGACAGTAAATATGTGGTTAAGACGGATTATAGGGATTTTGCGTTGGAGGGGTAATACGAACGGCAGGGAGGAATTTATGTTTAACTATCAGGCACTAAACGATGTCGAATTTGAAAATCTCTGCAAAGATGTTATGGAAAGGGTATTATCTGTAAAACTGCGCAATTTTACCAAGGGTAGAGATGGTGGAATTGATATGGCAGATAATACCCTTGGAAATAACGTCTTGGTTCAAGTTAAGCACTATATACGAAGCACTTTTAGCGATTTAAGAACTTCATTGCGCAAAGAGCAAGTAAAGGTACATGAGAAAAAACCTAACAAGTATTACATTTGTTGTGGAATGACTTTGACAGCAGACAATATTAACGAGGTTTATACCATGTTTTCCGATTATATGGATTCTGACCGCAATGTTATGACATTGATTGAAATTGACGAATTTTTACAGAAAGAAGAAAATGCTGACATCGTTCGCAAGCACTACAAATTATGGCTTCACGCATCTGGAATTTTGAACGAAGTATATAATCGGCATATCTTCATTGATTGCGAAGCATTGTTTAGCAACATTAGAGAAGAAGCTGATTATTTCGTCAAAACTACTGTATACGATGATTGTTTGGAGTGCTTGGATAAGAACAGAATGATTTTCATTGTTGGACACCCGGGTATAGGTAAAACAATGACATCAAAAATGCTATTACTCTATTACGCAGAACAGGGGTATGCAGTCAGATACACCACTAACGGAAGCGTAAAGGATATTAAGGATTCCCTATCTCTCGATAGGACAGCAAAGGAAATTGTACTGCTCGATGTACAACCTTAATTGACTACGTTAAAATACACGAAAACAAGAAAATTATTCTCAATTCAAGAGTAACTGTTTTGAATGAAGCAAAAGAGCGAAGTGAATCATTCAATGTATTTATGCGGTCAAATAAAATCAGCAAGTATGTAATAAACATGGACACTCTCCACCCGATTGAAAAGGCTGAAATATTTTATAACCATTTAATTTCAAAAAAAGTACCGCAGGACTATTACGACAACATAAAAAACGACCAAAATTATTATAAGATTGTGGCCTATCCAAATTACACCCCTCGCATTGTTGAGTTTGCAACATTAGGGTTTGCTTGGCAAGAAATCGCTTCTAACGATTATGCAAAACTTATCATTGATAGTTTGAATAATCCAAATGATATATGGAAAAATGAATATACCCATCGCATGGTGAATGTTGATAGGATTTTTTTGAACACCTTATTTTCGCTGACAGACACCAGCATTGATAGCGAAGTCTTAAAGAATTGCTATAACGCCCGAATTGCTAAAGAGCAAAACATTGATTCAACAAAGAATGCTTTCGATACTGTTCTGGGACGACTTAATCAATCCATGATAAAAAATTACAGACAATAGAGGGAAGAAACACATCTCAACCATAAATCCATCGGTGAATGATTTTTTGAAAAGCACAATATAGAATAACATACCTGAAACTTCTACAATTATAAATACAGCCACTAATATTTTGCAAATTGAGAAGCTGCTTAAAGGCTCAGACTTTACTCAGCACATATTAGATAAGTTAAATGATGGTACAATTCTTGAATTAGAATTTTCGACAACTGCGTCAAAACTATATTTCATAACATCGAATATTTGCACCAACGAATTGACCGATAGTAAATATGCCAACACAATTGACGAGTATCTCAATACTGCTTTTGAATGTGTAGATGACAAATTCAGTTTGTTGTCGCACAACAAAATCTTGGAAAAGCTATTAAATGAACCGTTTTTTGATTTTTATAAGGTGATAAATATTTTTATCAATAATGATTTGAAAGAACTTTTCAAATACGCCGTACACAGCTTAGAAAAATTTATTAATACCGTAAACATCTTATCTGCTTTTTTTGAACGCAATAAAAATTTATCGCTTGATGTTGATTGCGACGTTCTTTTCAAAGAATTTTTGCAAGATGCAATATTTAATTATCCAAACGATATTTCTATTTCTGAATTTTGCTCGAGCTATGACAT
>Ga0209755_10009267_pt1 | contig 10410 bp, 5 predicted proteins | sample TergutCo191P1_FD_187301 | JGI IMG/M metagenome (GOLD analysis project Ga0209755, IMG submission 187301) | Cornitermes sp. P1 segment gut microbial communities from Petit-Saut dam, French Guiana - Co191P1 (SPAdes) (version 2) | ecosystem: Host-associated > Arthropoda: Insects > Digestive system >...
TTCAGTAACAGCATAATTATATAAATAAATAAATAAATAGACAGACAAAAACAAACACACAAACAAAGTCAACAACTTATGTAAGAACTTTTGGGCCATGGTTTTACAAAGAATGTTAGGTAATTAAGGTAGGTACTGACAATGTCCGTGAGATGTCATGATACTCATTATCCAGTCACTAACTGTACTTCCTTTCATTTACAGACAGACAGCACATGAACAGTTATTGTGATGGCTGCATGATACGTACAATTAAAGGCCAAATAACTTGCATTTTCTGGTACTTGACAATAAAATATACATATTTTATGCTCAGCAATATATAGCAAAATTCCTATAATCATATGTCCAATAATTTGAAAATCCTGATAATCTGGCATTTGTGGAGAGTAGTTCCAAGACAGGAAGATTTGCTTTTCACCAAAAAAAAAACGCTCCATCAGTGAAACAAGTAGGTCACAAGGATATGATCACAAAGCCCTCAAAGAGTTCTGTTCATCAGCCTTTGTGATATCTCCTCACCCCTTGTCTCTTATGCCATCAACTTCTTCACCTATGAACACTCCAGAAAACATAGCAAAGGACCCTGATGACCCTCAAGCAGCAGATAATACATTCCAAATGGAATACTCATTTAATAAGCTGTACAGTCCAAGTATTCGAGAAGTAACAAAAAAATTGCCATATAAACTGAGTCTGTATAGGTACCACCAGATAATCTGGAATATTCAATAATCTGGCACTTGTTCTGTCCTAAGCAAGTCATACTAACAGAATTTTACTGTAGGTCCAAACCTTCACTAGGTGGCCGGAGCTATGAGCATTACTCATAAAAACTAATCCAAGACACACTCAACATTTTAAAATGTTCAATTATCCGTGATAATGCAAAGCGTGGTGTGAGAGTTATATGTGGCAATGCTCAGAGTTAGGAGTCAGACCTTTCAGAAGTGTGGGTTGGGTGGTTTCTCTAAGTGAAATCTCCTGGACAGTGTGTTTCAAGACTCAGACAACTTCACAAGGAGCACATATGGTAACTCCCACATACAACATATGTTAGACAGAATAGTGATACAATGAGTGAGTATTTTTCTGACAAGAGGAAATATACTCACACTGGCAACATAAATGACTTCTAATTCACTGTTCATATCTACAGCCAAAAAAGCTGGCTCATAGGCCCAATAACATCTTCCAATTGGCCTACAGCAATTCCAGGATATAATATTAACAGAAAACAACTGAAGTTTCAATGTGTATCACAAGATATGTCTCCATAAACTGCTCTGGAGATCGTCTGCCTTACGTTATATGTACCACAACATTTCACAAACAGATCCATTTTCTGAAACCTTTTCTTTAAAAACCCCTTGATGATGAATAACATTCAGACATTACTCATGTTTACATACTGTTGTGTCTCTTTTAAATTTTGTACTGGTGAATCCCAAAGGAAATTAAAATCATGACTTAAAAAAGAGATTCCTTTTTTTGGAGTAAATGAAGTGACACTTCTTGTTTTCTATGTCTCCAATTAACAGTTGCTCATTTATAAAATAACTGGCTCTCGTTCAGAGTATGTTGGCATTTACTGGCCAACATATACTGGGATGAAATGAAATACATAAAAAATTAAAGCTGTGATGACTGATGATTGACTTTAAGCAGTACTGATGGCTATAACAGCAAAAAAAATGCTAGACTTTTAATAATGCAATATGTAATTACTCATGTCACTTGCTGTATTGAGAAGAGTTACTTTTTTATTAATTAATTATTAACCAGTAAATGTTTGCTGAGTGGGCCGGGTAACTCAGTCAGTATAGCGACTGACTACGGGCTGGACGGTCTGGGATCGAATCCCAGTGGGGACGAGATTTTCCGCCTATCCAGACTGGCCTTGGGGCCCACCCAGACTCCTGTACAATGGCTACCCGGTCTTTCCCAGGGGTAGTGGTGGCCGGGGCATGGGGCTGACTCCCCCACGCCCATCAAGTGCTGAAGGTCCTAGAAAAGAATACAGCTATACCTCTACTCACCCTAAGGGCATGGGTGGCCTATAAAAAGGGTGAAAACCTACCAAACCTAATTGTTTGCTGCATATTTTTATTAAATAGCATTTATTTTCCATGAGCAAATGAAGACCTCAAATTAACACAATTTTACATTGGTAAAGATGATGCTGATAAGCTTGGCCACTCTGATAGCACAGGCAAAGACCAAAGTACTGGCCAACTACTGTTGTACCTTGTGGACAAGTAAGTAACTACCACCGAGTTAAACTAAATGAACTACATGGATATACTCCGATGTGCAGTATCTACTGCAGAACACTTACCTGTTCTGAAGTGGCAGGAAGAGGAAGGCCTGTCAGTTCCTTAAGGTTAGCACTTGTGTCTTTTGCAAGCTGCTGGGTATAATGTTGGATCTGGTGCCTGGAAATGTATTCATACAACTACAATAATATTCTCAATCAACATAAGAACATGGAGGTTACTGAGATCGTGCAGAGTAAGAATTACTCAGGGAACACTTATAATCATTCAGGTCAGAATTTTAAATATTTCCATGGCCTATCCAACATCTGAAGATTGAAATGTAAAGAATTATCACTTTAACTGTTATATTATGTGGACATAAAATTATCATGTTACCTGTTTTATAAGGGTGTAAAATTTGCTCCATCACAATCATGGAGACAATACAGAAGGGGTGCACAGCAGAACAAAGCTCTGAAGAGAACATTTTGACCTAAGAGGTCAAGTGGAGTGGAGATTCTGGAAGATTATGTACTAGGTGAGACAAGCAGTATGAATGACAGAGATGGGATTGTGGCACAAACTGTTGGGTGGAAAATCTCAAAGGATAATACCACTTGTAGCACCTACGTATAACTGAAAGGACAAAATTACGATCAAATTTATTGCAACAGGAGAGAAAGGTCTGCACCAGTCTGAAGTGGTTCATAACAAGGACAAACTGTGGGCACTTTCAATCCTAAAACATCAAGGCACTTGACTGGTAAAGATTTTCATGAAAACCACAACATGAAGAGAGAACAAGAATTCCTGAAAAAACACTGGATGAAATGCTGCTGATTATATGGCATGTCACAAATACACTGCGCATATATTTTATTTAAACAGTCAAACTAATTCTTAAAGCCCGTACATGTGCAATATAACAGGATGCTGTTGAATGTACATCTATGCCTTTATTTGCTTTCCAAGTGAATAATAAATCAGATTAAAAATATAGTAACACATAAGACAACAGAGAACTCTGTGATTACATCATACTGTTTTCTCACTTATAATCAAACATCATGGTTTTAGCTAACCAAGAAGTATGCCATAAAACCATTTGGGGCTTACTTGTTAGCCCCGCACTGTAATCCAACCTACCAACTACTTTCTTAAAATGAAATCTTACCAATTTCTTACTGCCACAAAGTCCTCATATAACTGTCAGAATACAAACTGACACTGACATACACAATCAAATCATGCCGCAGTCAAGGCTCACTTTGTGAAACTCCCAGAACACAATGGCTGAACATTCAAAGCAAGATGGCATTCCACTGAATCAGCCTCCTTAGTTCCTATTTCTAGGTAGTGTTGAGAAATAACTGTCTGTTTTCCCTGTATTCTTACAATGGCTCTAGTCTGCATTTAACCTGTACCCTAGCCACGACTTTAGTTTGGGACTTTCCCAAGTGCGGATTCCCTGTATAGTAGCAACAGCTCAAATCTGGATTTTTCCTGTATCATAGTAATGGCACTAATCTGGGCTTTCCTCATATTCTAGCAATGGTGTCAATTTGGGGTTCCTACACTGAAAAGGTTCCCTGTAGCTTAGAAAAGTACTATTGTGGGTTTTCCCCACATCCTAGCAAAAGTGCTAGTTTCAGTTTCTCCCATATTCTAGCTGCTGTGCTAGGTTAGGTTTTCCTTGTATACCAACAATGGCACTTGTCTGGAGTTTCCGTACTTCCCAGCAGTGTCAGTAGTTCGGGGTTCCCTTGAACAATTGGTTTCCATGCATGTAACAACAATGCTCACAACTTTTCTGAGTATCCCATCCCTCCTCTATCAGTATTTATTCCAAAGACATACAGCATGATGCCTGGACACTAAAGTACTGTCACTATTCTTACATAAATGTGAACAAAGATGAATGAATAATTAGAATGCTGGATAATATGGAAATGAAAACAAATCATGACTTTATGAGAAATAAGTTACTACCACGAACAAACTGAGATACAGCTGTGCCTATGTAACTGAAGTCAGTAATGAAATTACAATGAGTACACACTTAAAATGTGGGCAACAAACAACGTAAACACATAAACATACATGACAGAAATGAAGGCACATGAATGTTATGGGCAGTATAATTTATTTCATTATATGTCGAGTTGCTTGTTAATAAAATAACATGAAACATGAATGAAGATTAATATAGCATTCGAATGGTGTATTATGCCAGATAAAAAGGAACACAGGTGAGCAGAACTCTGTTGTATATAGATTCTTGCCATGTGGCTGACTGGAGGTCAAGTTCAGTCTTTTACAACCTTCATGTTTGCACCATTACATCAGTTATGGAAGTGTAATCACAGGATCCAACAGTGAGATGCAATCAGATATGTAGTACAAGGAAGATTTAATGCAGCCATTACTCAGTCATGATTCTGAAAGTAGTCTGAATTCAGAGAATAATTCTACCAATGATCTACATTCATATTCATTCATATGCCATCAATAAGATACAGTAAAGTGACTGCCTAGTTTAAAAAAAAAAGTGATGATTAAATTGAAGACTGAGCTGAAATTAGTGCAGTAATGTATGATACAACCAGTCTTAGTGACCGAGCAGTCTAAGGTGCAGGTACGAAGCAGCGTGATTGCTCAAATTGTGCGTTCAAATCCCCAGGAGGGCATGGATGTCCACCTTTTGTATTTGTTGTGTATTGTATCAGCAGCTGCCTCTGCAATGAGCTGATCACTCATTCACAGGAGTCCTACAGGTATGTATGTGTGTGTGTGATTGGGAAATCTCAACAATGAAGCGGCCTGGGGCAGAGTTGGGATGTTGCATGACAGAAAAAGAATATGACAACCGAGATAGAGACCTATGAATATCCTATATACACTATTATTTTGCATCCATATAAGAATTCAAACACTACTTTCCACTGCAATTTGGAAACAAGACATGTAAACTAGGTGATGCAGAGACTAGCTGTATATGGTCCTGATGTGAAAACGTTCTCTCCTCTCATACCACCTGATAAAAAGAAAAATATTGTCACTTTCTGATTTTGGTAAACTCTTACTAAAGCCCCCAAAATTGTGGAAAATTTACACCAGATTACAGTGTCACATCTCAAAGAGACAGTATTCTCCAAAGTCACCACTGAGAGAACCCCAAACCTTGCACATAAAATTTTATGCATAACAAACGTTCTGGTTTCTTTTTCTTTCTTACTCTATTTAGTGATCCTTTCCCAACTGCACAGGTTCAACAGCAATAGACTGTAAAGGATAAAATGGGAATACATTACTGTGAACTGGTGTATCATTCCATCAATGCTAAACATTTACATTCATCTCCCACCAATACTACCTAATTTAGACAGTAAGTACAGTAACATAAAAAAACCACAGGAGCATACTATCTCAGCATCAATTGCAACATCACTTGTATTTATTTCAAATATGGTATGTATGGCTTATCAAGAAGATCATTAGCATTTACAAATCTTCCACAAGTGTCTGTTCACCAAAGGCATAGAATGAGAAATATCACCAATCACGAGGAAGGTAATACTGCCTGACACAATAATAAATGAATATTATTATGGGTTGAACTCTGCAACTATACACTATGCTAAAACTTACAATTGATTTCGAAGATCTTGTGAGTCCTGTGGGGTGCCCAGTTGGTTAACCATTTTCTGCATTGATGAGACTGAAACATATTGTAAATTATTAAAACATGTACATGCATGCAAGTACAACTTCACATTGGGAGAATTATTATAACAACCAACAGTTCAAATCTCCCATCAGACATCATGCACATGAAAACCATGGCCAAAAATTAATTTTACAAACAGTAAAGTTATCAATAATATGGCTTGTAGATGGACACTTAACTTATTTAGAAACACATCTTACAATTGCAGACATAATATATATAACAGCTATTATGTATTGCTTTTTTATGAACCAAGTGACATCCTTGACATCTAACCATCTGGGTGGCACTTGTCACTTCTGCAGATGTGAAAAGTTATCAGATGAATGTCAAAAGAGTGAAACAAAACAACATATGTAGCATATGTATATAGAGAATTAAGGCTATTATTCTTAAAGTTTTTACTTAACAGCATACAAGTATTTTAAGTGGTAAAATTCAAGCTCAAGGCTAAAGGTTAATAACGCAGGGCCTATATTTTATCTGCCAACTATTGTCTCAAACTTCCCACTGCTACTATGTGTACATGGCTGGTTGGTTCAGTGGAATACGTTAACATACTAAATGGATAAAAAGTGTCAACCAGTGGTCAGCAGATAAAATGATAACCCTACATAAAATACATGAAAAAATGTAGGTATGTCAATTACAAATTTCTTGGCTGACAGACATATCAAATAAATCCATAGGAACAACTAATATGTATGTAAAAGCAGACACTGCATAAAATAACATCATTAACTTCAGTTCAATTGAGCCTGAAATATACATCTGGAACTAGCTGTTTCAGTTATGCTACCTTATGTAGTTTTATTGTCATACATAAAGCCTAATGTCATTCAAACGTGCTTCACATAACTGGCTTACCATTCTGTTCTATCTTCTGAATGCTGGTTCCAATTGTCTGAGCAAGTTTCTGGAAATCCTTCTCCCTTCCTGGTCCACCATTATGATATGACGAAAAACTGTAATTCCCTTCCATTATCTAGTATGTTGAGGTTAGGCTTTACGTCTGTTATAAAAAGAAGGGCAAATGAACCAACAATTTAAAACTGCAGAACTAAACACATAAGTTGTTAGCTTCTGACATTTAGCTTCATCCCTTTGACTACACAAACACTTGCAATATGGACCTATCCGGTACTAAACTCTGCCTTGTGTTTATCTCTTCAAGACTTTTAACAGGTCTCTCTACTGAAACAACGGAATTCAATTTATGTTGACTACCACAAAATTCATTGTGACATTCAGCAAGTGTAAATCAGATGCTCCTACATTAGATTTACAAAGAAATCAGGGAACGAATAACATTATCTTTACATTAATGAGCAAACCACAATTAATAAACCCAATAACTTTACCTGTCACTAATATTGATTAGTATTTTCCGTAGACTAGTGTCACAAGACCACCAACCTTCACTGAAGCATTTGTTCGCGATATCCGTGACTTTCGTTGTCCATTTTCCACGCGCACAAATTTTTATCCATGCTGACATCATAGCTGGATCGGCAGAGATATCTATCGGATATAACGCAACTCTACCGGACCTTGAATATCTCCGATCCGTGAACGTGTGTAATGCGTACGATACGGACTCACCCCGTAAGTTCGCAATTATGTAAATATACCGACTGTAGTGACATTTTAATATTGTCGTCCTTTCTTTAAAGACACAGACAACTGACTATCACATTTGCCAACCCGTTAGCGAAAAATTACAGGAAAAAAAACTGTCTTTCCGTTCCTCAAAACACGGAGAAATTTAAATTTACATGGTCATATATACTAAGTTTATCCTTACGAATTGTAAATGTAGTCACAGTACTAAGCTCAGGCTTCCGGAGAATTATATAACTTCATATATTTTGATTTAGTTTCATTGTACATATGTATAAGTTAAGGGCCACATTCCTTAAACAGATTAACGTTTCTGTTTTCATCTAGTTTTATTTCTACATTCTAGGGTCGCGATACAAAGCCATTGGCGTGATCTTGTTCGTTGCTCTGCAAAGTTTTGAAGAGTATTGCTGTAAATTACCCCGTTTAATATTAATCAAAGGATAGAAGCCGACACATACGAGGCGACAGTCAGTTATATGGCTCCTGATAGGAGTGTTTCTGACGCACTGGACGCCACGTTTTATGTCTGTTACCTGAAGTACGACTACCTTCTACTTCGTTAGCGACAGCTCTGACACGTGGCGTACAACATGTACCTGCTCAAAAGCAAGATCTTTTCCTACCTAGAAAAATCGTTGATAATACTAGAAATACTGCCTTGAAGGTTTTATAATCTCTCGCTATTTAATACCATCACATTTTACAGAATTTCCATTGGAAGACTCAGTTACGTAAGTTCTTCGAAGAAAATACCTTTTACTATAATCTTAGACTGATTTATTCAAAATTACATTCCAGAAAGAGGAATTTGGGCAGATTTTTTTTTTGTCTTTGGTAACGTAAGGTTTGATAGAGCACTTTGACTTCCTTACAACAGCATGACAATTTTGGATGTGTCTGTCTGATTTTATATGCCATGATCTCGAAAGAAATGAGACAGCAAGTTGGGCATTTTGTTTCTGAATCGGTACTGTATCCGTCCACCTTGAACTGCCACACTCACGGTTACAGTACTGCTGTATTCTCGTCAGTTAGCATGAAAAGATCACTGGGAATGTAAGGTGGATACGAAGGCACGTGTTATGCCACTATTGTAATATAGTGGTTCTTACTCTTCCCGCATTTATTTCTTTTACTAACCAAGTTACAGCAACTGTTTGCACAGTCGTGGAATACTTAAAGTCACCTATGATGGATGCTGTTAGGATGTACACTGCACTACTCCGCATGCTTACTTACTTCTCTCAGTGAAGCCAAATATTGCAGTGTCACAAATTCTGGAATGTTCCCTTCCTTTGTTACGAAAACAGCTAGTCCGAAAACATCTTTTCGCACAAAAGTAAAACTAACCTGCCTACAACCACCTGTTATTATAAGAAAGAAGAGATTTGAAGACTGTGGTGGAAATGAGATGTGTTAAATATCTGCCCATCCTAATGACTTAAAAGGCTTAAGTTCAGACAGCAATTAGAGGTTTGAACTGCTAACCCGTTCCACGCATTCCAAATTTTGAATAGTGCATTTTGATTTAATTTATATGTTCTTACACATACTGGCTAATAGACAAACAACCAGTCTATCTTCTCATTTTCTTGAAGCTCATCCCGACACTTGAACTATGGGCCCTGGCCAGTTAGAATACTGTATAACAGTAAATTATTTTTTCGTTACTTCTCCTTTTTCTTGTTATTTTGTCTTTGTTATCTGTAAACTGATTATCAGATTAAATATTTTGAATGCAATTGTTAACATAATTATTAGGATGGTTAATAAATACAGGCGTAGCGTGCTACATAAAAGCTGACTAGTATATTTATAATATTATGCGGTCTATACGAGTGAGCAACTAGAAAAGAGATTTTATAAAGAATGTTTTTAGGTTGTATCGAAGAAAATAAAAACATAAAATGAAAAATAAATAAGTAAATCTCTAATTATTAAGATGTACATCAATAACTTTAGTAATTTCATCTGAGTATATGTGCCGCTGTCCAGTAATTAGTTCTTCACCTTCACACACGCAGTGTATTAAACAATAATATTACTGTTTATTAGAGAAAATATGTGTCTACAGATCGAAATATACTTAAGTACATCAGGTAAAATCATTTGAGATTTCATACATTTTGGATTGGAAAAAAAAAATCATCACGTGTCCAGATAATTTAAAATATTTTTATTAGAATTGCTGGTTCTGGCTGCGGCAGTTAGCTTAAAACGTTATTGTTTAGTTACTTTAAAGAAATGTATTTCAAGGAATCCAATCATGCCGTATGGATAGAGTCAGGAGCTTGGAACTACGAAAAAAGTAATCTTTAACAAAAAAAATTGCTTTTATTATATTTCAACACAATGTATTGTGTAGCGTACATAATTGATGATTTTACCGTGCAGCGTACATCAGTGCCAATTATAATGTGCAGCGTACATCAGTGGCAATTATAATGCGCAGCGTACATCAGTGGCAATTATAATGTGCAGCGTACATCAGTGGCAATTATACTTTGCAGCGTACATCAGTGCCAATTATAATGTGCAGCGTACATCAGTGGCAATTATAATGTGCAGCGTACATCAGTGGCAATTATAATGTGCAGCGTACATCAGTGGCAATTATACTTTGCAGCGTACATCAGTGGCAATTATACTGTGCAGCGTACATCAGTGGCAATTATACTGTGCAACGTACATCAGTGGTGATTATACTGTGCATCTACATCAATGATGATTATAATGTGCAGCGTACATCAGTGGCAATTATACTTTGCAGCGTACATCAGTGGCAATTATACTATATAATGT
>Ga0209755_10009268_pt1 | contig 10408 bp, 17 predicted proteins | sample TergutCo191P1_FD_187301 | JGI IMG/M metagenome (GOLD analysis project Ga0209755, IMG submission 187301) | Cornitermes sp. P1 segment gut microbial communities from Petit-Saut dam, French Guiana - Co191P1 (SPAdes) (version 2) | ecosystem: Host-associated > Arthropoda: Insects > Digestive system...
GCCTCCTCTGCTTTATACGCCCAATCAGCCGGGCGCTTATCGTTGCCTGTTGCCTCTGTGTCCTTGCTTATATAAAACAGCGTTGGCTTTGCAAAATCATCCTCATACACGGTAAAGTCGCACCCCCTGCCGTCTGTCCGGCCTGAAAACCTGTCAATCAACCGGGCTGCCCGTGATATTGAACACCCGACATAGTTGGCAACGTCTTTTTGCCTGACCCCTTGCGGGTGCATTGACCTGAACAGTTCCTTTGCTTTTTCAGCCTGGACGGTATCAACATTGCCCCGACCCGTTTTCTTTTTCGGCTCTGGCGGGGTCTGCGCTGTTATATAACCGCCGATTAAATCATTCAGCAGTCGGGTCAGTGAAAGCCCTTGCTTTCTGGCAATACCGGCGAAAGTCTCTTTGGCGTCGCGGGGGAGGTGGAACAGGATTACCGAGTTGGTATCTTGCGGTACTGCCTCTCCCATTGCGAAGTCGAAGAGCAGTTGGCCGGGTGCGTCACCTTTCGGCAATCGTTAGCCTCCATCACTCGCTTTGGTTGATTCCTTGTCCTCGAACTCATCACAGCAGATAACGCCCGTGTCACTATCTCCGAAGGGGAACTCTTTGAAGCGCTCCTTTCCGTCTTTGTCCAAACAGCGAACCGTCAGCGTCTCAGGCGTAGGACGGGAAAAGGGAAAGAGCAGTTTCTTGCAGGATATACAGCTTTTTGTTTTTTCATGCATGGCTTTATACCCCTTGCCCTTGTTTGCCCAGTTCTTTGCAATCCTCGCCGCCGATTTTTGTCTCCCCATAGTCGGCTATTCTTTTGTTCAGAATGTCCAGATTCGTCTTTACAAGGTTTAACTCGTCAATCGTTACCTGTTCGGTCAGCAAAAATGATCTCGTGAAGTCAATGAAATCCTGTATGTACTTTCTCTGCTTTATAACCTGTAACACGTTTATTTACCTCCTGTCTGGTTTTCCCTCTGAACAAATGTTCACGCATCTGCTTTCTCCAGGTATTATTTTATTGTAGAATTACACCTACAATATGTCAATAGGAAATGTAGAATTATGTCTACTTTTTACAAGATTTACCGATAATTGGAGCATGAAGGGAATGACAATATCAGAGATGGCGCAGGAGTTAGGGCTTGCAAGAAAAACCGTGGAAATGCGCCTGTTACGCCGTGGTCATAAACCTATATCGTATGAAGCGATTTATGACCAAGCGGCGTTTGATGATATTAAGAAAACTCCCGGAAAAGGTCGCCCGAAGAAATCTAAACCCTAACCGTCACCCTCGGTAAGTAGCTCCGCTCAGGCTTCATCCTTAACCCATGGGGCCGCACTACCGCCCCTAATCGCTGATACTCCCGCCGTAAACCAGCAATCCGATTTTTACTTTGCCGCCAGTATCCCCGCATCAATGGGTCAGTGTCTTTAACCGTGGCAAGCAAGCTCAGGTTTTCCCGCTCCCGCCTCATTGCAGTTTCAAGTTTCCGCTGTTGTTGTTCGGCTTCGTACAAAGTCAGTTTTCGCCCGTTCCACATTACGCCGTCGGCATTACGCTTTTTTATCTGGGCCAATTCTTCCGGGGAATGTGACCGCTGGCTTACCCCGATCACAAACGGGTAGGCGATATGCCGGCAATTCCAGTATCCAATAGGACGCCCTTCCAGATAGTGAACCGCGCCGTCAATATCAACCGCTTTTTCAAGGTTTTGCAGTTTCCCGTATTCGCTGTTGGTGAAAACGTGGCCCTGTGCGTCTTCGTGATCCGGCGCTGAATGTTGATGCGCCGAAAGCTCCCATCCGTCCGCGCCTATCTCCGTAGCTATCTGTTTTTGGATGTCCTGGACAATGCCGGTAAACTCGCCTACCAAGTCCCTGCGCACCGCTGAATCCATCCGCATTTTACGCCCGCTTGCGTAGCTGATGGTGCTTATCCCCTGTTGAGCAAGCTCTCGTATCGTTTTCCGCATCACGCTGGGTAAGTCCGCGCCCTGCATGGCTATCAGGCGTGTCATTTTACCGATGGTATTCCGATAGTCAGTACCCACGGCCCCGCTTTTCGCCATATGCCTGTATCGCCCGATGGCGGCCATGAGCATATAACCAGCCCTTGCCCTGAACGTTTCCAGGGGCGGAAGCGCTGCGCCCTTTCGGGCAGCAAGATCCGCTCCTTCGGTGTAACTGAGCGTGACGGCGGTATTGAACAGGCGTTCAAGGTCTCTTTCGTTTGCCCGGTGCGCCAGGTCAAGCCTGCGGTTGGCCCTCCTTATGTCAGCGTTCAGGTCGGCGGGGCCTTGCTGTGAGTGGAGGTACGCCCGGAGCTCTTCGGGGGACATAGCCTGTATCCGCCTTACCCGTTCACCGGCCAGCATGAGGTACTGTTCTTCGGCAAGCCATAGGCGGTTTGCTATCCGGTTTGTGTAGGTATCAAGCAGGGGGTCAACGTTCAATCGAAATCATCCAGAAAATCGCTGAGAGCCAGATTAAACGATTTGCCGTCAGGGTTAAGGGTATGCTCAATTTTACAAGTAGGTGTTTGACGTACCGCCAGAGCCATTCGTTTTCTGCTTTCAGCTGTTCGCAATCGTTTTCAATAGTGCTGATTGCACCTCTGTCATCATGTTTACGGCTCATTCTGCCCCTCCGTGTTCAATCGTCTCATAGCCTTCTTCTTCTCGTGGCCCGTATTGCTTATCACATTCAGTACACCAGTCAGAACAGCAGAATGGAGTATTGCACGGCGTTGACAAAAACATATTGCGAAACCAACATTGCTCCAAAAGCCATTTTTTGAATTCACGCATTATTCTTCCAGTGCAGGATAGCCTTCTTCTTCCCGTATCCGTTCCACCTCTGCTTTTGCATCGGCTTCTTCCATACCCATGTAGTCTATGAGGAACTTGACCCTGCTCATTACCCCATCGTCTATCATTTCCAGTGCAAGCCGTTTTTCCTCAACTTTCGCAATGTCACCGTCATATATTGTATTCAGGTTGAAATTCCACTTTTCCGCCTCTGCATCTGTGATACCATTCCACCTCGCCCCCAGCCTCACGGCGTTGGTTATCACCTCACCCATGTTCACGGCAAAAGCGCCCAACACTGAGTTTGCGGCAGCGGAGTGGATGCTTGCGGCCTTGCCTGACTCTACTCCTTTGGGGCCGCCGTCGAAGGGTTTAGCCCCCAAAACCTTCATGCGTATCTCGCTGGCCTCTATTGCCCTCTGAATATGGGCGATTCCCTGTCCGCTGGGTTCGAGAAAACCAAGCTTTGCATCCGGTGGTATGTGCAGCATAACTTCACCGCCAAGGGGTATGTCCTTTAAGGTTCCGTCAGGGTTCCTGTCAAGCGCGTTGCTGTCAACGGACATCCACGGTGTGGGTGTTCCCGAATAGTGCAGGGCATTTTCCAAATCTGCCGATTTCTGGTAATGCCCGATGTTCTCGTATGCAAGGTCAATCAACATCGACTTTTCGGGGGTATTGGACGGGCAGAGAAAGAAGGGGATGTAGTCAAACGGCTCTCCGCCCATTTGCGGGGTTATCACAGGGCCGGGGAAAAATTCGCCCTTGACATTCCTGTCTCTGCTTTCAATCCGTTCATATTCCTGCTGCGTGTACACGCCGCCAGCAAGCCGCAAAACCCGGTATCGGGTTTTTATGGACGGGGCGAATTCGTCCTTTGACGTATCCTCAAAGGTTTCCTGCAAAACCACCAGGGAGAGGGTTCTTCTTTCATCAACGGTGTCATACCGCCAGTTTATGATGTTTTCTGCCGCGTACCATTTCAGGTATGCGGTAAGCCTCAGCCGGCTGGCGGTGGCGACATCTATAGTTTGGCCATCGGGCAGCCGTGAGTAATCGGCAAGTATACCGCCCCATCCGGTCTGCAAAACGTCCCATGCCAGCTCCCTTGTGAACCTGCCGACGGAGGCCCCAGCGTTATCGACGTTTTCCAGAAAGTCCCTGAAGCGTTCAGAGATGCCTTCCGGGCGTTCAGCCTCGCGGGAGAACAGGTTGCCGTGCAAACCCTCCGCAGTGCGCCCCGTGAAGTTTGAGAAGTGGGTGCGGTCAAGGTACCGCTTATATGAAGCATCGCCTTTTCCCGTTGGCTTTGGGAGGTAATCCGCCCCCCCTGCTTTTATCGCTGGTTCGCCCTTGACGCAATCCCGTACCACTTTCCACAGTGGGGAGTATTCATCGTATTCCGAATGTGTGCTGTTTACTGCCATGCGCTTATTATGACGAATGATGGAGGGTTAAACGATATTTTCCAAAGGGTCATCGAAAGTAATCTCTGTGAAAAGCGACGGGCTGCCCCATTTGATATATGGGCCTAAAGTCTCCATTACCAGCCACAACGAAGAACGCAGCCATTCTCCATTGGGATCATGATACCGTAGAGCGCCCCACCGTTTTTTCCAGATTTCATTCCCTTTTCCGGTCAGCCTGAAAAATACGGTATCGTTTTCCCCATAGGTTTTCATCCCCCCTCCTATATCCCCGTGTGCCTGCCTATTATCACCCTCTGCCGTGGCACGCTCAATCTTTCCGATGCGTACCGACAAGCCGCTATAGCGTCATCTTTGAAGTTGACCGGTTCGTCCATCGGGTTACCGTCTTTATCTTCACGCCATTTGTACGTGGAGAGCTCAGAGGCCAGCCCAGGGCATTTGTCAGGGTCAACATACCATGTCCCGCGATTCAGCCACGAAAGGCCAGTTTTAACGCTATCGGGGCCTTTTTTTGCCCCTTCAACATTGTACCCGGCTTGCCGCCACTCTTTGATGGACTTCGGTTCCGCTGAATCGGAGGTGCAAAGCTGCCGTTTTGACAGTATCGCTTTCTTTTCGTTTTCTGCCATAACTTCGTCATTGGTCATGTGCCGGACATAAAGCTCGCTGAATGAATACTTGTTGCCGTCCTTTAGCCCTATCAGTTCTATGGCGTTGTAATGGTTAAAGCCGAAGTCTTGCCCGGCTATTATTTCGTCAAAGTCCTCTGGCTTGTAGGGGCAAGGGCCGTATACCACGTTTCGGAATACCAAATTGCCCACGCTTCCCCATTTGCCAAGCGCGTAGATGTCATAGTACATCCGGTCAACGTTTTTCAGGGATTCAAGCTCGTCTTTGTAGTCCTTGTCGATAAATCGGTTATCAAGGTAGGTGGATTCGTGAACTGTCAGCCTATTCCGTATATCGCCGGGATTGTCGAAAAACCGCCTTTTTATCCAGTGGGTATCCGACACAGGGTTAAAGAGCATCGTTACCTGAAACGGTACTTTGGCAAGCCCCCGAAGCCTCAAGTTTACCTGGTTGAAATCCCGCTCCGTTATCTCCGTGGCTTCCTCAATCAGCACATCGGTCAGCGGCCCGGTGTCGAAGGTGATTGACTTCATCTTTTCGATGTCGTCCAGACCCATGAACTTTATCTGGTTACCGTTGACGCAAGTTATAGTCTGAGCGCTTTTATTCTCGGTGAAAAGGCTCCAAAGGTTCCAATCGCTTATACACCGCCTGATAAGTGGAATGGTACTGATTGAGTTGGTACGCCCTACCTTGCGGATTACAGCGTAGTTATGCCCCTTCTCCGCGACCATGCGGTAAACCACCCGACGGTGGGCATCTACCGATTTCCCGCTTCCCGCGCCGCCTTTCACGATAATGAAGCGATTACGGTCAAACCAGAGGGGGGCAAATGTTTTATTCACCCACGTGGGTAGGTCGCCAAAGTCAATGTTAATCCTGATTCCATGCCTCCAGCGGCGGCGGCGGGGCTATTTTGATTTCAAGTTCGCCAGAGTGCTCAACGCTCTCTCTGGCCTTGCCGTAAACTCGGTCAAGGATGGAGTTGGTTATATAGTTACTGCCTCGTGATATATCACGGGTCATGCCAGAGACCAAGGCCGCCTCCAGCGCACTGATTTTGCCGTTAAACTCGCTGCTTTTTGGGTCTAGCGATTTGCGCTTTTTATATAAATCTTCCAGCGACATTACAGAAACGCTGGTCAAAATCGCGTCTATGTCCTGCTTTGACAGATTATGTTCTTTGATCAGCTTTTTGAGGATGGAGGGCTTGCGGCCTTTAGGGTTACCGGACTTGCCGGGCTTGAACCGGGTTTTTTCGCCGTGTTCCACAATATCCGGGTTGTTCATGCCTGTTCCTTGCCTGATAAGGAGTCTTCTATCCTTTTATCTGGGTGCCAGAACCTTACTTTCAAAAAGGAGCCGCATTTCGGGCATTTTTCATTACTATCGGCAAGCCTGAAATTGTCTATGTATTCAACATAGCATTTTGTACACTTGTAAATCATTTTTCGCATCATTCCTTTCCTCCGAAGACCGATAAGTCATACACCTGATTGTAGATGTCCAGGAGTACAGTGCTTTTAAGGAACTTTTCCCCTTCGGGTTTCTTGATTTTCCGCATGAATTCCCGCTTTTCGTGGTTGTTTGGAAAGACTATCTGCACCACATAATCCGATTCAGCAAGGTTGTATGAGTCGCCCTGCTGGTTTTCGCGTTTTGCGTTCTCCCTTGTCTCTCTTTTGGCGTTCCTGAAATGGTCGGCGGTGTATTCCTGCGCTTTTGATTGTTCATCCATGAGCTTTGTGTCTGTTTCTTGCTTGCCGAACATGATATTGATGTCCGATTCGTCAAAGCCCATATCAGTTTGAAAATCCATGTCGGGAAAGATGTCTTTCATATCCTGTAAGGCAAAAACGTCCCATTCTCCCTGTGCCGATGGGTTATTCAGGAATACGTTGATCGCCGCTTCCTGCTTTTCGTCAACGTCTATCATTGCCACGGTGAGTTCGTAGTCATCTTTACGCAAGATGCTGTCCATCGCCTCTATCCGTTGATGTCCCCCGACTATGGTCATGGTGCGCCGGTTCACCACAATAGGCTGCACGGCTCCCCATTCACGCATTTTCTTGCGGAGCTTCTTCTTTGCGGAATCGCTTATTTTTCGGGGGTTATAGTCTGCGCCGTGTATGTCTTTGCGGTTCACCGTCTCGGCAGTAAATGATTCTAGCTTGTTCGCGCCCATACCTGTGCCTCCAATTGCGGGAAGTCATCAATCACTTTTTTATAGTCATTCGGAAAGTTATGTTTCAGGTACACAAGCGCGTCAACATCGGGAACGGACAAATCGTGCTTGAAGCCGTGGCTATATTCAACAGGAAGGGGTAGCTTATTGAGTTTTATATAAGCCATAACGTCTTTTGCGGAGAAATTGGCAATTGGGTAGAGCTTTTTATACTTTTCGTCTATACCATAGGGAAGATGGGCAAGCTGGCCACGCCTTGCTACTGATTCGTCCCTGCGTATGCCCTGGGCTATGTAGGATATATCAAATTTTACCCTAAGCCCCCGCTCTATATCTCCCATTTTGTGCTTCTTTCCGGTTTTCATGGAAAGGGTTCCATAATGGGGCTGCTGGTGGATTTTCACGTTCCAGCGTTTTTCATAGTGGTCAATGATGCGCTGTTTTATTTCCAAGCCCTGGACGAAGTATAAAAACACAAATTCTATCTTGCCCGGATAGTGCTTTACCAGCAAATCGGACATGACAATGCTGTCTTTTCCGGTGGAAAACATAACGATTATCGGCTCGTTTTTGAGAAATTGGCTTATTTGTTTTACGGTATCAATCATAGGAACAGTACCGGCCCTGTTAAGAGCCGGTGATGGGTTAGCCGTTGCTTGAACCGATGATTCTGCCGCTACTGGTAAAGCCGGGACTGACCATAGTTGTTGTTCGCGCTCCGCGAACACCTGCTCTTGTTCCACTTGAAAACATAGATCTCTCCTAATAAATAAGATTTCTATATTTTAGCGGAATAAAGAAAATAAACGATATTTATTTTTCAAAATCCCAAAGCCGCAAGCGGCCCACTACATTAATAATGGGTTTTTCGTAATAATACGGCTCGGTGAGTATCCAGTGATAATTATTAGACTCGGCAAAATCGTCTTTTGAATCTTGTGTTATATCAGACAAGGTACATTCTCCGATGATAGCCTGAGATGGCATGAAATATCCGTATTTTTTAATAGCTTCTCTTAACCATTTATCAGGATGCTCGACTTCGGTGTCTATGTCTTTTCCGTAGAACTTGTATGTCTGCTCTAATAGCCAACAGTATTTAAGCATGGATTTCGGCGCGTCAGACCATGCCTTTTCTTGATCCTCGCTCTCCATGCGCCTGTAAAAATCCTCTCTGTAATTTTTCGGCAAAAACTGTGAATCAGGAAACGCGAAATTGCTTCCGCTTGCGTGAATCAGTAACTTACCTCGATAATCTGTTTTCCAGGTGCGGTTTTCAATAGTTTTTATGCCGTGGCAAATAAAAGAGGCATACGGCTGTTTTACTGATAACGTTTTCATTTTTCTATCCTACCATTTTTTAACAAATCTTTCATCAGCTCCGTTACATATTCAACTGGCGCTCCGGTCAGTGCGGATGTTTCGGCTATGGTAATAGGAATAATGTCTTTATTTACCTGTATCATGGTCATTGTATACACGTACTCGGCAATCTCTTTATGGCTATAGCCTTGGGTATACATTTCTTTCACATCGACAAGCTCTATGACTTGCATAACTCTTTGCATCGCATGGGCATAATATTGTGCTTGTGTCATTGTTTTTCCTCCTTACGCCGCAAGCCTTAACCTTGCGCCTTTTGTTTCACCGCCTACCAGACGAATCTCCGGCGCGGCGCCTAAAAACGCCTTTACAAGCCGGGTATCCGTTTTGGGCACGTAGCCCAGCGTATAAATGCCCTTGCCGCCGTTTACCATTACCTTGACGGCTATCGCCTCTGGGTCGTATTTGCAGGCAGGTTCAGGAACCAGCACCGCTATGATGTCATTCGGGTCATAGGTTGCCAGCCTGGAAAGGGCTTCCTGCCTGCTGCCGAAAGACACGCCAGCAACGATGATTTCAAGGCCGCCGCGCTTGACAATTGCCCAGGCCGTGGTAAAAGCCTCTTTCCTGGACACGGAGCGCGGTATCCGGTTGGCTATCGTGCAGACCTTTGAGGCGGTCTTTCTTGCGGCGGGTTTGGCAACGGGTTTTTCTGTTTCGCCTTTGTAGACAATGCCGTGGTACTTGGTGATTAACAAACGGGTGTTTTCTATCCAGGCTATATCTTCCTCATACAAATCACCATGATAACTGGTTTCATCATCAAGTGCGGCTGTTGCGGTTTCAAAATATTCCGGGTCTGCAAAGTAGCAGAGGTCAAACTCATATTGATACATTTTGGTGATTATTTTAGGTTCGCTGGTTTTTCCGCTTAAAAAGTCCTGGATGGCGCTAAACTCTTTGCTTACTTCATCTTTGATAATGGACAGAGCCGATGTTTTCGATTGCGTCCACTTTGCCGCAGATGTCCATGTGCCGCGGGTTTTTGCCAGCTCTTCTTCCTCGGTTATTCTTGCCGCTCTGTTGTAATTGTCTTGAAATGTCATGTTCTTACCTCCATAGTGGCTATCGCGCCTACGCCTCGCGGCGTTTCGGCCCGGTGCCGCCGGGCCTCGTCAGGGCTATGCTGATTTTTTCAGACGCGCTATCTTTGACCAATTAGTACATTGAAGACAGCCCATAATCCTTTTAAGTTTACAGGCTTTCGGCGTGCCGTCCTTTTTTAGGCCGTTAAACTTTCTGCACCGTTTGCAGACTTCAATCGCTTTTTGGAGCTCCGGGTTATTAAGATTCGCTTGCACTTTACACCTCCTTATCTTCCGTGTAACAGGCATCAATTGCCGCTTTCAGGGCTTCCGCTTCCGCCAGTGAGCCGCAATGCTTCAGGATTACGTTGCCAGCTTTCACCAGGTACTCCGAACCAAAACCGCCGCCATAGTGCTTGATTGTTACGCCTTTGTTTTCCATCTCTTTGCCTCCATAAGTTTTGATACTTGCTGTATCCTTTATGTTTATAATATAAACCATTTGCTTTAGTTTGTCAAGCGTTTTTGCAACTATTTTTAATAATTTTTCATTTTATAAACTAAAAAGCGTTATATAGTTGACGGTATAAACAATATGTTTTATATTCTTTGATAATAGGAGTCTTTATGGGTAAAGCAGAGAAAGTCCGTATTTTGATGGTAAAGCGTGGAAATATGACCGCTGCCGCTCTTGCCTCAAAAATGGGGATAACCGCTCAAGCATTGGGGCGAAAGTTGAACAAAGAACGGTTCACTGAAGAAGACATGGAAAAAATAGCAAAGATTCTTGATTGCACCTGGAACACAGAAAGCCGGGAATGGTTCACCCTGAACGATACCGGGGAAGAAATATGAACCCGCACAACATCGCCGAAAAGTACCCGGAAGCCGCTGCGTTTGCCGGTGTCGCTGCAAGTGTCTGGAACGGAAGCAATTCCCCGGCAAAGGTTG
>Ga0209755_10009269_pt1 | contig 10407 bp, 16 predicted proteins | sample TergutCo191P1_FD_187301 | JGI IMG/M metagenome (GOLD analysis project Ga0209755, IMG submission 187301) | Cornitermes sp. P1 segment gut microbial communities from Petit-Saut dam, French Guiana - Co191P1 (SPAdes) (version 2) | ecosystem: Host-associated > Arthropoda: Insects > Digestive system...
AACGCGGGGAAGGGCGTTCTCTCCGCTTGCCTTTCGTTATTTTGATTTCTTTATTTACAAAAATCATAACGCAGCTTACAGAGCTACGAACTGTCACGGCTTTTGCCTACTAATAATATACTCTAAGAATTTTATGGTATCCCATCTGGAAAAGTGTTTGATTTTAGGCACAAGTAAACTGTGCTCCTGCAAATCAGCTATATGCGTACCCCTTAAATTTTGGTTTGGAGCGAATCTAACAACCCCACGCCTTCCCTTGAAGCATTACGCATATTCGATGCTGAAAATGTGTTAAGGTTCCCACGCCGAATAGTTACACGGTGATCATTAGCAATCAAATCTCTTATCAAAGCGGTGCCAGGCTCTCTTCCAGTGGGGTCATTTTCTGTTCTGCAGATGGGAAAGGTTTAATAAGTCCAAAGTACTCGTTTTTATTTAGTATAATTCTACATCATTTTCAAAACAGACTTTTTGGATTATTTTCTGTTGTGCCTTAAACAGTTTCTCAAACATATATTTGAGTCTTTCCTTATTTAGGTGCGGCAAAAGCAGTTGTATTGATTGCATATCCTTTTCTTTCTTGACCTCACCACGCTGCGGATTTATCAGTAGCTTGTGTAACACATATATCTCAGGCTCTGGAACAATAACTTTATAGCCCTTGTATTCAATAACCAATGGATACATAGCCAACATATTTGTTTCTTTAATCCCTATGCCGGTTATTCCAATACTTGGGATTTTCTCATATCTACGCTCGCCACTTCCCAAAATTCGATGAAGAAATTCAATTTCTAAAATATCATGTTTTGAAAATTTCTCAACACCTGTGAGGTTATGAACTGAATATGTAAAATCTTTTTCTTGCAACGCTTTCGAGATATCAATCTTATTTTTTGGCCTTCTCAAGTTAGTGTAAAGAAAGTCAACATCACGAGTTCTCAAGTTGGCAGTGTAATCAGAATTGTAGTAATGTTGATAGATGTATTCTGCCCACGAACCAATAAGCATTACATACTGCAAAAGTGTTTGCTCATCAAACGTTTCTATTATCTCCCAAAATACACTTTCCTGTTCGGCTATCATTTTTTCTCCTCTTTATTCCTTTACTATTTTGCAAATTTCCTTATATTCAATTTTAAGCCTCTTAACAGTAGCTTGAAGTCGTTTTCGCCTGGCGATTTTTTTTCGTAGTTGCTCAATTTGAAGCTCATCTTTACCGATGTATTCAGATATCGTTTTGCTACCGGATCGGTAGTTAAGGTAGTAATATTTTTTCCCCTGTATCTCTCTGGAAATTATAGAACCCTTCGGTAACAAATCTATTTCCTTAGTGTATGTTTCCTGCATTTCAAGATTGCGTTGCTTTTCTTCTTTTAACATTCCGTAGATAATCGTTGACATAGATTTCACCCCTCAATCACTAACAAATGCAATTATAACACAAATCCTCAAAAATACAACTTTTGTAGTGTAAATTAACTTATAACACTTTTTCCTAAAATCCGCAATTTGTAGTGTACCTCTTTGCGTTGGGAAACCGGTTAGAATTTAATACAATCAACCGGCACTGCAGTCATACGCTCCCGTCTTCTGTCCATCTTGCCCCCATTCCATCAGGTAAACGCACATCTAGTACTCTGCCATGAGCACCAGCATCTCGTGTGACAAATGTAGTTCTGCTATCGCGCAAAATAGTATCTAAATGCCTTCTCCGTGCTCTTATAACATATTGCAAACCCTGTGTTTACCTCCAGAGTCAATATCTTTCTGAATATATTAATTCCTGCACTCTATTAATCAGTTCATCTGATTGACGAATATCTGCCATTCCGCGTGTAAACTGAATCGCGTTTTCGCCTTGCCTAATAGTAACATGGGGTTCTGAATCAACAAGTCCCAAACTTCCTTGTTCATTTGCAAGCACTCTATTTAGCAACCGTCTTATCTCCCTCATTTCCGATCTAGATATTTCTATCCCAATAGATCTAATATATCCGGAGATAGTGGGTCTAGTGACTTCCTCTATCGGAATCATTATGTGTCTATCGTCAAACACCTCATACACAGATTGCTCTCCGTTTTCTTCTATATAAATTGTGGCAAGCAACTCACCTGGACTGCCCCCGGACCGATCATAAAGAATCAATCTATCTCTACCGCAACTTGTTATAGTGATGTATCTCCAAACATCTCCTTAAAATATGCTTGTAAAACTCCTTCATTGTGTTCTTGGGCAAACGTTACATTCGCCCTCGCTACTCCTCGTGTTTGCAGGTTGTTAGCTAAAAGCCTGTAACGTATTTCCGACAATTCCCTACCAATGGTAATTACAATAAATTTATCCTGGTACTCGTCATCATCGAATGCTATATCTAACAAGTCCAAATTATATTCCGTGTAAGCCAGCTGTACAAAGTCAGCAAATGTATCTGCTTGTTCAAAAAAAGTGAAGTCCAACCACTCTAGAACATCAAACTTCTCACGAATACCACTTGTATCAACAACATGGCTTTCGATAAGTTGGAAATTTATTTCTCCATACATAAAATCGTCGATTTCTTGTATTAACAAGCCATTATTTATGTCAAATATGTCCTCACCAAGGTATAGTCTTTCCGTCCCTCGCATTACATAAAACGAGTTTCTACCAAGATGTGATGGCCAAAGTCGCATCGGATCCATTGCATAGAAGTGCAATACATTAGGCTCGTAATGCTCCGCGAAAGTTATAGCAGGAAAGGATAGGTATGGATACCTGACCTGCATCTCCAGCAGTTCTCGTCCAATAGTTACCGCAAAAAACTTATCCTCATAGCCATCAAGTGTTAATTCAAAATCTGACAAATTCAAACTAAACCCTACAAACAAGTCCTCCTGCAAACGGTCTATGTCGTCTAATTGAAAGAAAAAAGTTTGTGGAGTTTCTTCGCCTAAAATCGGAATCGCACTCATACCATAAGACCTACGAACACCACTTATATCAATCAAATGACTTCCAAGAAGTTGAAAGTTTATTTCGACAATTTCCCCAAACTCTAACGCTGGATATGCCATGCCGTTTTCTCTTCCATTGCCGATTTGGACATTGTTGCAACCTAACAGAACCACAATAAAAACAACTCCGCATATACTTAATACAATCCTATTTATCATTCACTTAACCTCTAACGTCTCTAGTTATCACTAAAAATAAGATAATCAACCTTTTTACCACTTCCGGCCTCCCTTATTATTAGGTTTTTGTACTAACTTAAAACTAAGCACAAACAACTTAAAGCCGAGCACCTTATTAATCAGCCCCTATGATTGCCGAATATCAGCCATTCCACGTGTAAATTGAAGCTCTTTTTCATTTTTTGCCAGCATACTCAACGCTCCTAATATATTTATCTTGTGCTGCCGGAGTCACATTCTGCATAACAGGAGCCGCCTGCTTTGCAGTATTCACAGCAGGTGTACTTTCCACGAACCAATCCATTCAAAGCATCCCCAGCGAACCTAAAACCGTGTTCAGCTTTAGCGCCCACCTATTTGGCAACTTGAACAAAGTTTTCTACTAACTGTGGAGGAATTGTCGGTACAACAAAATGTCCGCTTGGGTCAACCCAGTAAACCGGATCATTCATTGCAAAAATGTAAAGATTACCTGTCTGCATAATCGCATGAATATCTGGCATCATCGTGTAATGGCTAAGCCCCAATGGATCTTCACGCTCATTCATTCGTCTGGGATTATCGCCAAAAGCCTCAAGCTAAAATTGTTGTGGATATAGTAACATATTAAATTCTATACCTAATTCTGACAATCTCTCTAATATGTCATTATCTAGACTAATGCAAACTTGAATTGAGGTGGAGAAGAAGTAGCCGCAAAAAAAATCCATTTTAAAGCCTTCCTTCTTTAACTTTGACAAAACGTCTTTTTTGGGTTCAAGATGTTCTATGATATTTACTAAATGCTCTTTAAGGGTGCTAGTTACATCAACTTGTGAATCTATGCTCCATAAACCAGAATTAAAAGGGGCATAAGTAACTATTTTCCCTTTCTTAGTTTTTGATGCGCTTGTGTCTCCTTTTCTATGTGCTTTACTAGGGCTAATTCCAAGCTGAGCCGTCAATTCAGGTGGTTCGACTTCATCCCCCATTATTCTAAACGAAACTACAAAATAATCGTTTGATTGCTTTGAAGAAATTTTTATATCTCTCAATTTTTTAGTTTTATCGTCCACTACTCGCACCACCTTCGGTTAAACTTCCAAGCCACGCTCTTGTTACAGGGGCATGAACATTATCAGCTCATTCAGTCTGTCCGCCTGTAACGCGTGGAAGCGCCATTTGCTCTTTTCTATTGCTTGTAAACCTAGCCTTATTATATCGGCGATTGCAATATAAATAAAGAATACCTTTCCATCGAATAAAAAACAGTGACGCTTCCGTAGTATGACCTTGTGCCATAAGTCGCTCAAATTCAGCTTGGCCTTGAGTTGTCCATGCAATTAGTCCCAGTGGGTCAGCTTCGATTTGTCAAGGGTTGTGTTGATGTTTTTTAATTTTTTAATTTGCCTGTCAATAACTTGTAATATTGAGGCTACCATGATAACATTGTAGCAACAGAATTTAAGCAGTTTGTCGCTCAAGGCTAAACCCACACCACTATTTGACTATCGGTGTCATGGGTAAAGCGGTTTCATGTTAGAATCGTTACGCTACAGCGGTTCTTGCATTAAGCCAAAGTGTAGCGACTTCATATTATCGGAGGGGCACTAGGGGATCATTATTGAAAAGATATGTTAAAAAAATTGGCTTAATTATATTTGCTTTAGCGATTGCCATATTGATTTCAGTTGGTTACATTTTTCAACTTGGAACGGTTTTTTCCCCTGCTTTTCGATTGCCTTACTCTATAGGATTTTCACTGTTTTATCTGTCCTGTTGGATACTCTATTTATTTTACAGCGCAAAGAAAAATGCAAAAAAAATGTTGAAGATATACAAGATCTTCTGGACCACAGGGACAATTTTCGGCGTTGTACGTGGATTGCTGTTGATAATACAAGGTGCACAAGTGTTTTCGGGTGAAATATTTTTGTTGGAAATGCTTTTCATTTTTGATATTTATGTGTTTCTTGTACCGGTGGCAGGGTTTGATATAGTAGTGCGTTATGTATTTGGCGATTATTATTTATTTATGCTTTCAACGATAATGTCAGCAACTATGCTTTTTATAGGATTCTTTGTAAAGAAGAGCCCCACCAAATAAGCATATAGCCGAAAGTAAAATCGGCTCACACAGTTTCGTGAGCATCGGGATTATGGGTAATTACTATGCATTCCGTTCCAGAAATGTTGGGTCATTACACCGTTTACGGTCTTTGAGTTACGCAACCCATCGCTCTGTAATTGTACGTTGCAGTCATTCCGGGACTTGTTACACCTGTTAGTTTGTTGAATGCATTGTAAGTACGTGTTTCTGTCTGTCCGCCTGTAACGCCGGGAAGTGCCATTTACTGTCTTTGACTTTTTAGCGCATTTTCTGATCACTGTACTTTTACGAGCGCACTAATATTCACTTTATCTGAACATTTTAGATGGGTAAAGTATCCTAGTTCAACCAACCAATTAATAGTACTTATTATTTCTAGCTTGTTCGAATTTTCCACTAGAACAATGTTTGGGTCTGGAAGATAAAATCCTTCTTCAGTCATTTCAGTTTCAAAATCTTGCTGAAGTCTCACAATTGTATACACTGACATATGGTATGTGTTTTGGCGAATTTTGACATAAACATCAAGTCTATATCCTTTATTAGCCGACTCAAGTTCGCTCCAGTCAGAATCTTCTTCAAAAAATATTTCAATATCAGTCATGATATCCCCTTATCAACGAAATGGTGTCAAGACAACTTGGTCAAGCAAATCTTGAAATTGTTGTAATGTCATTTGGGCTCTGGGCACACTTTCAAAGTGATCAGGATTTTTCCTCTTTGAATTATTCGTAATCCTTCGGGGTAATGAATCAACCCTGTGCGCTCCTCCGAACTGCGAAAGGCTATTAGGATTTGCAGCTTGCATTATCGCAGCAGTACTGCCTTGCATATTACGTATGTTCCAATACGGATCAGGCTTCGTAAATCTACTTGTCCTTGGGTTAAAGTTTCTTGCTCTGAGATATATGGCATTCGTCTCAAAACCCTGGATTCCCTAGAGCTTCTGATACTAGAGAAGAGAGGGAAACAGGTGGCTGGTGGTTTAGCATAATTTGTTTGTTTTCAACGCCAATTATTAAGACGAAAAGGTGCAAACTGCTTAGCTGTTTTCTTCAGGATTGTTTTTCATTTCAATCTCTAGTACACGCATCCAGTCTCTTCGTCCATATAATACACGCATTACAGACACAGTTTTTGCTTCTTCTCGGATTACAAAAAACACGAGATGACTTTTGACAACAACCATCCGAAATCCTTTTGATGCCAAAAATCGGTCTCGCACAAGTGCAAAGCGGTGTGGGTTTTCTTTCAAGGACAGAATTCTTTCGTCAATCAGTGAAATACGATCAATCGCCGCACTCCGCTTTTGCAGGTCATCAGCAATATATCGGAAAAGCTCCCTCATATCATTCTGCGCCGGCCTCATGATTCGGATTTTATAACTCATTTTATTTCCTTCCGGAATCCTGCAATGAAGTCATCATAATCCATGGAATCTCCCATGTCCTCAGCTTCTAGCGATTGATCAAGAAGGTGGTACAATTCGTAGCGTCCGCAGAATTTCTCATAGGCTTCGATGCTCATTACCGCCAAATCCCCATGCCCGTTTCTGGTGATAAAGACTGGTTCCATATTAGCATGACAAAACTCAGATATCTCATTGTAATTGTTACGCAAGTATGCGCTCGGTCTTATGGTAGGCATTTTGACATCCTCCTATAATTTAATATACAAAAATTATACATTAATTTAGTTATACCGTCAACGAAAGATTTTTGAAAACAGATGGTAAAGACACCGACATAGCAACCATCATCATAAGCTTTTTCAAAGCATATGACCCACGCTAACACTTTCGCAAGCGCAAACTGTCTCGTGGGAAATACTTCTTTCCCGCTGCGCGGTAAATTCCTTTTGTTTTGGGTAAACTAATGTGAATGGCTCGAAAGAGGTGCCAACTCAAAAAACATTTGAATCATTTCATGGAGAGCTCCTGACCAAGCAGTGCTATTTTCATAAATATTTCCATCATATATGAACATAGCAAGTGCGCTTGAAAAAGCTCCCCCCTCCGAATCTCCTGATACTATTCTATCAACTAATTCAGAAATATGTGAAAATTCCTTATCACTCAAAGATATTTCTTTTCGTTCCTCGATCACTCTTATAACGCTACTCGTCCTATTGCGATTGCTGTCACTACGGCTAAGACCATAGTAACTTATGAAGGTGCCATCATCTTTTACTACAAAATGATAAACAGGCGAGCCTCGATCACCGCCACCTCTGGGCCAAAATACTATTTCCATCAAAATATTGTCATCTTGTCTTTGATGAAAAATTAATGTAAAAATCAAAACTAAAGCCAATATGATCGCAATTATCAGAACTATCTTCATTTTCATAATTTTTTTCCTCACACGAAAGTCACAGGTCAAGATATCTGCTTATCCATTTACTTGTGTTATAATCTTGTGATGGTGGAGATATCACCGTCCGCAAAGAAATTTCCAAAAATACTCATACACCAAAGTTAGCCTATTCTAGGAAGATGAGATACACGCCTACCTAATCTGTGCTCACTTCTAATCATATTTTCTGTTTGTATAATGGCTAACGCCTATCGTGGCCATTTCTTCAAGCTGAAATGCATGGATTACTGTCCTAGATGTATTTCCGCAAACCTAAAGTTATTCGTATCATTCGCTACTGGGTTTATCTCATTGCCAAATGCATCATAACGGTAATTTCGCGTAACTACGCCGTTTGCATTTACAAGCTGTACAACATCTCCGCGGGCGTTGAATAGGTAGAAACCGTGATGAACGCTTCTGACTAGATGGCCATTTAGCCCTCTGTCAAATATATTGATTAACACTCCGCTTACAAACATTCTAATACGATTTCCGCGATTGTCAAAGCTATATTCGCTTTCACCGATTAGATTTATGCCATGTTCGTCCGCAAAAAGCCCTACACGCAACAATGCGTTGTAAGGCTTTCTAGCTCTGCTGCAATGATTAACATCTAAGGAAGCTTCAACTCATATGATGCTTGTTGAGGTCTAATCTTCTCCAAATTATTAAATAAAGCACTCATGTCCTTGTATTCTCCAATATCATATAGCTTTAATGCGACTATTTCCGGCACTTCATTTTTTCTAATTACTCCACTTTTTCGTAGCGAAATATCTAACTCGATAAGTAATCCATTAGTTGACAATTTGCATATTTCTTCACTCAAGCGTTCCAGCAACATCGAAACATTATCAGAAAATACTTCTCTAATGATTTTTTGAAGCTTATGCATTACCACAGAAATTGGAACATTTTGGTCTTTGCAGTATAGCTTGCAAAACCAACCGTCATCGTGCGCAAGATATGCATACTTGTTTTGAAGTACATCAAAAAATGGTGACTTCAAGGGTTTAAACATGTTTGAGATATACAACAACTCCGCAATTTGCTCGTCACTTATTTTGCTTATTGACTCTGTGTCGGCATAATCAATAAAACAAAAATCCCCATAATTGTTTACGTCTTCACACATAAGTTTGGCAATCTGATTTTTTCCCTCTATAAGATCAAATCTCCACCAATTTTTCTCTGCTTGCCAATAATTACCTTTAAGCACCAGAATGTTATCAATCGTTGGCACACTCGCCATAAAATCAACAAACTCAATTCCTGAAATCATAGTTTCATGTCTGTCCGGATATGATTTGATGTATATTCTTTTAGATTTTATAGGCTTGTTTTTTTTCACGCAACTTAACTCCTCATTTATTTTGGAAGGTAAGGGAATAATGAACCTATTTATCATCCCTTATCCTATGTTCTATAGATTATTTCTGCTAAAAAATAGGTATTGGAATGCGTATTGGGGATATACGCATTGGTGGGATACGAGGTGCTGGGGCTGGAGTCGATGCAGGTACAATATTTATTGGTGGAATAGTAGCTTGAGGGGTTTGAGTTCCCGGCGAGACACTACTTCCACTTTCAAGATATATTCTGATCAATGCATTCCTATTCAAATTCGGCTCTCTAGGCATTCCAAATAGCCATGTTGGCTCAGCAAATGCCGTTCTGCCACTGGGAAATCTTATATGCGTGCCATTATCCCAATGCGGATTTGCCTGAGTAAATCTACCAAGACGCGGCGAGTAGTTTCTTGCTCTTAGATATATGGTGTTCGTCTCAAAGTCCCAGTACTCTCGGAGTATCTGAAATAGAGAAGAGGAAAAATATTAAGTAAAACAGGTATTCCTAAGTGAATTTTTCCGCTAAGTAGTGTCTATTTCTTCTTTATGTCCGCTTCCAACGCTTTCAATTGCTTGACTCCTCTTGTCTCAAGGATTGACGACATTTGCATACGTGCGAGCCGATTTAATTCAACAATCCGTTCCTTCTGCGGCATTCCTTTCACAATAAAAAGTGCATTAACCGTTTCGAGATTTGAAAGCACGAGCAACTGCTCAATCGTGGCGTAGTCACGCATATTTCCGGTCTTCCCCGGGTTTAATTTTCTCCATTCTGCGGCACTCAATCCAAATAATGCTACATTTATCATGTCAGCCTCATCTGCATAGACAAACGATTTCTGCCATGACGTCAACTCTATAGGTATCAGGTTATCACGGATAGCATCAGTATGGATTCTGTAGTTTATTTTCGCCAATATTCGCTTTACATTCCAATCAAGAGAAATCCGACTGTTTTCATCATTCTTTAAGCGTTGGTAGTCCTTTATGATATACAACTCAAATTCTGCCGAAATCCAAGCTGCAAATTTAAATGCGATATCTTTGTGTGCATATGTGGCGGCATATCTACCTTGCTTTGAGGTCATTCCGATAGCATTAACACTCATAATCCATTTTTTTGGAGTGAGAACAAAAGCATTGCGCCCGGATTCACGGTCAATTACCTCGAATTCGAGGTAATTAAAATTAGGATTGTGAATTCGCTCCCAAAGACCGAGAAATTCCACGGTGCTACGATTCCGCATCCAATTTTGAATAACGTCACTGGGAAATTCCGCATTTTTATATCGTGCAATATCAGTAATGCTTATGTAGTCATCGTCACCACCATGTGGTGACAAGTGGCGAAAAGCACGATGGCAAGCAATTACAGACTTTAGTTGAGAAAAGTCGCGCAGCAGGTGTCGAGGTAGATACAGTAATTGGCGATGGA
>Ga0209755_10009270_pt1 | contig 10407 bp, 6 predicted proteins | sample TergutCo191P1_FD_187301 | JGI IMG/M metagenome (GOLD analysis project Ga0209755, IMG submission 187301) | Cornitermes sp. P1 segment gut microbial communities from Petit-Saut dam, French Guiana - Co191P1 (SPAdes) (version 2) | ecosystem: Host-associated > Arthropoda: Insects > Digestive system >...
TGTTATAGTTCTACTCTTCCATGACCATGGCACTAGAAGGGCTGGTCAGCAGCACGCACTGGCTGCACTTTCCCCCCAGGAAAGACCTAGTACCCATTTTACAGGAGGCTGGGTGGGCCCCAGGGCCGGTCTGGACGGGCGGAAAATCTCACCCTCACCGGGAATCGATCCCGGACTGTCCTGCCCATAGTCAGATGCTAAGTAAATAAAATATATAAATACATCAATAAAAGACATAAATCAGCAAGCAATATGGCTATGGTTCTTGATGGTGATATAGTATACTTTCCATTTGTTTCAACTTTATAATCCTTTAGTATATGTAAATATGGTAATATGTTTTGACATATGTATGTCAGTGTGAAAGGCTGCTGATTTGATGTCTTGTTGTACAGTGGGGTGTTCTCACCACATGAACCACCTCTCTGTGGTCAAAAAGTTTTCTGTTAGCCCCACAGGAGTTATTATAACACTGCCTGTTAACCTGCATTTCTGATTTCTGGGTGCTGCTGATGTTATTTTGTGTATTTGGTTGTGGGATCAATATTGGCTTCTAGCAGATGAGTGCTCATTTCTTTATGAATTGATTGTGCTTTAATGTTTGGCTGATTTATTCGTACATTTTTCAGTATGATTGAATGATATCTTTCAGTTAATTTTGTCTTCTTGATTTATGTTATCACAATAATTTAATTATATGTTACCTTTTTTTATTTCTGATAATGTTTCTGGCATAAGAAGTTTTGCAACAGACAAGTGGAAAAGAACTGTCAAGGGGAAAATTGTCTTGTAAGGGACATATAAACATGTTTTGGATTCATTTTGTATTTGGAACGTAAGCATTTATTCCGTAATATACCAGTTACAAAAGTCACAGATGTATATTGCACGGGCAACTTTAGTGTTATTAAAAATTCTTGCCATACATGTCATAATGGACCATCTAATCATGTGGGTCCAGAGTCATTTGTTGTTGGCACAGGTGCACTTTCTTCACAACTGCCTCAGGGCTCTTTTTACATATAATCAGTGATGTCAAGTCACAGCACTTTATCATGTACTGGAACAGATTGAGACCTGTGCTTGAAGTTCTGACCTTGCTGTGACATATCTGTAATATGCCTCAGTGAAAAAGTGTGTAACAGAATCTGTGGGATTGATCGCCTGCAAGTGATGAAGTGGTCCACAGGCAGTTATCAATAGGCGTACAGTTTAACCACCAAGAAAAGAATAATGGTTGTAAAGCTTGTTAAATGTATTAAATGGGAAATATTTGTATAAAAATCCCCCCGAAATGGACTTATATATGAGGACCATATGTGCAGGAATATTTAATATTATTCTTGCAGGAGTTTTGGCAGAACATCAAAAACTGACTTCTTCCATGAGACCACTTTGAATCTGGGGAGTTCTTGTCGAGGGAACACCACGTTTACATCTTGTATTTTTGTGGGTTTCTGCTTTTTGTCAAACTCATAAGTATGTGTTCATGAACCCACCTAATATTTATGTGCTTTCTCTCCATTTCTAGAGGCACAGAAACTGTATCCAGGTTCGCTACATCATCTGGTTTGGTTGGGACTGCAGGATGTTAGCAGTAGCTACAAGAAGAATACCAGCCTAAAACCAGGAACAGATTTTCATTGCCAGGTGTTTGATAGTTTGCAGCTCAGCTGCAACAATTTGAATTGTGCTGGCACTGAAACACTCAACAGACTTGACATTGATGCTTTCCTGTATGCTGCAGGTAAAATTGTTTTGGAATTACCTTCCATACTTGTTCCGATAGGTGTAATGTGCTACAACAGTTGTTTGTCATAAATGTATACAGCAAAGCTGAGATAAGTAAATATGCTTGCACATAGTGTTGTCTCTGTAATGAGTGATTTTCAGATACAGTGAATAAGTTGTGATATACAGTGACATTTTTGCCAGTCCCTTGCAAGTTGTTAAAATCCATGTGATGGAAGAGTTGGATGTTTCCCCTGTCCTTTTGTGCCAGCGGGCATTCAGACTGGTAGCAGAACCAGCAGGCCTTAGCATTGAACACATCTGACCTTTAAAACTCAGTGTAGCTGCTGATGGCTGAAGTTGACTGTTGTTTTCAATTCCAAGGCCTGCACTTGCCAGGACAGCTTTTAAGCTTTTGTCAGTGAAGAGTTACATATGACAGGGTATGGGTATCCCATTCATCCAGTGAAGGTTAAATGCACAATTATTTATTAACTACTCTGGCCAGTACATCTGTCAACCTAAAGTTCTTGGTTAGCATTTTAAGTTTCCTGCCTGATTTTATATATATATATATATATATATTTGTTTAATTCTTCAGTTCTGTACATTTTTTATGTGTAAACATTTTCATGTTTGGTAATAAGTGAAGGTTACCTGAGTTGAGGTCAGGACTAAACCACTAACAATAATTCTGTCTACAAACAAATGCTCAGAGAGTGCCCCTGGTTGCCCTTGCCACATAAGCAGAAATGAAATCTTGTTTGAGTAATTTATCCAGTTTTTTTCACCTGTTAGCCAGTTGGCAAACAGCAAATTCGATACTGCCTTTGTCTTACAGGAATAATGATGTGAAAGAAAATCTCTTGAATTCTGTCTGTACTCTCAAGACACCATGTACAGTCAAACATGGTGAATTCTGGTTGCTTGCGGCCAGTAAATCTGGCATGGAAGTATGTGATTTTTAGGAATTTTCCAGTTGCTTTCGTTGCATCTTGAGCCTGTTACATTAGTGGTTGAAGTCCTGATTTTATGTTGTAAGCTGTGATTGCTTTTCTTAAGTAATTTGAAGATCCTTTTCCCATATTTAATTAATACATTTTACATCAAGGTGCAAGCAAGCAAACTGCAATAATCAGATATGGTGCAAGAAATCAGGGGCAACACTTTTTTAGTGCAGTGTGACCATGTGACCATACGGTTTCCACTTTAATCACTAGATGGGGTGTGTAACTTGCTGCCAAAATTTTTCCTTGCATGTGAATAATCTGTTCTTTGTTTTACAAGATTTTTTTTTTTAAGCTGTGTAAAAATTGGCTGGTCTGTTAGTTCAGTAATTAGCAGGTTTCCTGGAATTATAAGTGTTGATTATTCTGTAGCAGGCATGCTCATTGGATCACTTCAAAGTTTACATTTCTACAATAATTGACAGTTAAAAATTAACTGAATATGTTGATGTTACAGGAGAATTATAATGCACAGAAAAGTACTGAGAAATGACGATGATTTTGTTAAGTTTCGTGTAATGCATAATACTTTGCACTGCGGTTTTTGTGAAATATTCATGATAGTAAATGTGTAGTCTTTTTTCGTTATATCCATTGGAGTGTTATGAAATTACACTTTGCAATACTAACAAGAGAAGGAATGTATGTTTAAACATAAAATTAATTTGCATTTTTGTAAACATTGTTGCCATGGCAAAGCAAGAGGTATCACATATTCTTGGTGTGTGTGTTGCCTCAGTTATCCAGCATGCGAAGCGCATGTACCGTTTTACTTTGTCATCTGTGGCGTGTGTGGCTGTACCATATTTTTCCACATCAAATAAATTGCATAATCTTCTGAAAAAAGTTACTGAACATAAAATATGTGTTTTGAATTTGTCCACAACTTTGCTTGAAACATTTTTCATTCTAAGTAGAATTTAGTGAGATACTGTCATGAATATAGATATGTAAAGTGCCCATTATTCTTGTCATATTTTAATCAAACCTAATTTTTTTTTTGATAGACTTTTAAAAAAAGCATTGAAGTGTCAAATTTCATGAAAATCCATTGAGTAGTAGCTTAGTTAGTCCAGTGGACGTATGGACAGACAGACATGTCGTGGCAAAACTATTAATCGCTTTTTGCATTTTTGCAAATGTGCCTAAAAATGTAGTTATGTAAACAGAAGGTGATGAAAATTAACCTTCAATGTTCACATATGTGAATGCGCATTAAAAAAACCCCAAGAAATTTTTTATATATGTTTAAGCAACAAGGAAATTGACTGTGTTTGTAAGACATGTTGCATAATCTCTTGTTATTTTTCATAAAATTCCATTTATTTTGTAATTTTATTTTATTTTTTTCTGTTCAAATAATACTAATTTTTTAAAACCATTTCATCAAAATTTAAAAACACATTCAGTTTGAAGGTTAACTGTAGTTTGGAGATTGACAAGATTGTACTGTATGTCCTGCTGTGTACGTCAGTTATCCACTGAGTCCTGTAAAGAATGTTGGTGTGTAAGAATTGTATCTTCATGGAGGATTATCCATGTTGGTTGTGCATTGCTTTATACTGTGTGTGTGTAATTTTCATTAAAATTTTCATTCCTTCATACATTCATTCATTCATTCATTCATTCTGTTGTCTGTCTTATAAGAAGTGCATAGCCTTTTCCAAAGTGAGTTCTGCACAGAGTGTGACCTTGTGCTTCCTCTTTTGAATTTCCAGTATCTTCTTTCATCCTTAAGGTCGTACACTAGAGATTGAAATTTTGTACCCATTAATATTGAAGTCGACCCATGCTTTTGTATCATTGGTTTTTCAGTGTTTTGTGCTAACGCAACTCAAGAAGAGCAGCAGACTGCTGGATACTGGAGTTCTGACAGGCCTGTTACTCTACCAGCAAACATTACAGAGCAGCTGTGTACTGTCAGTCAGACCAAATGGTAGGTTGTTGTAATTGATAAAGAAAATAACCGTAGGGACCAGACATGGAATTAGGCATATATTGTGGGATTGCCAGATTTTAATGACCTGAATTTTTGCCTTAGGTGGACAGCAGCTTATAAGGTTTATACAAACCAAGCTAAAGGGGATCTTGGTGAGCTCCGACAGACATTACAGAGAGGAATAGAAGTAGTTAGAGTACTTGGAAACCATGGATTGGATATCAGACTGATAGTTCATTTGGCACGAACCTTCGAACGGCGGGTAAGCATTGTACTTTCTGCCTTGGGGTTCCAGACATTCTTTTTTTGACACCCACCTAAACATTTTCTGGTTTTTATTTTGAAAAAATCAGAAGTTCTCAGAATAGTGTGATATCAAACATGTTGACTTCTTTATTTAATCTCAGTTTAAATAAATATTTGAATGTAATGCATCTTGTAATGTCTTTTTTTTTTATTGTCACTCACTGGTTAACCGCAATTCATGGCGTACATTTATCTCTTAGATTTACTGTAGCTGAAAAGACAGAATTCCTGACAGGTGATCTGCATGTTATAACAGAGGTACAGTACCGTGGTAAATATTTGATCAAAGAGGGGAAGGAAGTCATCACACAACTGTCGTGTGGGATAAAGTTATGAAATTGATACCAGTCTTTTAACAAAAGCTCATCCAACACAGAAAAAATGAAGCAACTCCACCTAATTGATTGTGAAGAATGTATACCGAGACTAATCGAACATAGTGAGGTGGGAAGGTGTGTGCCCATGTTTAATAAACTGTCTTACTTTGATGTTTGTGTGAACGTGCATCATTGATATAATAATATAAACGGCCGACTAGATGCAACAATGATAATTTTATTAACAATTTCAGTCATCTTAACATGTTTCAGGTGATAATTTGCCCATCCTCGGTAGCACAAGGTTGTGATTACAGCTTGTGGTATAAAGCACCGACAGTGCTTTATACCGCAAGCTGTAAACACACTCTAGTTCTTCTGGGAATGGGCGAAATTATCGCACAAAGCATGTTGAGCTGATTGAAATTGTTAATAATATTATCATTGTTGCATCTAGTCGGCTGTTAATATTATTATGTCTTACTAACCATTGAAGTACTTTTAAATGAAGGGTTACTTTTGTGTACCATAATTTGTGATGTATAAAATGAATGGAACAGCACCGGTGGGTGTACCATCATGGTCGAGTTTTTGTATGGAGTGTAGTGTGAAGAGCAGATGTGTTTTTAAAACTTTGAACTGTGTAGTTGACATACACATTCATGTAGCTCTGTTTTTTTGTGTGCTGATTTATTTGCATCATTTCCTGGTAGGTAACTTATTCTTCTTTGGAAGCAGGTTGTCATTCAAAGTAAGCTTTTAAATATTTTGCTTCTTTTCAAAGGCATCATCAGTGTCTGCTCGAACAGAGGGCTCTAGTGCCTTACATGCAGTAGAAGCCAGAGCATTATTATTTTGGACAGCAGCATTACCAATGTTGGAAAGACTTCAGCGCAACCAGACAGTACGTGCTCCTCAAACAAGACTGTTTGAATACCAGGGGTAAGTTCTATTGCTTTATTCTCTTCTTTGCCCTTTTCATCCCACAGTTTATTGTCTTTCTTAAGATTCTTCAGCTTGTGCTTTTATTATTTCTTTAATGTTTTAAATTTGATGTGCAGAGCATTTTTACCAAACATATAACCATCAAAGATTGCAATGAACAATAAAGCTGTAAGTGACTAAACTGCAGGGCTGGTTGTCCTCTGCATGACATTTGAGGCTGTAGGTGAAGTCCCACACTTGCAGTTTGTGGTGTGCGTATAGTTTGTGGGCACAGTTCAAGGTTCCATCCTCCAGATCTCACCTGTCTGAACATACTGGAAGTTTGCATGTTCTGCCTCTTGTTAAGTGGAGAGTTATGTAATCTTACATAGCATACCATTTTTTTCTATCACTGGCAGTGAGGCAGCTCATGTTTCTGTCAGGGATCTCACTTCCAGGGTAACTTTTCATTTCTTGTTTTAAGTTAGTACTTTTCATTTGCGCCCCCATCGGTCTGTTTTGGCTATATGGCAAAGGAATTGAGGATCGTATATGAGGTAATGTACGTTTGGTGAAATGAGTGGTGCACCCATAGGAACCTCATCATTCTGCCCATTGCAACAAGTTTGTTGTAAATCTATTGTAAGTCATCCACACCTGTCTGATGCATAACCACTTTACTGGAGCCTACTTCAGGACGAGTCGTCTGTAGTGTATACAGAAACGTTAACCCTTCTTAGTTCACTGATGTATTACCTGATAAGTTCACTTTCAGCTGCTATGCATTGTAAGTCATGTGCCGTGTGATGATTGTTATGTCTTAAGCCAAGTTTATTCTGACCATTCACACCAGCTTGTCTCTCATAATTATAGTATTATTTGAGACATACTTCTTTAACACTGTGAAGATAATATATATGGCTGGATGGTTCAGGGTTCTAAACACAATGGGGAGAAGATACTTTCTCTTATCCACATCTGTCCAGACTGGCCTTGGATCCCACCCAGCCACCTGTACATTGTGTACCAGGGCTGCTTTGTGGGAGTAAAGTGGCCAGGGTGTGGCATCGACCATCCACTCTATCTATCAGTGAGGTTAAAAATGAGTAGAGCCATACCTCTATTCACCTTCCATGACTGCGAGGTAGATTACAGGGGGACAGTAAATGGTAAGGTCAACTCAGGACAGAAGAACGTATGAGTTTTTTTATCAGAAGGTAGGGGAGGCAGAAAATAAACACATGCAAAGTCAAAACAAAATGTAATTTTACTAGAAGTTTTCCTTGTGACATACATGTACTTGTATATGCAAAATGTTGAAGTTTTGGCATGTCACTGTCGAGTATTGTGAAGTTACCTATTCCTTCAGTCTTCACATGATATGTGATCCTGTGCATGGAACTGTAACTTGAAGGGAAATATTTATTTCAGAAAATACTTCTTTGTTTTCTAGGAAAGAACTGTCAAATGCTGAAATGAGTGCCCTTATAGAAGAGTGTCGATTCTTTTTAGCTTGCCAATTAATGAAGGAAGATAAACATGAAAAAGCAATTGAAGCATTTCAGCAGTTAAAGTCACCATATGCTTCTTTTTATCAGGTATGTAAGTACAGGGTGACCTACGGGAACCTGATGTCTTTTGAATGGTTTAATACTCAGTAGGTAGGCCAAGGGGGGGAGTGTGCTAATGTGTGGTTTCAGTAAGACGGTGCCACAGCGCACACTGCAAACGAGTCAATGACCATTGTTCAAAACATGTTTCCCGGGCACCTCATTTCCAGTTTCGGAGACGTGCCATGGCCCCCTTGCTCTCCCGATCTTTCAATGTGTGATTTTTTTCTTTGGGGGTATTTGAAATCACATGTTTACGCTCACAAACCCGGTATGTTGAATGATTTGAAGTAAGCCATCTGTCAGGAAATTCGTCTGATAAATCATCAGTTGTTGGTCCATGTCATGGACGATTTTAAAAAAAGGCTTGAAAACTGCATCCAAGAAGACGGTTGTCATCTTACTGATATTTTTAAAACTTAACCATCTAGTATGGCATGTTTTAAGCTTTAATTTTGTATAAATAAATGTGAATTTACTTGAAAAACGACTGAGTGCTGTTTATTTTAAAAATGTCAGGTTCCCGTGGGTCGCCCTATATAACATTAGTGTTAATTGGTAGAGCATACTGCTGGCTGTTGTGAAGTGGATACCAAATATTTCTTTAATGTAATGATTTTGGTAGGTGTGTTCAAGCATTATGTAATAGACAGGCATGGCCTCGCATTAGTTTTTCATAGCGCATTGGAAGTTAAATTGTATTTTAATCTGAAGTCTGGTTATGATGAATGTAGTTTATGTAAGCTGTGAGACTGAGGAAATTACATATACTGTAATGTTTCTTGTAATTTTTATATATATATATAAAAGAGTGTTATTATCAAGGAGACCAAAACTCCTGTAAGTAGAATGTCTCTGTCCTGTAGAAGCTAGCATAAATCTCTCTCACTCACACGCGCGAACTCTCTCTCTCTCTCTGCGTAATTTCATCAGTGATTACTTCCTACAGAAGCACTTTCGTTGTAGTTTATTTCTTGTATGGGAATGTATGATATTATTGTTTATGGACGTAAATGTATTGCTGCTTGGTAGTAATTAAAGCTATGGGAACCATAATTGCCATGCTGTCTTGTTGAAGACAACGCTTTTCCTTCCCCATGGTGTGGCATACCCTAGCAGATGTTCTGCACAGAATATAATGGAAGATAAATGAACAGAAATGAATAGTATGTTTGACGTAGTAAGGATTGCTTTTGTGTTTTGTAATTGGCGTGTGCTCACTGTGTGAGGTGAGCATCTGCTCATATTTGGGTGCTTCATGTGTGATGTGAGCATCTGCTCATATTTGGGTGGTCACTGTGTGAGGTGAGCATCTGCTTATATTGGGCTGCCTTGTCATGTGATTCCATTGCACTTTCCTGAGATGTATAGTTGGGGTTTAAACTTTGTATTATTTATGTTTATATGATATTCTTTTGTTCAGAGAAATGAATGGTTTGAACATGTACTGTAGTTGAACTGCTTCAGTGGTATTCACGGAGTTTTTCTGTGATTCACAGTCTGTTCCTACTTACTATATCACAGAAAACTTCTGTGCACAGTGCAGCGTGATATTTCTCTTGTCTGTGTGACCTGTAATTCGTACACTTCTCAGAAGATCTTAGCTGTGGGTGGTTTTGTTTCTTAAGGCATTTTTGATGCAGTAATGTCATAATTTGTGGTCTAGAAACACAGATTTAATTTTAAGTTGCTGTAAATAGGTTAATTTGCCTAAAGTAGTTGTTTGTCACAAGATTATGATGACCACATTTGTTTGTGATAAAACCATCACTTTTTTAGTGTATGTAATCTTGAAGTATTTGCTGTTTTGCAGGCTACAATCTACAAGAAATTGGCAGCTGAAGAACTAGAAGATCAACACCGTGAAATGATCACTAGTGAGATGCGTTCCCAGCACATTATTCTGCTTACAAAAGCTAGGGAGTGCTATTATCTGACACTGGACAGACTCCGGAGTCCTGGTGTAGATGCAAAACATCCACTGAATGCTGAACTGAATAGTCACATAGAAGAAATTGAAAGCCAGCTGAGTCGTATTGATCCAGATGTGATGTTGGTAGGAGGAGATGGTAAGTTATGTGTATCACTCATTGATGTTCAAGAGAAATGTTAGCATAATGAAGTTTCAGACAACATACTTTTCATTATGTAGATTAAGGGCAGCAGCACTTTTGCTCATTAGATGAGTAATTACTGTAGGTGATAAGTCAGACATACAGTTTTAATCTAGTTTTGAACTAAGACTTTGTGTGGGTGTTGACTTTGTTTACAGACTAACTAACGCTGTAGAGATTTATAACCATGGTTCTTTTTAAAATAGAAAGTATGTGTAAAGTTGGATTACAGTATTAATCACTTGTAATTCATTTAACCAAAAAAATTATCTCTTTCTTTCTTTCATTTTCTTTCTTTTTTTCTTCACCCCCCCCCTCTCACTTTTTTGGAGAGGGGGGGGGCATGTGGTGGTGGGGAGAATGACTTGTTTGAGTCTGCTGGGATGTGACTATCATGACAAGCCACGTTGCTTTAATCTCTCCAGTCAAGTGATGGAATTGTTCCTTCAACTAGATCAT
>Ga0209755_10009272_pt1 | contig 10406 bp, 5 predicted proteins | sample TergutCo191P1_FD_187301 | JGI IMG/M metagenome (GOLD analysis project Ga0209755, IMG submission 187301) | Cornitermes sp. P1 segment gut microbial communities from Petit-Saut dam, French Guiana - Co191P1 (SPAdes) (version 2) | ecosystem: Host-associated > Arthropoda: Insects > Digestive system >...
CATGTAAACACAAACCAACATAAGTAAATACACATTTCTCCTGTAGGCAGTCTGACTTCCAGCTGCGCCTCAAACAGTTCAAGTTGAATTTCGCGTAAGAAAGCCACTAGCTATGCTCTGACTCGACTGTGTTATAAAATTAGCACTTTTTTAACCTCACGAAAAAGGCGCCGGTGCGACAAGCCGTTGGGTGCGGCCAGGAAGGCGGTGGGTATAGTACAAACATACAGTATGTGGGCTAATAAACTTCCATTACTTGCTGGAAAACTGTGTGGTCCTTCATGTTTATTTTATACGTTTACGGTTTATTTAATGACGCTACCCGTCGCCATGTTATACCGCGTCGAATGGTAGTGCAAACATGAGCAATGAATTGGCAAGGCAGTGAAGAGAAGTGAAAGAGACCTAGTGTGATGCAGTATCCAGGTCATTTTTCTGGAAGGACAGAGGAAAACCAAGGAAAATGTCAGTCGGAATAGTCGATGTACCGCCCAAGCTTCGAATCGAGTTAGTCCTGACTACAAATCAGAAATTTTGATGTTTTGCTGACCGTACTTTTCAGTATAATCTCAGTAATTAACCAACTTGATGCACAAAATCTTGTTTTATAATAAGTTTATTACATGCCTCTACATGTTTCGAGCACTACGTGCTCGAAATGAATCAGAAACTGCTTGAGCCACTCTGTCACTTTCCGAACCAAGTACACAAGATATTAAATATAGAAATATAAATTATAACCACTGATTGCTTCAGCTGCAGTTATTGAACGTGTGGGAAAATCGATGTCAAGTAGTATGAATAAGCGAACCAGACAGTATTTGCATAGACTGGTTACGTAATGTCTCTACGCGTGCATGCCTGTGGTCAGTATGTTGATTTTACCACTGAAGAAACTGCGAAGTGGTGGGGAGATTGCCACAGGCATGTGACGATGTCTATTGTCTAGTGATACACCCTCCACAACATTTTCAGACACTGCCCATTCTTCGAGCTATATCTGATACGCATAATACCCTACCCACTATCTGATTTATATTCAATATACGTAACTTTTCACATATAGGCTGTATGAACTATATTTCATGTACATGACTTCTAAGATATTGCCTGTCTGTGCTATATTTGATATGCGTAACTTTTGAGATATATCCCACACTTTGAGATATATTTTTTATAAGCGTGACTTCTGAGATACTGCCTACTGTTTTAGACATATTTCATAAGCACGATTTTTTAAATACTGCCCACTGTCTGAGCTATGTCTTATATAGGTCTCACACAGCTTTGCCGCAGCTGACACTATTGCTGCCTTCAGGCAATCGTTGTTACACGGGCAGACTTCCTATCCTTTCCTTTTAATTGTACGCTCTGTTCAACAAAAATCAAGCGGCCTGAAATTTCGTACGTCCCGCTCCGGAAGTGACGTGACGTACAGTTGCCATCATAATTCGAGTCGTTTTACTTTCCCCATCTTTGTGCATTCGTGGAGTTTCTATCTGTATTCCGTTCATTACAATCAATCACGCCGCGTATAATTAACCAAAAACACCAATACATTTGCTTAATTTGAAGTTAAGACATGAATTCAACTTCATTAGTTTTACCAGGCGTACGGCTAGCTAGCTCTGCTGCCAGGAACGGATGAGCCTACAGGGCCGTTCTGACAGGTAGCAGGCGTAGCCAAGCCAGCTAACGCTGCTCGGAAACAAACTGTATCGGCATATTTTTATTTATTTGTTTATTTTGATAGGTTTTTAAACTCACAAACAATCAAACAAACAAACTGTGCAGTAACACATACGTTTCAAACGTTATCTCTGCTCTATTGGCAGGGTTAGCAATGCGATTGACGCAGATATTTCTGTTATTTCTGAATCTGAAAACAGAAACAAGCAAGCAGTTACAGGCACAACTCTGCGAAATAACTCTGTAGCTGACTTCCAGTTCTACAAATACTGTGTTACAAGTTCATTCAATGTAAACTTATCATCGTGATCAGCAACAACGTACAAGACATAAGGCTTGTTCCGTCGTCATGGATGTTGGTATCTCCATCTTCTGCCGATCGAGAGCTTATTCACACACTGACTTGGGAATGCGAGTATCGTTCGTTATTAATAAATGGGAATTTATGGTCTATGTATACGCGTATAAGAACCTCAACATTGAAGTTCTGGTTTTATTATTTGCCCCCTGTAGCAAGTCGCTGCTCTTCTACAGGTTAAGTCCGCCTGGAAGCAGTAATTGCCGCAAACCGTCCTGAAGAACTGGACGCTACCTACACTCCAGCCCATATTAGGGTCTCGAACTTTGCCAGAAAAGTCTAGAACGTAGTGCCGTTTATTTTATTAAAAAAAAACCCCTTTTCATTTCGTGAAATGCCTTATCACGGAAACTGTTGTTGCTTAGTATCTCTCAATCGCTACAACGTATAAGAATGGACAACTGGAAGCATTATCTGCGGAAATCATAGCTACAGATAGCAATTATCATTGTTGTCACTGAAATTTCAACAGGCTTTATCCCTGTTGAACATGCTGTATACTGGACTAGTGCACAGACAGCCACATATCTGAGCCCTAACGGAGTTGACATTTAACGTGGGCGACTACAAACATATTTTCTCAAAATAATACACAACAGAAACGATGGCAATGCGTCGATGCCGGAACAGGTCAAACGACCTAATCCATGGAGTAAGATGATGATGATAATACACAACATATACATTCTACATGTCTTAACATGCTTCGTATTACTGATTTTGGGAAATAAAATGTATTTACATACAATTTCTTATTGTACTTTTTATTAATATTATTCTCGTCAATATCATTGTCACATATTTCGAAAACTTTTTCAACCGAGTACAGTTTTTTATCTGCGTTAACCATCAACATATTCGTAATTGTTACTGATAAACTACTTCATACCGAATCTGTAGGTACTTTTATGATCTACAACCGTTCAATTACTCACATTACTCAATTACGCATTTTTAGCGCCAAAAAAAAAACATTACATACGCGTACAGGCCTACTTAGATATCAGCTGTCACCGCGATGTTCCAAACCGCACAGAAATTGCTTTAACTACACTGTACCTTCACATACTTCGTGGTTCTACCACACTGTTCCTACCGGCTGCAGGAATATCCATTCCAGATTGAGGAAAATCAGCCAGAAGTTCGAAAGCTGAAATGGGAGAAACATACAGAACTTGGTGATTTCATGAGCCTTCTTTACTTCTTTAAAGAACCGAAAGTAGGTTAAGAAGTCTGTCAACACAATGATCCTCGCTTGACAACGAGAGGTTGTCAACTCTCGAAACGTCACGTGTATCAGTACTGGAATGAATAAAGTCATACATAATATTTGGTTTAACGTCGCTGCTGTTACAGAAGCAATGGCGGGATAGCAGAGTACAAGTTATCGGTGTCTTACTGAACAAATAGCGGAGGCTTTTGATACTTTTTCCTCGTTGATCAATACAAAGGCTCCATATATTCGTTTGCAGTTCAAATATGTCGTTACTAAAAGCTTAAGCAAATAATAATCCAAACAACCAACATATGCACAGTGATTATTAACACAACCGAGAGTTCTAAGGACAAAACCAAGGAGCTCTGGCTTTCTCTGTCTTTCTTTTTCTCTGACGTAAAAATTGTTTAAAAACACTACAATACAATGTAACGTACGATAATTTAATTGAAGCGATCATTCTGCTGTTCTCTCCTACATATCGTTCTACTAAAAGTATAAATAAGGACAGGATGTTGAGAAAGGAATGACGGGTCCTCTTCACTTCTTGTTCTATCAGAAATATTTGTCTGCTCTTCAAGATGTTCGGTATCTAGCCGCTATTACCGCTACTCTTTAACGACAGCAATGAACCTGCATTCAGCATTTAAGTGGCAGAAATGTGTGCTCCAACGGAGCAAACATCAGCTACCGTTAAGGTAGCAGACCCCCAATGTTCAATACCACTATTAACATAATCCGCTGCCCAACACAATTCTCAGTTACTACCACCCATATCCGAACCCTACATATGGTCTATGCATCAGTTTTATCCTTCCACCACCTTCACGGTTTCCAATTAGACGTGTCACAAGAGGTTCTACAGCCATAAAGTCTGTACGAATTCATCCACCGAACCTAAACATTGCTCAGTTCCACACCTACCATTCAAAGTTTCTACATCCAAATTAAACTGCAAAAATCACAAGGTTTTTCTTTACGTAATGCCCTAAATTGCCCACTTACTTGTTCCTTCTTACTCCAGATAATCTCCCGAGCAAAAAGTTTATAGGCACTTATAATTTATAACCTCTCTAAGTTAACCTTTTAAAGTTTAGCAGTTATTTTATACGTACCGCCAGGTTTAACACTTAAAAACATACAATGTGTCAACACAGTATGTTTATTCGCTTTTTATGCATCTCAGAACAAACAAGAATATTTGTCCAGTGGAATATTACGTGATTCTTTTTTATATCCCGACATGCAGGGTTTACTGCGCGATACAAAATGTGTCTTTAAATAATCACTTTTCGTTTTCACACAAGGTTAAGTGGGCACTCTATACACCTTTAAAAAATTGGAACAATTACAGATAGGTACATTCTTACGTTAAAGTGTAATGAAAAGCATATTTTCAAGAGAAGACAGAACAATACAAATTTTAAAATAAATAATATGCATTTGTAGAATTTCCTCTTTTCAGTTTTAATCGTGAACCATATTCACATACATTCTTGCCACGTACTTTATATTGGACTGTCAGCAGTGGACACTTCGAAGAAGTGTCCTACTCTTTCACAATAGGCTCCTCTTGTTCGCTAATTGCAATATCAATGACAATTTTATAGCTTAGTCTCTGAACAATCCCTCAGTGATAAAAGACAAGGCAGAAACTTGACGAGGTTAATAACACATAAGCACTCCGTTGTTTATTTCACAAAGTTAGATAACACGGAAAGGGAAGGCCTAGCAAATACTTGCCTATACGACTGAGGAGAACAAATTTTCAGCCATGATAAAAAGTAACCCTGAAATAATTACCAACTTCTGTAACATAATATTAATTCGATTACACATTTCCTACCAAAAAGCGCATAGCTAAAGGCGGCCATGACTAGAAGAAGAGAACTCACCTCCTTTCATCTTCAAGAAACCCGAGAATGCACAAGCCTTAACTACAAAATCATCATGCCGCAGCGCTTAGGCGCAGCAATTGGCATTTATCTCTTCTTTATTGGCAATTCCATAGGAGTTTCCACAGTCTTCCGAAATGGGCGAAACTCCTAAAGCTCGGAAAAGAAGTTCAGTGAGAAGTGTGTTTATATGAGGCGGCGCCTAGCTTCTTACTGCTTGTATCTATGCGTTCGGTTTTTTAAATGTGCAAACAGCACTCCTGTCCCACTGTGTAAATATGGACGGACCACCTTTACGTCCACCATGAAACTAGAAGGCTGAAGGTCGCTGGCGGATTTATACATACCATGGGAACACCAGGCTACGTTCGAAAAGACTATTTCTGCTCTGTTTACAGTTTAGCGAATCACGTCTCACATGTGCAAAACAGGGCGGTAGAGTGAAACATGTGTCTAATCTTACTTCATAAAATGTTGGTACTGTACATGTAGAAATTGACTGAGGAGGCGGTAATTACATAATTTTGTATTTATTCCTGTATTTTTCTGTTCCTCCATGTTTCTCTCTCCGTAAGCAATTCCTGTTGGTGATTTACGCCTACCATCTTACTTTTACACAAGACTGTTCTCAAATCTGGAATTGCCGGTCAGTTTCTGCATGTTAACCTAATTGTCACAAACCGATCATAGCGTTTTAAGACATACTGGTACAAAAGAACACACTTGGCTTATTTTGATATTTGTTCTTTCTCTTCTTGTTCTTTCTTTTATCTCAGTCTTTCATCCTTATTTTACTTTAATTTGGTTGTCTTTGTTGGTTTATTTAATGTCTCCTTCTGTCGTTGGGACTGTTACTGTATTACGGTCATACCCAGGGGTGCACAAATGCCAGGCGCCGGGTGACTAAATGCTCTACGGTGGCGCCGCCTAACATTTGTAGTTTACGAAGTACGAACTTGCTTTACGTCTCTGTTCTGGCGCCTAGAATTTTGAGGTCGCTCCTAGACTTTTGGAAAATGTGTGAACAATTTGTGTATAGTAACAATAATAATAATAATAATAATAGTAATAATAATATCATTAGGTCTTCGCTCTTCTGGAATGTTACGCAGCGCTGATTGAGTGTAATATACCGACGTTTTGGGACAGCCTACTGGTCCCATCTTCAAAGTAAGGAGTCCAAGAAGGCTAACCCTTGAATATGGGACAGATAGGCCATCCCGAAACGTCGGTAGCTGTCCTGAAACATTACGTAACTTACTACCAATCAACGCTGCGTCACATCCCAGAAGAGCGAAGACCTCATTTACACCGCGGCGGAAGCATGAAATCTCGCAATTAGTCAGCAAAATTATCATTGTCTGTAAATTACAATACCCTTCTTATACAAAAGTCTCTGCGTTACGACTGACGCCTATCAGTTGCCACTGTGTGCAAAGTTACCTTGTTACCACTGTTCACAGGCACACTCAATTGCCCCGCTCGTATCTTGCGATTAGTCTCAAAAATGGCTGAAGACCGATGATGTGGTGTGGTGAGCGCTCAAGCGTTTTCTGGCTTTCAAAATAATCGTTAAGGGAGAGTTGGCCTTTGAAACCGAATCATTATAGTAACGACTTCCTTTGTTACCTCATGTAGCATAATCATGCCCCAAGCAGCTTCGCATAATCGCAAGTCATTAAAAAAATTCAAATGCCCTCGTATTCCCATCTAGTCTTCTCACTCCATACATTTTACATATACTTTTTTGGACTCACAAAACGTGTACTTTCATACAACCTTGAAACAGAGGCCTATATGCTGTCTCGTGACGCCAATGAGTACAAGTTCACATTCTTCTACTCCCTACGATATCTTCTTTAGAAACAATCAGTGAATCTGTATTTCATCCATGATGTCTACGCAGTGAACGCAAACATAGAGAAGACACTGAGTGAGACAATTTAAAAACGTTATGAACAGTGAGTTGGCATAAATATCTTAACACCCCTTTCCACAAGTATGCTTCTTGCCTGGATTCGTGGTTATGTGTCTGCGCGCGAGAAGATGGCGACAGGATGCAGCGATATGGCAGGGATAAGTGTAAACGTGTAGACAGTGCCAGTCCTGTACACGAAAGGGCAGTAAAACCACCGTGAGACGATCCGCTCTACAAAATCCCAACCATCAAACCCGCCTTATTCGTCTCTTTGCTCATCGGACGACCAAGTGGACTCGTCCATCTGCGTGACTTCGCCCAAATCTATGGAATGTATTTTCTGAGCGTGTACCACAACTCGAAACAGACACTCTCCCATTACAACAAACCACACGCTCACCGTGACAATTTCTGTAGTACTCTTGGTCTACTGACTTCCTGCTCATCTGTCGAATGGGTAGGCAAGTGTTCCTGCTGAGGCCTGACATGACACTAGAATTGCATATCTATATTTCGAATCTGATTCACGATCACTCGATGCACATCGTGAAAGAAGTATATAAATTTGACGTATTTGTGGTCGATACAAATGGTCTCTGCAAGAGCGGATTCGAATAATGTTCGTGGTAACATTCCCGGCAGGGAAAAGAGACTTCAGAACTTTCAAGCTAGCCCTCCTAGGCCACGGATATACAGGAGACAATTTCTCAAGGTGTAAAGGAGCCGGATCATACGGCTGACCACTCCTCTCCATTTAGTGCCGACGTTAAGAATAGATTAAATATACCTCCACTCCCCGAATACGCCTTCATGGCGTACAAACTTTACTCCGACGGCGAATGTTATGTGAACTCTCGGTGGCAATTACGCATGCAACAGTAGAAAAAAATTAAAACAAAATCATCTTGTATGTTTGCAATTCACCACCTCTACCACAATATTCACACACACACACACACACACACACACACACATACACACACAAAGATGTTACCTCACATAATTTACACAAAGAGTACATCGTCTTCTTCGAAGGCTGTGTCCAGAACTGCGGCCAAATCCGTCGATAACAACGCCTGCTTAAAGTTGTAAAATGAGTTCAGAGACATCTATATATGTTACACAGCAGAAGTTGCTGAACTGTTGTTTCTTGCTTGTGCTAACTGGAGAAGAGAGAGAGGGGTGGGAAGTCTTCGAACTTGCCCCGGGCGCAAAAATGGCAAGATCCGTCTCTGATTTCACTTGTTGTCTATTTTATTGGTATGAAACTCCGGTCTCTGACTCTAAGGGAAGGACACACACTTAGGGCGCTGACCAGCGAAGAACCAGCATCTGTCAAGAAGACTCTGCACCAAGATGTCTACATGCATTTAGCCCATTTTACTCTCATTCTTGTGACAAAAATGTGCACAATTTAAAATTCAGACGGATCTGATAAACACCTAACATTAAATACATCCCATAATACGCACAGAATGACTGGGCACTGTGGTCTGGAGTTACTTGGAGAATAAATACATCAAGCTACCATTTGTCATTTTTCAGCAACATAGTTGAGAGTGTGCTGCGTTAGCATGGAAATATCTTGTCAGAATAAAACTTAAGATTCAACTCTTCTGGAAAGTCATACCCTGTTAACTGGTAAATAGTTACCACATTTCAGAAAAGCTGAGTGCCCCTAACTTGTTGATACAGCATAAATAATACATCTATATTTTACGGGATAGCTGCTTATTTTGCACGCCTAGACCTTAAGATGAGGTACACTACGCTCCTCAGACGCGTCGGTAACTATTTACCCACTGACATGACGTTAACATCGTAGAAGACTTGAATCTTCATAACACAAGTGCGAGAACCTCAAATCTCACCGAATAAGATCTATTTAAATAAATGCCAATATGGTTATTTTTAAAACCAAGCCTGCAGCCAAGGCCAATGCATTGTGGTCGCTGAAAGTTCACTTATGCAGTGAACAAAAGTGTTAGCTAATGAACAGATAATGATAAATTGCGAGTACAATGTGATCAGGACTGGAACAAAGAATTATGGCCTGCTGTAAATGGGTCCTACCATCCCAGCAACTGTCTGGAGCAACACGTGGGGCACAAACTCCCGACACTTCATGTGTATGATGAACTGCCGTGTTTATTTACAAGGCCGCAAAATACAATTACAACTCTGAAAGAACGAGATAAGAGAAACTGTGTGCACGAAAGATAAAAAGTTAGTTTCGCTGTCGTAAGTGTGAACGAAGCCAGGCCATCGTTATTGGTGTGAATGAGGAACTGGTACCAGTCCAGCCGGCAGTATAAGATGTTAGACGATAGATATACTGCTATTGTCATTAATGCCAGTTTCCCATCAACTACTATCTAACTAACTAAAAACGAAGTATCATGGAGCAGTCATTCTACAGAAGTGGACGTCCGACTCCGAATTAAGGCGACTGGTCAACCGAGAAGATGGTGCCACATTTACACGATGTAATTATGACAGTTTACTTGACGTTTGAAATCCAATGGGAACACCTGCTGTAATATTAAGATGCTCTGCGTTTTCCTCAAAGTTCTCTTCATGTGTTTGGTACCACTGTCACAATTAACAGCGATTATTAACACATACAGTATTACCTGTTTGGTCTCAATAATTGACCTGGGCGGTGCTCTTTTTGAGACACAAACTGAATCTTTACAATTAGACGAAAATTCCGTTCCTCAGGGACGGGACGCTGCGTCAATGGGTAAACGTACTGCGACTTTTCAAGGCAACGTATTACTATTATTGTCAGTCTAATTATTAAATTTAAAAAAATGGTACCAAGAAACAGCAACAACGTGAGATAGGGAAACAGTAAACAAATTTATGACAATGGAATACAAATGAGAGAATTTAATTTATTTGCATGAAATGTGAAAACCTTGCGAATCCTTCTGATCCCACTTAACTTCCATAAGGAAAGTTACAGGACTAAATAAAAAAAAAAGTTTTCACCTTTCGCTGAAAGATATATTTTTTCTATGTCTCGCTTCCTAACTAACGCGGCATTCTCAGCAGAAATCATTGAACCTATTGCACATACGTCTAGTCTTACAAGTGTATTATACTATTATTATTATTATTATTAGTAGTAGTAGTAGTAGTAGTAGAAGTGGTGGTGGTGGTGGTGGTGGTAGTAGTAGTAGTAGTAGTAGTAGTAGAAGTGGTGGTGGTGGTAGTCGTAGTAGTAGTAGTGGCAGCAGCAGTAGCAGTAGTAGTAGCAGTAGTAGTAGTAGCAGTAGTAATAGAAGCGGTAGTAGTAGAAGTGGTGGTGGTGGTGGTGGTGGTAGT
>Ga0209755_10009273_pt1 | contig 10404 bp, 10 predicted proteins | sample TergutCo191P1_FD_187301 | JGI IMG/M metagenome (GOLD analysis project Ga0209755, IMG submission 187301) | Cornitermes sp. P1 segment gut microbial communities from Petit-Saut dam, French Guiana - Co191P1 (SPAdes) (version 2) | ecosystem: Host-associated > Arthropoda: Insects > Digestive system...
GCGTATATCAAGGGATCAAGAGTGGTTTAAGAAACGAAGACGGCACGGGAGTTCTTGCCGGTGTAACCCGCATCGGCAGCGTTCAGGGGTACTATATGCAGGATGGTGCCCGCGTTGCTGTTCCCGGTAAATTGTATTACCGTGGGATTGACGTGGAAGACATTGTGGCTTTCCACCTTGAAGAAAAAACGTTTGGCTTTGAGGAAGTGGCGTATCTTTTGCTGCTTGGAAAACTCCCCAACAAAAAACAGTTTGACGATTTTAAGGCCGTTCTCTCGCACGCCCACACGCTTCCCAACAGGTTCATCGACGATATTATCGTTGGCGGGCCCAGCGGCAACATGATGAACGTACTCTCACGCTGTGTGCTCGCGCTGTATTCCTACGATGAATCTCCTGAAGATAACAGCATCCAGAACATGATGCGCCAGTCCATAGAACTCATAGGGCGTTTCCCTACAATTATTGCAAACGCCTTCGCTGTTATGCGGCATCGCTACAATGGCAAATCGCTTTATCTGCATAATCCAAAGGAAGAACTTTCGACTTCGGAAAACTTTTTGCGTATGCTGCGCCATGACAAAACTTTTACGAAAGAAGAAGCGTTACTTTTTGACCTCATGCTGATTTTGCACGCCGAACACGGCGGCGGAAATAACTCCACATTTACCACCCGTGTGCTTTCATCGACAGGAACAGATACGTACAGCGCGATTGCCGGGGGAATAAGCTCCCTGAAAGGGCCTTTGCACGGCGGGGCAAACGCCAAAGTCGGGGAAATGCTTGAAGATGTGCGAAAAAGCGTTTCTGACATCCGCGATGAAGACAAAATAAGGGCGTACCTGATTAAGATTATAAACAAAGAGGTTGGCGACAAATCCGGAAAGATATACGGGCTTGGTCATGCTGTGTATACCGTTTCTGATCCGCGCTCGGTAATCACAAAAAACGCCATTCTCAGTATGGCAAAAGACAAAGACTGTCTTGACGAATATAAGTTTATTGAGGCAATCGAGCGCATCGGCGTTGAGTTACTTGGTCAGCATAAACACAGGGCGATTAAACTTTGCGCCAATGTTGACCTTTATTCAGGCATGGTTTACCAAATGCTCGGTATTTCTGAAGATCTGTTCACCCCAATTTTTGCCCTTTCGCGTATTTCAGGCTGGTGCGCCCACCGCATTGAAGAGGTGCTTACCTGCCACCGCATCATTCGTCCGGCATACCGTGTGTACGAGAAGGAGGTGCCGTACGTAGGTATGAGTGAGCGCTTTTAACGCCCGCTTGACTATAGTCTTGATATCCTATACAACGTAACGGGCACAGGGCTTTGCCGCACGCGCGAACACACTTCGTGCGGCGGAACCTTTTTCTGCTTGAGGGATGAAAATGCAAAAGTACGAGCAAAAGTACGAATATGAAGGAAAGTCAAAAACGGTGCGCGGGGGAACCGACGAAGGCACTGTTGTCATCAGCTTCAAAGATACTGCCACGGCGTTTAATGGTGAAAAAAAAGAGGAGCTGTCAGGCAAAGGTATTTTAAACGCGGCAATCTCAAATCATATTTTTGAATATCTTGCCAAAAACGGTATAAAAACACACATGATTTCGGTGATTGACCAAACTTCAATCCTTGCAAAAAAAGCGGAAATTATTCCGGTTGAAGTTATTATAAGAAATATAGGCGCCGGAGGTTTTTCAAAAAAATACGGCGTTGAAGAAGGTTTTGCTCTTAAAAACATTGTAATCGAGTTCTGCCTTAAAAGCGATTCGCTTGGCGACCCGATGATGAACGAAAGCCAAATTACAGCTTTGGGAATTGCCCTGCCGGATGAGCTTTCGCTGATGGTAAAAACGGCATTAAAAATAAACGATTTGCTGCGTTCGCTCTTTGAAAAAGCGTCGATAAAGCTTGTCGACTTTAAGCTTGAGTTTGGCAGATGCGAAGGGGAAATTATTTTATGTGACGAAATATCCCCTGATTCTTGCAGGCTTTGGGATTCTCACACAGACAAAAAACTTGACAAAGACGTTTTCCGCCGCGGCTTGGGTGATGTGCTTTCAGGTTACGCAGAAGTGCTTGAGAGGCTTAAACGTGCGTAAAGTCAGGGCAACTGACCGCTACGAAAACCCGCTTTGCTTGAGGTACGCAAGTGAAGAAATGCAGCGCATTTTTTCAGATGACTTTAAGTTTTCAACATGGCGCGCATTGTGGGTTTCGCTTGCCGAAAGCCAAAAGGAATTGGGGCTTGATATAACGGATGAGCAAATTGATGAAATGACAAAAAATGTCTTTAACATCAATTATGAAGCGGCTGCCATATACGAAGCGGAAATCCGCCATGATGTAATGGCGCACATCAAAGCTTTCGGCGATCAGTGTCCGAAGGCAAAACCAATTATTCACCTTGGCGCTACTTCCTGTTTTGTGGGGGATAATACCGACATAATTGTTCAGCGCAAGGCAATGCTGCGAATCAAACATTTACTTGTAAGCGCGCTGGAAAAACTTTATCACTTTGGTGAAAAATACAAATCCCTGCCGTGCCTTGCGTACACGCATTTTCAGGCCGCGCAGCCTGTAACGCTTGGAAAGCGCGTCACGCTTTGGATGCAGGATTTACTTTTCGATTTAAGCCGGCTTGACTTTAATCTTGCAAATTTGAAGCTGCTCGGCTGCAAAGGTACAACCGGAACGGGCGCGAGTTTTCTCTCGCTTTTTGACGGTGACAGTGAAAAGGTACTTTTGCTTGAAAAAAAAATCGAAGAAAAAATGGGCTTTACCAAAAGTTTCTCGGTAAGCGGACAAACCTATTCGCGCAAAGTCGATTATTTTACGCTTTCAGTTCTTTCAGGCATTGCGCAAAGCGCGCACAAGTTTTCAAACGACATACGCCTTTTGTCGCATTTGAAGGCTGTCGAAGAGCCGTTTGAAAAAGCGCAAATCGGCTCAAGCGCGATGGCGTACAAACGCAATCCCATGCGCAGCGAACGCATCGCTTCACTTGCGCGCTTTGTAACGGTGGACGCGCTTAACGCTTCGCTTACGGCAAGCGCTCAGTGGCTTGAGCGCACACTCGATGATTCGGCAAACCGCCGCATTGTTATTCCGCAGGCTTTTTTGGCAACAGACGCGATTCTTATGCTTTTAATAAACATTGCAGATGGTTTAACTGTATATCCGAAGATGATCAAAAAACAGTTAGACGATGAACTTCCATTTATGGCAACTGAAAATATTTTAATGCACTGCGTTAAAAAGGGCGGCGACAGACAGATTTTGCACGAGCGCCTGCGTATACATTCTCTTGAAGCGGCAAAGCGGATAAAAGAGGAAGGGAAGGAAAACGATTTATTGGCCCGCATTTTGGAAGATAAGGCTTTCCAAATTACAGACAGCGAATTACAAACATTGTTAAAACCTGAGCAATTTATTGGCATGGCGGAAAAACAGACCGAAGTGTTTTTAAGCGAAGTAAAAGCAATTTTACAGGAAAATGAAGAATTTCTTGGCGCGGCGGATGAAATTTCAGTTTAGGAGGAAAAATGCTTACAGCGATTGTTGGAATTAATTGGGGAGATGAAGGCAAAGGCCGCATGGTAGACCTTTTATCAGAAGGGTACGATGTGATTTGCCGGTTTCAAGGCGGTAATAACGCGGGGCACACTGTGGTAAACGAGAAGGGAAAGTTTATCTTAAACCTTCTGCCGTCAGGCATTTTGCGGGACAGTGTTACCAACGTTATGGGAAACGGAATGGTGATTGACATTGAACATCTGTGCGGCGAGCTGAACGGCCTTAAAGAAAAGGGCGTTTCTGTAACACCTGAAAACCTTAAGATCAGTGACAAGGCGTTTGTCTGCCTGCCTTACCACAAGCAACAAGATGTGCTTGAAGAAGAACGGCTGGGCGACCAAAAGTATGGCTCGACCAAACGCGGCATTTCGCCTGTGTACGGCGATAAGTACATGAAAAAAGGCTTGCGTATGCTTGACTTGTTTTCACCGCTTTCACTCGAACAAAAACTCAAAAACATTCTTGATTGGAAAAATCTCACGCTTTCAGGTTACGGGGCAAGTCAAGCGGATTTTCAGGCAATTCTTGACTGGCTTAAAAAACACGGTGAGCACCTTAAACCCTTTGTAACTGATACGACAGATTACCTTAATAAATCGCTAAAGGCAAAAAAGCGTATTTTGTTCGAGGCGCAGCTTGGCGCGTTACGTGACATTGATTTCGGGATTTACCCCTATACGACATCTTCGCAAACGCTCGCTTCTTATGCGACAATAGGTTCAGGCATTCCCGGTTACAAGCTTGACAGGGTAATCGGTGTGATGAAAGCGTTTTCAAGCTGTGTGGGCGAAGGACCTTTTGCCGTTGAAATGTTTGGCGAGGACGGGGACGCGCTTCGGGAGGCGGGCGCTGAATACGGGGCTGCAACAGGCCGCCCGCGCAGAGTTGGCGCGTTTGATGTACCGGCAAGCAAATACGGCGTAATGGTTCAAGGGGCGGATGAAATTGCGCTTACAAAGCTTGATGTGCTTTCGTACATGGAAAAAATTCCTGTATGCACCGCGTACGAAATTGACGGCGAGCATACTGTTGAGTTTCCATCAGGCGACAGACTTTCAAAAGCAAAACCTGTTTTTGAATATTTGGACGGCTTTAAAACTGATATTTCAAAGTGCCGCACAGAGGAAGATTTGCCGGACGCGGCGCTTGCGTACATACGCTATCTGGAAGACGCTGTCGGCTGCCCAATCCGTTATGTGTCTGTCGGCGCTGAAAGGGATGAATATTTAACGATGGGCGATTGAAAAACCTGAAAAGGCAGGGGGTAACGTATGTGCGGAATTATCGGGTATGTAGGAAAACAGGACGCGGTTCCCATCATTGTTGACGGGCTTAAAAAGCTTGAGTACAGGGGTTATGATTCCGCGGGGCTTGCGATTTTTGCGGAAGGGAACTTTGATGTTGTAAAGCAAAAAGGCCGCCTTGCCATGCTTGAACAGAGCCTTGTTACGCGCCTTAAAGAAAACAATCCGCTTTCCGGAAACCTCGGTATAGGGCACACCCGCTGGGCTACACACGGAGAGCCTTCTGATACGAACTCCCATCCTCATCTTGGAAGCCGCAGCAAAATTGCCGTCGTTCATAACGGCATAATCGAAAATTACAAGTATCTAAAAGAGCGCCTTGAAAACTTAGGTGTGTCTTTTGCAAGCCAAACTGACAGTGAAGTTGTTGCCCAGCTTGCGGAGCATTATTACGATGGCGATTTGCTTGGCACAGTCATAAAAGTTGTTTCAAGCGTTGAGGGCTCTTACGCGCTTGGTATTATGTGTACGGAAGATGACGACAAACTAATAGCCGTAAAAAAAGACAACCCGCTTATCATCGGCATAAGCGAACACGGGAACTTTATCGCTTCAGATGTGCCCGCGGTTTTGAAATACACAAACAAGGTTTATTATCTAAACGACAAGGAAATTGCCGTTTTGCGGCAGGGGAGTGTTGAGTTTTTCAACATGGACAAGGAGCCGATAGAAAAAAAAGCGGAAACGATAACATGGAGCATGGACAGCGCGGAAAAAGGAGGTTATCCGCATTTTATGCTCAAAGAAATAATGGAGCAGCCGAAAGTTCTGCGCGACACAATCGCGTCAGTCACAAATAACAACGACAACAAACAGGTGCTTGATGCCTTTGACATAACGGCATTCAATAAAATTGTAATAACCGCCTGCGGTTCGGCGCACAATGCGGGGGTTGTCGCAAAATATGTGTTTGAAAGGCTCTGTAGAATATCTGTGGAAGTGGAACTTGCAAGTGAGTTCCGTTATAAAGACGCGATAATTGACGAAAAAACGCTTGTTATTCTGGTAAGCCAATCCGGTGAGACAGCCGACACAATTGCCGCAATGCGGGAGGCAAAGTCAAAAGGAGCGGCCACGCTTGCGATAGTAAACGTTGTTGGAAGTACCATCGCAAAAGAAGCCGATCACCGCCTTTTTACTGCGGCGGGGCCAGAAATTGCCGTTGCGACAACAAAAGCGTTTTCCGCCCAGCTTGTGTTATTGTACATTCTTGCAATCCGCTTTGCGCTAAAACTGAAAAAAATAACGGATACCGAAGAAAAGGCGCTTTTCGGCGAAATTGCAAGCCTGCCTGAAAAATCCTCCGAAATACTTGCGCAAATTGACGCTATACAAAAATATGCTTCCACTTGTGTCGGCTACAAAAGCATTTTTTTCATCGGCAGAAACATAGATTACGCCATTGCCCTTGAAGGCTCGCTGAAACTCAAAGAGATTTCCTACATCCATTCAGAGGCTTATGCCGGCGGGGAACTAAAACACGGCACAATTTCACTTGTCGAAGATAACACGCTTGTTGTCGCCCTTTCAAATTGCCCCGCTTTGTATCCCAAAATAATGAGTAATGTTGAGCAGGTTAAAAGCCGCGGGGCAAAGGTACTACTTATCGGGAGCGGGGAAAGCGCCGCCGCTTCTGCTAATGATGACGAAAAGCTTTTCTGCATCGCCTTGCCTCTGACTAACGAACTTTTTTCCCCTTCCTTGTCTGTTATCGTTATGCAGCTTTTCAGTTACTACGTGGCGGCAAACAAGGGGCTTGACATTGACAAGCCCAGAAATTTGGCAAAAAGCGTTACGGTGGAGTGAAATACCTCACAAAACCCTTGACCAAGCTGTGAAAATCGCCGATTATTATTGTTAATGAAGAATTGTAGGGATGGGGTTTCTTCAAATTTATGCCGATGTTGTAGAGTATGAAGGTTGTTGAACTAACCAATGTATCACGAAAGGATTTTCCCATTTACTACCGAAGGCATTATTCGGGTATCGCCGTTTTGGAATTAGTCAATAAAACTGTCAACGCTGCTTTGGATTTCCAGATTGAGCATAAGCCTACAGGTCACGTTGAGGTGAGTATAACGGCGATGGATCATGTTGATTATCCTTTAGTACCCCTGCGAAAGGAGATTAAACGCTTCATCGGGACATTGGACTCAGACGGAAAGCTCCCAAATTAACTTGCCGTCTGTTTTTGTATGCAAGACTCACGAAGAAACCTTTGCCTTGGGGGAGAGTTTCGCCTCTTTGCTAAAGCCTGGCAGTATTGTCGCCCTTAAAGGGACGTTGGGGGCAGGAAAGACCTGTTTTGCCAAAGGGGTAGCGCTCAGGCTTGGCGTTAATGAAGAGGTAACAAGCCCAACATACACGATAATGAGCGAATACGATGCCTTTTTTCAGGGCGCTCCGATTGTTTTATACCACATTGATGCGTACAGACTTAACGGGAGTGATGATTTTAGCGCCATTGGAGGGGAAGAAATACTGTACAGCCAAAATATCTCGTTGATCGAGTGGAGTGAGCGCATTGAAAACATGATTCCCCCTGATTCCTTTGTGGTTGACATACGCATTGACTCTTTTGGGGCAAGAATCATCGATATATCACAGAAAACAAAACAAAACGATGTACAAAAGGCAAGCGACCTGTGAATATTCTGGCTTTTGACACTTCTTCCAGCGATATAATTTCAGTGGCGCTTCAAATAGATGAAAAAGTTGCCTGTTATGAAGTTGATTCTCCTTCCGGCCATTCGCAAATGCTCATGTATATGGCTGAGAAACTCATGGAAGGTTTTCAGGTAAAACCTGAATGTTTGAATCTTGTTGCCTGCGCTAAGGGTCCCGGCTCTTTTACCGGCCTGCGTATAGGCTATTCCCTGGCAAAAGGTTTGGCTTTAGCCCTTGGAATACCGCTTGCCGCCGTCCCGACACTTGACTACATTGCCTATCCGCTTTCCGCCGCTCAGGGCATAGTAATCCCCGTTTTGGATGCCAAAAAGTGCTGTTTTTTCTCTTGCCTTTACCGCGGCGGAAAACGCCTTTCTGATTATGCTGATGCCACTTGCCGGCAAATAGCGGACGAAATTGAAAAATATCAAACTCATAAAGATGAGCAAGTTGTGCTTTCAGGAAGCGGTGCCGGGATTTTGTATCCCCGCCTTCTGGAGTTTTTTAATAAAGGCAATATTATCATAGACCCAAATGCCAAAAGAGGGCGGGGAAGGGAATTGATAGAAATAGCAAAAAGTACTATACTTGAAACAGGCAGCCTTGATTCCGGGCCGCTTTATTTACGTAAAAGTGATGCTGAACTAAGCACAAAAAGGTAACTGAGTACAGGGAATGAATAACAGGGTACACACACAAAACATAGAAACTGACAGCGATTTGGAACCGCTTGACATCATCAATTTGGATGATGATGCCCTGGAACCGTATTCGCGTGATAACTTAGAGGATCGTTTTGAAAATTATTTTTCCCACCCGGCAAACCCGTATAAGCACACTTCGTTTCCGGTGATAGTATTAAGCAGCAAAATGAAAATTTTGTTCGCCAATGATGCCTGCGAAGAGCTTTTTAGCGGCTTTTTTGATTTATCCGGTGCCTATTTTTTTGATGTTTTTGGTGCTACGTTTTGCATGAGTGAAATGAAAAATATTCATGACACCATTACCGGAAGAGGGTCGCACTATTTCTGGAAAGGCGAAGTGCAGGTAAAATCCCGAAGTTTGATTTCTGTTTTGGTTAAGACGTATATTTTTCCCGCCCACACCAACGAATTACGACCCACAGAATTTGTGGTGATGTTTGACAACGTAACCGAAGAAAATAAACGGCAGACAAGAAGCACCTTTATAAGCCTGCTTGAAGCATCAAAGTTGAAAGATAATGATACAGGCAATCATGTACTTAGAGTCAACCAATATTCTAAGTGCCTTTCGCAAGCGCTTTATAAATCCGGAAATCCCCAATGCAACCGTATTGACGCGGACTTTATCGACAACATAGGCTTTCTTGCCTCTATGCATGATGTGGGAAAAATCGGAACACCTGATGATATATTAAACAAAAAAGGACCTCTTCTGGAGTGGGAGCGGACGCTGATGCGTGAGCACACAAAAAACGGCGCTTTTATTCTTTCAAGTTACCCAAACCCAATGGCAAAGGAGGTTGCCCTTTCGCATCATGAGCGCTGGGACGGTTCAGGTTACCCGTATCAGCTTTCAGGTGATATGATTCCAGTTTCCGCCCGCATTGTCGCAATTGCCGATGTATACGATGCGCTTAGGATGCGGAGGAGTTACAAACCGCCGTTCACCCATAAGGTGGCTTCTCAAAAAATTATCGAGGGCAAAGGGCGGCAGTTTGATCCGTTTATGACCGATATTTTCACTTCCATCCATCACACTTTTGAAAAAATCTTTGAAAGCAACATAGAAGTACCTCACAGGAAAAGCGCCCTTCCTTTGTAACAAATATAACAAAAACTGACAGGTGTTACAAAAGCGCGCTTGGCACATCACGTTTAGAGTCAAGTGCAATGTCAAGTTCCGGAAGAACCGCCGCTGATTGAGATGCGGCTTTGTTTTCCGCTTTTATCGCGTCAAAAACTTCCTGACGGAAAACCTTGACCGATTTTGGCGCGTCAACGCCCAAGCGCACTTGATCGCCGCGTATATCAATGATGGATATGCAAATATCTTCACCAATCATTATTTTTTCGTTGATCTTTCTTGACAGTATCAGCATAAAACCTTCCTTACTGGGTGACGTGCTTTGCGGCTTGAAGTTCCGCGCTGATGTCATGTTTGGTCTTCCAGCGCGAGTCAGTCAGCACCGCCTGAAAACCCAGCCGGTTTTCGCGGTTAATAATGATAGGCCCCTGCAAGTTTGCCGTCATAGGGCTTCCGTCTGAAGGAATTGTGACAATTGAAAAAATGAGCGCCTTGCTTGGGTCAGTTACCCCAATGCGCAAAAGTTCCTCGTTATCGATATTCATTTCGTAATCAGGGCGAAAAAGAAACGGGTTTATGAGCACGAATGCAACCTGTTCCAGCTCCGTTGATTGAAGCCAGTAAAACGGCTGGCGCTCGGCATCCAAAATAGCGTAATCCTTAAAAGACTCAAAGCCCAAAATGCCAAAGGGAAAACTAATCTTTTGGCGTTCGGTAATTTCCATAGGCCCGTACGCTTTTGTCACAACTTTCACAATCTACTCCTTAAGGGAAAAACCACTTGCGCTTTTCATATTTTAGCGCAGGAAATCAAGCAAGGTTTGAGGTATTATTCGTGCTGCCGTCTGCAAGGTTGCGCGGTGGGCAAACTCCATAGCGGCAAGATCAGTCGCCGCCTGAACCATATCCACAGCCGTTTCCCGCGCAAGCATCGCCGCTACGTTGGGAATTTCCTGATTAAGCCTTTGCCATGTCATGCTCGCGCGCTCCTGGCGGCTCCCTATGTCCGTAAGGCGGCTGAGCATATTGTCAAGGGATAAGTCAATGCCTGAAATCCCCAAACCGCCG
>Ga0209755_10009274_pt1 | contig 10403 bp, 5 predicted proteins | sample TergutCo191P1_FD_187301 | JGI IMG/M metagenome (GOLD analysis project Ga0209755, IMG submission 187301) | Cornitermes sp. P1 segment gut microbial communities from Petit-Saut dam, French Guiana - Co191P1 (SPAdes) (version 2) | ecosystem: Host-associated > Arthropoda: Insects > Digestive system >...
GTCAGCTCCTCGTCCCGGGGCCGTCCGTGCCCAGGGAACGTGCGGCGGCCGGTTTCGGCGGACTCACTCGCTTCCTGCATCCACCGCCGCAGCATGCTCTCGTTGACGCCTAGATCCAACGCCACATGGCTTACCGGTTTCTCGCGTTTCCCGGCCAGCGCAACCGCCTCGGCTTTGAATTCCGCCGTGTACTTTCGGCGGTCTGTGCCTTGCTTCTTCATCTTTTCCTCTCCTTCACTGTTTACCATTCGCTTATCTTTCCGTCTACAGAAGTGGGTTAAGGCCAACCCGATACAAGTCTGCGTATCGGCACGAACGCACGGCTCAACATAATCTATTAACGAATAACCTTGGAAGGGGAAACGCAACATGGAAAGGAAAAGCTCCAACACTAAATTTCTGGCGGTCGTGATAACGATTGTGGTTATCGCCGCCATCGCATTTGCCGCCTACATTCTGCTAACAAGACAGCGAACCATAAGCACCGGCAACGCCCGAGTGACGACGGATCTAATATACATCACTGCGATGATGCCTGGCGTACTGGAGCGGTTCAACGTCCATTCGGGAATGCGCATCGAAGCCGGTCAAATCATCGGCTGGCTGCATCGCGGCGAATCGTTCAGAAGCCCCATTGACGGCATTGTCGTAAGCACCCATGCGGTTGTGGATCAACATATCAGACCCATGGAGCCGCTGGCCGTTATCGCCGACATAAACAATCTGCATATACAGGCCAACTTTTATGAATCGGACATACAGGACATAAGGCTGGGCCAGCCGGTTGCGGTAACCCTTGACGGCATAAGGGGCCGAACCTTAGCCGGCTATGTGCGATACATACGCCGCATAACCGAACTGGAACTTGCCGGTGGCCCGATCATGGTACAGACAGGTACTTTCAGAAGAATAACCCACACTATTCCCGTCGAAATAACCGTGACGGATGACGTTGACCTGTCCGTTTTTCTTGGCACGAACGCAAGGGTCAGCCTCCCCGTTATAGCCGGCGAATGAGCGTGTAAAATATTTTGGAGGGAAAAGTGGAACTGGCGCAACGGGAACAGGAGCAACAGGTAGACCCAATTCTGGACAGGAAAATCACGCCCTGGTTTCTTCTAAAATTTGCATTCCCGACAATGATATCAATGTTGGTATTCGGTATATCGGGCCTTATCGACGGCATTTTTGCGTCAAGGTTTATAGATGCCTATGCGCTGTCTGCGGTAGGGCTTGTTTCACCTTTCATAATGTTTGTTCTTGCCATAGGTTTTATGTTTGGCGTAGGCGGCAACGCCTATATAGCCAAAGAGATTGGAGAGGGTGACATAGTGGGAGCAAGAAAAAACATGGCGCTCATTACTATTGTTGCTCTCGTGGCTATCACGGTGTTTGTTACACTTGGCGGCATTTTCCCTGATTTGGTGCTTCGTATATTAGGGGTAGACGCATACGTTCATGCCATTGCACTGGGATACATGATGCCTCTGCTGCCTTTTTTGCCTATTGGCGGCATAGGTATGATTTTGCAACAGTTTATGATAACCGAGGGCAAGGCTCACTATACTATGGTTGCGGCTCTTCTTCAAGGTATAGCAAGTGCCGTTCTTAACTATGTTTTCATATATTTGATGCACATGGGCATACAGGGTGCAGCTCTTGCGACTGGCGTAGCTTACCTTATCCCTGCGGTTTTCTGTACGCTGTACCTGATTTTCAACAGATTTAGGAAGAATGCGATACTGTATTTTGTGTTGCCAAGCTTCAAGATTTTTGTGCTTATAAGGAGTGCGATAAACGGCACGTCGGAAATGGTTGGTATGCTGGCGGCATCCGTAACGCAAGTGATTATGAACAATGTCTTAATGGATTTGGACGGGGCAATGGCTGTTGCCGCCGCCGGTATAATACTTGCCGGAGCCGGTTTGGCTCAGAATGTTTTTGTCGGCTATTCATCCGGGATAGCCCCTATTGTCAGTTACAACTATGGGAAAGGCAACGAAAACAACCTAAAGAAGCTATTCAGCTACAGTTTGGTCATAGTAGTGACATTGGCTTTGGCTACAACGGCGGTCATGTTTCTTCTTACCGATTTTTTCATACATATATATGAAATAGACCCATTTATGTACTTCGGCGGCTTCCTTATGTCCTTGCCGTTATATGATATGGCCTTTACGGGTCTGCGTATGATTAGCATCACCTTCGCATTGTCGTCTTTAGTATTTTTCTCTTCCGCGTTTTTTACGGCCTTAAACGATGGAATAAAATCTGGTTTTATTGCCCTTTGTAACGGCTTTCTGTTTATCATTTCCTTCACGCTGATATTCGCAAGGTTGTGGGGCGTGGACGGTGTTTGGATAGCCATGCCGGCGCGTGATGCAGTCACTTTGGTGGTTTCGCTGTTTCTTTTATGGAAGTACAGGAAACATTACAAATATGCTTAAAGGCATGACAAACTTTTCAGGGGAGGAATGTCCATGACGGATACCATAATAACAATCAGCCGAGAATACGGCAGCGGAGGCAGGGAGATTGGGCGGCTCCTTGCGGAAGAACTGGGCTTGCCTCTTTTCGACAAGGAAATAATGCACATGGCTATCGAAAGAAGCGGAATGACCGCCGATTTTGTGGAAAAACACGGCGAAAAAGTTACGAGCAAGTTTTTGCAAAACCTCCAACGACTGTCGCCAAATATAGCCAATGTACGCATACCATCAGGCTACAGTTCTTTGGCCATGGTTAAGGCCAACGCTATTGCGGCCAATTCGTCCATCGCAAGAAACGATGCGGATCGTCTGTTCCGCATCCAGTCGTCGGCAATCAGGGAGATCGCCGCATCGGGAGGCTGCGTTATAGTCGGACGCTGTGCCAGTTTTATTTTACGGGATCATCCAAATCTGCTTTCGGTTTTTATAAGGGGCAAGTTTGACGACAGGGTGCGGCGAGCCGTCCAAACCTACAAACATGCGGAAAAAACCGCCGCCAGGGATGTTAGGAAAATTGACAAGCATAGGGCGAATTTTTACGCATACTACACCGAACAACAATGGGGTGCCACCGATAATTACGACCTTGTGATAAATTCGTCTTGCACCGGCATCCCTGGCGCCGTTGCCGTGATAAAAACCATGTCGGATGTGCGATTGCGGAAATAAGAGTTAAGCCATCCGCAACGACAACGGATGGCTTAACCTACATTCGCAAAATTTGCCGCCGTATTGCCAAACGCAAAATATGCGAAATTCTCGCCCACGCATCTGCGCCCACCGCAGTATACCTATGCAAGCCCTCGGGCTTAATAAGTGCTTTGATTGACTTGCCAGAACTCACCCTCGGAGTGTGCGAGCAAAGCTCTGCAACAATAAGTGCTGTCGCCCTGTATAGCCTTATTGCGCCTCTTGTGCCGACAATTTAATCTGTTTTTCCTTGGGTATCCATTTTTCCAGAATGCTGTTAAGTTTAACCACGTCCACCGGCTTCGACATAAAATCGCTAAAGCCGTTTTCCAGAAAAAATTCATGCATTCCATGTACGGCATTGGCAGTCAGCGCCACTATCGGCACATCCGCAAAATACCCGTCCTCCACACCGAGCCGTCTTATATGCTCCGTGGTTTCCACCCCGTCCATACCGGGCATAAGATGATCCATGAACACTATGTCATAACGATTGGCCTTTATCGCCTCAATCGCCATCGGGCCGCTTTTGCACATGGTTACCTGCATACCGTATGGCAACATCAACCCCTTTACAACCTTCAGGTTCGTAAGGATATCGTCAACCGCAAGAACGCTTGCTTCCGGAGCGGTAAAACCAACGGCAAGTCTGCTGTTCCCATGGTACGAAAAACTATCCTGTTCCCCGTTGATTATATTCGCCATCGATAAGGAATGTACGGGCATGGCAAGAACAGTCAAGCTCTTTTCCGGGATCGTCTCTCCGAACTCGGTAAGAATCACAACCTTGGTCTTGGTATTCAGATCCATTATTGCGCCAATATTTTTCTCGTATATCCCAAACGAAATGAAGGCAAACGTGTATTCCCCACCAGCCAGCTTCTCGATAAAATCGGAGTCCTCAAAAACCAGCGTACTGGCAACCCCCAGGTTTTCCATCGCAAAAATAAGCGAACTGGCATATAAGTCTCGCTTTTCGTACACAAGAACACTTTTCTCCTTGGCATTCTCGATACTGATAAGTGGCTTTGCGGCACACACCGTCTGGGGAAAGGTCACCGTAAACGTACTGCCTTTACCATACTCGGACTGAACGTTGATAGATCCGCCCATCGCATCTATTAGATGCCACGCAATGGACAATCCCAAACCAGTACCTTCCACACCCTTGTTTGCTTCCTGGTCAAACTGGGTGTATTCGTCAAACAGATGTTCCAGATCTTCTTTTTTTATGCCCAGACCGGAATCCTCGACATCTATCGTAAGATTCACCGTGTCCTCGCCATCCATCTCTCCCCGAACACACAGGGAAACAAATCCGCCGCTGTTCGTATACTTTACCGCATTGACAAGAAGGTTAAGCAAAACCTGCCGTATTCTTATTTCGTCCCCGTACAGCAGGCTGGGTAGATTGCTGTCAATGTTGACAACAAAACAAAGGCTCGAATCTATGACCCGTATTCGGGTTATTCTGATAACATCGTTAAGCAGAGAGGAAAAGGAATATTCCGTCGGCACGATGTCGAGTTTTCCTTTTTCGATTTTTGAAATGTCCAGAATGTCGTTGATGAGGGAAAGAAGGTTCGTTCCCGCCTGCTTGACGGTAAGGATATGCTCGTGGGCCATATCCACGTTGTCGGAACGCAGGGCCAGTTCCGCCATGCCTATTATGGCGTTCATCGGCGTACGTATCTCGTGGCTCATCTTTGCAAGGAACTCGCTCTTGGCACGGCTTTTTTTCTCGGCAACTTGCCGTTTCTGCATTTCGACGATCGCCTTCTTGCTCTCACGCAGATCTCGCAGATAAACGGCAAAGCCTTGCCCGTCCTGATACTGTACGGGCACGATGGTTACCTCGCAGGGAATTGTGGCGCCGTACAACGTTACGCAAGGAAACTCAAACTGCTGTACCCCTGCCTCCAAAGCCCCGTCGTAACGTGCGGCCACTAAACCAAAAACGAGGAGGTTGTGCATGCGATGCTTTTCCAAATCCTTGTCATAACGTGTTTCCACCGAATGGTCGATTTGTCCCTGTTCCTCATCGTAGCCGGGGAAGGTATGGCGATACCTACCGACAAGGTACTTACGTGCAAAACAAGTATCGTGTCCGTAGTGTCCGCAACGTTTGCAATCCAAAACCCTGCATGACTCAAAGTGCTTTTGGTCAGGGTAAGTGTCCGCAAGCGGCCTGCTAGGTTCCTTGGCAAACAATTCAACGGCGGCCTGGTTGCAATCGATGGCCTGATGATTCGAGTCGAGCAAATAACAGGCCATGGGTGCGGCATCGAGCAAAAGCTTTACCCGTTCCTCCGCTTCACGCATTTTTTCCATGACTTCTTTTATCGGGCGCAAATCCATTGAGTAGCATGCAACCACATAGCCGTCTTCCATTGGAACTCGCACCGCCGTAACGTCAACGGGTACTATTTCGCCGTCGATCAAATGGGTCCATGTATGTCGGACGACATTGCCTTCCGTTAACACCTTGTCAATCACCGCCATGGATTTATCCAATGTGTGGGTGCCGCAAGGTTGATGCACGGTAGAAAATTCATAAAATTTTTCAATGGCCACTTCTTTGCTGGGCACCTTAAGGAATTCGACCATGGCTTGATTACAGTCAATGACATTATAGTTTTCACTCCACATGGTTGCAGGGAGTGGGATGGCATCATACAGAAGCCGCTGGCGATTTATAACCTCCAGTTCTCGTTTCAATGCCGCTTTGACCGGACGCAAATCGTGGTTGTAGCGTATAAACTTGGTCCTGCTCTGATGCGTAATGGGCACCAAGGTTGCCTCCACAGGTACCTCATCCCCATCAGCATGGGCAAACATCCATTCGGAACGGCAAGAACCTTCCTTGATGGCGCAATCCATCATCTCCTTAACTTTATTGACCGATGAGGTGCCGCAGGGCTGATATTCCGGCGAAAAGTCAAAGAACCGTTTTTTAAATTCGTCCTTGCTGTTACTGCCAAGGGCATCCAAAATTTTACGGTTACAGTCCAGCACGTTGCCATCCGCATCCCATATTTCCAGGTACATCGGCGAGTTGTCTAACATTTTTTGGGCAAACTCTTCCGCCTGCCGCCCCTTCTCCATGATCGCTTTGGCCTTGCGCAATACGATACCTGTTCCGACAATGCTTACCGCCACAAGCAAAATCGCGGATGTCTGGGACAAGGTTCCAAAACGCTTGGCGTTTGTATCGTCTCGGCCTGCCAGAAAGAAGAAACCTACGTGTGTTCCAGCCAAAACCAGAAATGCGACAATCAGTATTTTAATTACCCTAGTCATGTTCACTGTTCTTGCCTCTCCTTGGGTACGATGCGATGCTATGCCGAAAGCCACAGAGAATAGTTCCAGGGGCCAAATTTATCGTTTTCCGTTGCCGTTGCCATTTCCTTCCTCTGTCGTCAGCTTAAGCTGTTTCTCCTTGGGTATCCATTTTTCCAAAACACTGTTCAGCCTAATCGTATCCACTGGTTTGGACATAAAATCGGTAAAACCGTTTTCCAGAAAGAAATCCCGCATTCCGGTTACGGCGTTTGCGGTTAGTACCACTATGGGCACCTGCGCAAAGTATTCATTCTCCACGCCAAGCCGCCTTATCTGCTCCGTGGTCTCCACACCATCCATGCCGGGCATTAGATGATCCATGAAAACCATATCATAATGGTTGGACTTTATCGCATCAATCGCCATCCGACCACTTTTGCACAGGCTTATCTGCATACCGTATGGCGCCAGCAACCCCTTCACAACTTTCAGGTTTGTAAGTATGTCATCGACCACGAGAATGTTCGCATCCGGCGCGGTGAACTTTGCCGAAAACTCGGTCTTCCCATGGTACGAAAAATTTTCATGATCGCCGTTCAGTATGTTCGCCACCGGCAGTGAATACACGGGCATGGCAAGGACGGCCGCTTCCTTTTCCTGCACCGTCTCCCCGAACTCGGTGAGGATGACGATCTTTGTCTTCGTGTCCAACTCCGTCACCGCCTCGATGTTTTTCTGGTACAACTGAAACGAGACGAACGCAAAAGCATACTTTCCACCAGCCAATTTCTTCAGCAAATCCGCATCGTCGGAAGCCATAGTGTATTCAACGCCAAGGCTGTTCATCGTAAAGGCCAGCGAATCAGCATATATGTCCTGCGCCTCATACACAAGGACGTTTTTCTTCTTGGCGTTCTCGACATAACTAAGCGGCTCTCTGGAATGCGATGGAACTTTCTGCGGAAAGGATACCGTGAACGTGCTTCCTTTGCCATACTCGGAACTGATTTGGATATCCCCACCCATCGCCTTCGCTATGTGTTTCGAGATTGCCAACCCAAGGCCCGTGCCCTCGGTATCCCTGTTCTTTTCCCTGTCGAACTGGATATATTCGCTGAACAGGTGCTGAATGTCTTCCTCTTTTATGCCCTGGCCAGTGTCCTCAATGTCTATCGTCAGATTTACCGTGTCCTCGCCATCCATTTCCCCTTGGATGCGTAGCGAGACAAGCCCACCGCTGCCCGTGTACTTCACCGCATTGTCCAGAAGGTTCAGCATCACCTGGCGTACCCTAACTTCATCGCCGTGCAGCGAATTCGGGATGGTGCTGTCCACCCTGACGACGAAACGCATACGTGAATCGGCGACTCGCATTCGGATTATGCTGATAACGTCGTTTAGCAGGGACGAGAACTGGTAGTCATGCGATGTTATTTCGAATTTCCCACTTTCGATCTTCGAGATGTCAAGAATGTCGTTTATTATGGCAAGCAGGCTCCTTCCTGCCTGCTTGACGGTAAAGACATGCTCGTGGGCGACGGAAAGCTTGTCGGATCGCAAAGCCAGTTCCGCCATGCCGATTATGGCGTTCATGGGGGTGCGTATCTCGTGGCTCATTTTCGCCAGGAATTCGGTCTTGGCACGATCCCTTTCCTCGGCCCTTTCCCTTCGCCGCATCTCCGCGATCATTTCGATGCGCTGCAGTTCGGCCATGGCTTTTTTGATTTCACGCAAGTCGTGGGCATACGACACCAACATAAACGTATCCCCATAAGGTATCTGCACACAGGTCATCTTAGTTGGCAAGTCCTCGCCGGTGACGGTAAGGTACATCCATTCAAGCTCGGCGAAACCCTCCAAAACGGTCTGCTCCATTACCTGGCGGATTTTTTCCTCCGACGGCGTACCGCAAGGCTGGTATTCCGGCGAAAAATCGAGGTATCGCTCTTGAAGCGCCCTAAAGCATACATTCTTGTCTGTGAATCCGAACATCCTTACGGTTTTCATGTTGCAGTCGGTAAGGGTGGTGTTTGCGTCATAAATGCTCATGGACACAGGGGCGGCATCCAAGATAAGCTGAATGCGTTCGTTCACTTCCCTTTCACGCTCGACCCCCATCGCCACCCTGATTGGACGCAAGTCGGTGATATATGCCGCAAGCATATACTTGCCCTGACGAGGAAAGCGCACAAGGGTAATTTCCGTAGGCAGCGGCTCGCCATTCAAGGTATACATCCACTCGAACTGGGCACGCCCTTTCTGAAAAGCCTCCTTTTGGCAGGCGGCGGCTTTTTCCTCCGAAAGTGTGCCACAAGGCTGGCGTTCGGTCCAGTAATCCTTGTAATGCTCCAGGTAATATTGCTTGCTGGGAGCATTGAACATTTCCAGGGCCTGCCAGTTGCCATCCACAAGCCTCATGTTCTCGTCCCATAGGTTGAATACAAGCGGTGCGGAATGGAAGAACATTTTATTGATTTCATTGGCTTCGTGCTCCCTTTCCATGACCGCTTTAATCGGGCGCAAATCATGGCCGTATCCCACAACCACCTCGTTGCCATTATGTTCCATACGCACAAAGACAAGGTCAACAGGCACTTGTTCACCGTTCAGGGTTTGGTATACCCATTCGCACTTGGCAGAACCCTCTTTTAAAGCCTGCACCATCAAGCCATGGGCTTTTTCCACCGAGGAACTGCCACAAGGCTGACACTCAGGCACGAGTTTCTCGTACATCCTTAAAAAATCTTCCTGGCAAGAAAGGCAAAGCAGGTCCACTGTTTTCTGATTGCATTCAATCAGATTCTGCTCGTCATCCCAAATCGCGATAGCCATGGGTGCAGCGTCAAAGAGTTTTTGGGTCCACTTGCGAGCCATTCGCTCGCTTTTCATGGCCGTTTTGACCCTAAACAACATGGTGATCGTCCCGATGACGGTTGTCGCCGCAAACAAAACCGCAATCGCTCGCATACCCCCCCCGAAAAGCCTGGCGTTCCTTGCGGCGGCATCCACCATTTCCTGGGTACGGGCTAACACGGCGGCGTTTAACTCATCCACCAGACCCCAAAAAGCAAGGCCATAGGATTCGTAGGCATCGCTGTAGGATATCTCCAAGGCCAATTGGTAGTCTCCGGCGGCACGGGCCTCGAATGCCATGGCATCCATCGCTTGCATGTTTTCCTGAATGCCCAATGCCAGATCCAGTATGAGCATTTCGTTCTCTGAGGCGTTGTGGTCAACAAACGTCTGCCGAATGACTCCGAAGATACCCATGGAATCAAGTTCCTCCCGATATAAATCACGCCGGAAAGCCTCCCCCATGATGATGTAGGCCCTGGATAGTCTTGTAAGTTCCAGCGATGTCGTCCGCAGCTCATGGGTGGCCAAAGTAAGGGTATGCCTTGCCTTATAGACCGAGGCTTTTTCGCCATTGGCCCATTCGACAAGCCAAGAGAAACATATGTTTATTCCAGCCAAAACCGCAAACACGGCTAGTAATGTCCTGATTAGCGTGGTAATCCGCACAGGCCCTCCTTTCGATACGATGTCACATCATAGATAGTAGTGAAGGATACCGAGTTTGCCACGACAAAAACCGTAACGGGCGCAGCAAAACCCCGTTTTTCTTGTGCCGACATTCTGAACTCTCCTTTTTGGCATGTCATGTCGCCAGTATAGAGCCAATTGCAAAAGCGATATTTTGCAGGGCACCCACATTATTATTTTACCATGGATGCGATTTATTTTCAATCCCAAAACAAGGTAATGCGACTGCCTGGGTATTTCTTTCACTAAGGCGATTCGTTAGGACGAAGCACCGAAAAGCTCAGAAATTGTTGTGGGCGGTACAAGCATTGCACATTCGAGTAATCGATAAAACAGCAGCCCCCTCTCGGCTGACTTCCTACGGTTAAAACGAAAAACAAACTCGTCCAAATACGCCTG
>Ga0209755_10009275_pt1 | contig 10403 bp, 9 predicted proteins | sample TergutCo191P1_FD_187301 | JGI IMG/M metagenome (GOLD analysis project Ga0209755, IMG submission 187301) | Cornitermes sp. P1 segment gut microbial communities from Petit-Saut dam, French Guiana - Co191P1 (SPAdes) (version 2) | ecosystem: Host-associated > Arthropoda: Insects > Digestive system >...
GCGCTATCAACACGTCTCGCATACGCCTGCTGGTAGTATCCGTGCCATATATGTGCGGAGGGGAAGATACTGTCAATATTACCTTCATTTTCGCAAACCTTCCTTAACTACTTTTTTTCAGCTTGGCGAGTTCAACCCTTCTTGTCGTGCGGATCGACTGCGACAATCGCCTTTTGGCAGGGCAGGTATACGAACAGCTTCCGCACTCAATGCAGTCAAGGCCGTTGTGCTTTATAAACGCCTTGCTGTTTTCCCTTAGAACGTCCGTGTTAAGCTCTATCGGAATAAGTCCTGCCGGACAGTGTTCGACGCATTGCCCACAGCGAATGCAGCTTTCCTCAAGCGGAATGCGTGCCTCGTCCTCGGTAAAAAAAAGTATTCCAGAGGTGGTTTTGACTACGGGAACGTCTATGTCAAAAATCGCCACACCCATCATCGGGCCGCCTACCACCACCTTTGCAGGGTTGCAGGCAAGCCCCCCGATCATCTCGATTATGTCGCTTACCTTAGTACCGAGGCGTATTTTGTAGTTCCCAGGATGTCTTATGGCACCGCCTGTCAGAGTAACAACTTTCCGCATAAGGGGTCGTCCCCTCATGAACGTACGGTGTATTGCTATGACGGTATCAACATTGTTAACAATACAGCCTACGTCAATCGGGAGCCCCCCCGACGGAACCTCTCTTTTCGTAATCGCATCGATAAGCTGCTTTTCGGATCCCTGCGGATATTTTGTCTTAACGACGGCAACATCGATGTTTGGTATGTTTCCGCAGGATTTTTTCACTGCGGCAATGGCCTCCGGCTTGTTGTCCTCGATGGCGATGACGGCCCTGGCGTTTGGAATAACCTTTAGAATAATCTGCGTACCCGTTACCAGCCTGTCGGATTCCTCGATCATGACCCTGTTGTCCGTGGTCAGATACGGCTCGCATTCGCAACCATTGATAATAATAGTGTCTATTTTTTTGTCGGGGGGAGGCGAAAGTTTTGCGTGGGTCGGGAATCCGGCACCTCCAAGCCCAACTATTCCAGCCTCCCGTATCTCTTTAAGGATTTCCTCTCTCGAAAGGGTTCTATAATCAAGGCGCGGGTGAATGTTTTCGTGCTCCGTGAATTTCCCGTCGTTTTCGATGATTATCGAATTGACTATCGTACCCAATACCGTCAGGTGCGGCTGTATGCCTTTCACAGTTCCCGACACGCTGGAATGTATCGGCGCACAGATAAAGGCCTCGTTGTCGGCTATTTTCTCGCCAAGCAGCACCTGCTGCCCAACTTCGACAAGCGGCTTGCAGGGCGCTCCCAGGTGCTGCACTAGCGGATAGATCATCTCGCTTTTGGCCTCTGGGGTTAATATTTTAATAGGGACGTTTTCGGTGAACTCTTTCTGCTCGTTGGGGTGAATCCCCCGACTGAAAGTAAACATACTTTTTCCTTATCCATTTGTATGTAAAGCCCAGCTTCGAGATTCCAGGCACGAGGCTGAGGCAAGGCTTTGCCAAACACTATTCCCCACCTTAAGGCAGGGCGTTCTATATACAATATAACATATTATCCACATGAAAGCCGGGACTGTCTAGGAAAAAAACGGCCTGATTTTTACCTCCTGTCTCATAGGTGCGAACAGTATATCCGCCGCCTTGCCGTTTCTTTCCCAAATGGGGTATATTTTGGGACATGGCAAGCAACTCAGGTGAACTAACGCAGATTCAAAAACGGATACATATCATCCGTGGGAAAAAAGTAATGCTGGACAGCGATTTGGCAAGCCTTTACGAGGTGGAAGTCAAACAGCTAAATCAAGCCGTAAAAAGAAACACAAGGCGGTTTCCAGACGATTTTATGTTTCGACTGACGAAAGAGGAATTCGCCGAGGTGGTCACAAATTGTGACCACCTTCAAATGAAATATAGACCCACCTTACCCAATGCCTTCACGGAGCAGGGCGTGGCGATGCTGGCGGCGGTACTGAACAGCCAGAAAGCGATTGATGTCAACATCCAAATCATGCGGGCTTTTATTCGCTTGCGCAATTACGTATTCTCCAACGACGAATTACATGAGCAAATAGGGGATTTGCGAAAACTCCTAATGCTTCACATAGAGAACACCGATAGCAAATTTTCGGAACATGACGAGGCGATACGGCAAATCATGCAAGCCCTGAACGGCCTCATCGAGTATCCCCCAAAGACGAAAGCGATTGGCTTTGGCACAGGTTAAGGGGCATGGACTACGACTGCATTGTCATTGGCGGTGGGCACGCAGGGATCGAGGCATCCCTGGCGACTGCACGGCTTGGTTTTTCGACGCTTCTTGTAACCCAGAACCCCGAGTGCATTGGGGCGCTTTCCTGCAACCCTGCAATCGGGGGGCTTTCCAAGGGCAATCTTGTCCGGGAGGTGGACGCATTTGGCGGCGAAATGGCAAGGCTCGTCGATTCCACGATGATCCAGTACCGTGTGCTGAACCGTTCCAGAGGCCCTGCCGTACAAGCCCCACGGGCCCAGGCCGACAAACATGCCTATCAGGCCGCCGCCCGTGCCGTTCTTGAAGGGCAGAATGGTCTCTCGATTTTCATGGACACCGTTACCGACCTGATAACCACGGATGAAGGGCAGCTTCCCAAAATTGCCGGGGTGATTACTCGCCGTGGGCACAGAATAAGCGCTTCGGCGGTGATCCTTGCCGCAGGCACTTTCATGGAAGGCAGGATTTTTATAGGCGAGTACGAGTCCTGCGAGGGAAGGTTTGGCGAGGCGGCGGCAGTCGGCCTTGGTACGGCCCTGCGCCGGCGTGGCTTTCCAGTGGGACGGCTAAAGACCGGAACCCCGGCACGGATTGCAGGGGACTCCATCGATTACGACAAAATGGAAAGGCAGGACGGCGAGGAGCCAAAGCCCTTCTCCTTTTCCGCCGATAGCCTTACCAACCGCCCTTCCCTGCCCTGCTGGATTACCTATACCAACAGCCGCACCCACGACATAATCCATGCCAACATCCACCGTTCCCCACTTTACGGGGGGAAAATCACCGGGGCCGGTGCCCGTTACTGCCCTTCCATAGAGGACAAGGTTGTCCGCTTTCCGGAACGGGAACGGCACCACATTTTCATAGAACCCGAGGGGCTGCACACTAACGAGATGTACATGAACGGTGCGTCAAGTTCCCTGCCGGAAGATGTTCAACGGGAATTCATCCGCAGCATTCCAGGGCTTGAGGAAGCCCACATCGTGCGCCCGGCTTATGCTGTGGAGTACGATTACCTCGATCCACTCGACCTGTACCCCAGCCTTGAATCCAAGCGTCTTTCAGGCTTTTTCGTGGCGGGGCAAACCAACGGCAGTTCCGGTTACGAGGAGGCCGCCGCCCAGGGCCTTATGGCAGGCATAAATGCGGCAATGAAACTACAGGGCCGTCCGCCCTTGGTTCTTGGCCGTGCGGAAGCCTACATCGGCGTGCTTGTGGACGACCTTACCACGCTGGGAACCAAGGAGCCGTACCGTATGTTCACCAGCCGAGCAGAACACCGCCTTATGCTGCGCCACGATACCTGCGACACAAGGCTTAGTCCCAAGGCCCGTGAGATCGGGCTGCTCGACAAGGGTCGCTGGGAACGCTTTACGAAAAAGGCCGAGGCACTGGACGAGATACGGGAACTTCTTGCACAGCGAAAATGTTCCCTGCTTTCCCATGTCGGCGAAAGCCTTGAACGCTGCCTTGCCGACACTCGCATAGCGCTGGCCGACATTCTTCCCTTTGCCCCCGAGTTAAACGGATATCCGGCCGAATGGCTGGAACGTGTCCATTTGGATATCAGGTATGCTGGTTACATAGAAAAGGAAAAACGTGCCGTGGCAAAAGCTACAAAAATGGATGCAATCAAGCTCAATCCAGAACTGGATTACGCAGCCCTTACCGGCCTTTCCTCCGAGGCCAGGGAAAAACTCAAAACGGTAAAACCCCTAACCGTGGGTCAGGCGGCCCGTATCCCAGGCGTGCGGCAGGGGGACATTGCCCTGTTGATGGTGCTGGCAGGAAGGCTGTAAAACAGGAACAGGAACCCATCCCCCGTATATCTATAACTTGGCGAATACCTGCGTAAAACCATCCAGCGTAAGACTTAGAACATCCTCGCACACGAAATAGGTTCCAGTAAGCGAAACAAATTCGTCGTTAAGTATTGCGTCCGCCTCCGCAAGCGCCGCCTTTGCGTAGTCGGCAGGCATGGAGGAAAGTGCCGAAACAATGGCCGACCTTAGCTCCACTTTCGAATACCATTTGTTTACATCCAACTTAAGATTAGACCACCACTCCGGATATAAATCGGCCCACTCCCTGTTCACCTCGCTACCGTGGAGATGGGTTACCGCCATAGCGATCGTTCCGCCGCTGGCGGTATATATGCCTTTCCCGGTTGGAATGTCTTCAAACCATGTTTCCCAGTTCCCGTCATTGAATCTGTACTCGAAACCCCATTCATTTACCCATCCACCGCTGGAAGGCACACTCGACATTGTCGATGTTGTCGCTGCTGTCGCCGTTGTCTCTTTCGCTGTTTTCATTGCTGTTACCATTACTAACATACCCACAACCACCTATTCGAGTGCCAGTATTATTACCAGCACTCCTAACAAAATATTTTTTGCCATAGCTTCTCGAGCTTTTTGCAAAAAAAATCGATTAATTTTGCAGAAACCCTTGCAATTCTTAGGTCAACGACCTAAAATATCGCATTTTGCTTTTGGCAAAACCATATGGCTATGCGATTGGATTCATGTAAAACAAATTATGCTTGCGGACGATACGAATGAAGCCATTCCCTGCACTTCCTCTTCTTCATAGCGCATGACGTTTTTTGCTATCCAAATATTGATAGCATTCTTTTATTCTAAATCAGGACCATGCCCATTGTCAAGTATCCAATTTTGGATATCATAAACACATGGGTTTTAATGAGCATCTGAAGGGTGAGCTGAAGTATAGGGGCATGTTTGTAAAAGACTTAGCCAATGCCACTGGTATCCCAAAGCAAACACTAGACAAGTATCTGCTTAACAACGGTGTTATGCCATCTGCCGATAATGCGGTGACCATAGCTCAAACACTGGAGGTAACGGTGGAATATTTAGTAACTGGCAAAAGAATTCCATACACAAAAATGCCGAACCAGTTTTTGAGTCCCGAAATGCGTTCGATAGCAAATTATGTCGAACCGCTTCCATACGACGAGCGTAGACTTGTGGAAAAGACAGTTGGTGAATTGGTTAAGATATTGCAGCAATCCTTAGATGACAAGCCAATGGAGCTTACCACGCTCCAAAAGGTCTTTCTAAGGTTGTTCCGGTAGGCATAAAGCTCCCAACGCCCGTTCAATTGCGTCTATAACTGTATCTGGCGTGGAAGCCCCGGCAGTAATGCCAATGGTTTCGAAGTTGGAAAACTCTGGCGGAATGTCGTTTTCCGTTTCCGCAAGAACACAGGGCTTTCCTGCCGATGCCGCTATGGCAAAGAGACGGCGAGTGTTGGAAGATTCTTTCCCACCGACAATGACAAGCGCCTCAACTTTATCCAGAAGTTCCCGTAGGCTGTCCTGCCTTTCCTTGGTTGCGGCACATATAGTCCTGGCGATCTCCAGATAAGGAAAAAAAGTGGCGATTTTCCCCGAGATAGCCATGTATTCCTCTTCCGAAATGGTAGTCTGCCCAATAAGTGCTACTTTTGTGTTTTTTGCGTGAAATTCAACCGCAAGCTGGCTTGCCATGGCAGATGCCTCGGCGGCATTGCCAACAACGACATAGGGGAGGGCATTTTCCCGTAGTTTATCGCCCTTGCGCCGCAAGCCCATTTCGGCATAACCCAAAATGCCGGCAATTTCGGCATGGCTTTTTTCCCCAGCCAGAAAAAGAAAATATCCAGATTCGACAAGGGCCTGGGCTTTAAGCTGGCTGGCCTTTACCTTAGGGCAGGTCGCATCGGTAATGGCGGCCCCACGCCTGCATAGCTTGGCCTCGGTTTGGGGGCTTATGCCGTGGGCACGAATCACCACGGAAGCACCGTGTAGGTCTTCAGGCAGACGAGATTCGTCCAGGGTTTCCATGCCACGGGTTTTCAGGTCTTCGAGTACCTGGGGGTTATGAATCAAAGGGCCAAGGATATAGCCCCTTTCCGAGGAATCATCCGCTTGGGCGTAGGCAAGCTTAACCGCCCTTCGTACACCCATGCAGAAACCCAATACGTTGGCACGGATAACATTCATTTTCTAGATTGCATAAATTACAGATGAAACAAAACACCCAACACCTAAAAAACTAGGTGTCGGGTGCTTTGTCGGCTTCGATGCTATACCTATGCCTTGGAAAGCACAGGCTTGCCTGCCTGGAATTGGCCCGAGGCGACGGCAAGTTCCTTTTTGGCCTTTTTGACCTTCTGTTTTTCCCAGAAGTTCATGAAGGCAGTGACGATAAAAGTCGTTGTGTACACGCCGGAAACCATGCCCACCATAAGAGCCAGGGCAAAGTCCTGCATGGCACCAGTGGTAAAGATAAACAGGGACATAACAGCAAGCATGGTCGTAACCGTGGTGATTATTGTTCTGTTCAGCGTCTCGCTCAAGGAGCGGTTCAGTATGTTGATGAAAATATCATCGGGGTAGAGGCGGCGGTTTTCCCTGATCCTGTCGAAAACAACGATGGTATTGTTCGTCGAATAACCCAGTATCGTAAGGATTGCGGCGATGGTCGTGGTGTTGAACTCCATCCTGGTTATGACGACAAAGGCCACCACGATAATGCCGTCGTGGATAATGCCAAGCACCGCCCCAACGGCATATTGCAACCTAAACCGAATCGTCGCATAAAGCAGAACCAAAAACAGGGTGGCGGCTATCAGAATGCCCACCTGATCGGTAAGGTGCCCCGCAAAACGGGAACCCACGAAGTCGGAACGAAGCACAATCACCTGCCCCTGGCCAAAATGGGCCTCCAGAATGCCGACAATCCCCTCGGCCGGACGGGCCGCCACGGGGGTGGGAAGGTATATCTCGGCACCGATAGCGTCACGGATCATATCATCGAAGACCAATACCCCATCCTCACCGTAGGCAAGGGCATCTCCCTCGGCATAGGCCCCCTCGGGAAGAAGTTGAGGAGGAGCAGGAACTTCCGGAAATGCCGGGGCTTCCACAGTGGGTTCCAGCGGAGCCTCGTCGTCGGCCTGGATGCGGATCAGAAAGTGGCGATCGCTGGGCTGCCCCATGCTCTGCACCACGGCGACCTGGCCAATACCCTCTTCCATTACCTCACGCACAGTGGCAACGGGTATTTCCTCGGCATTGGGATTAAGGTAATGCACCCGGTGAGGGACGCTTCCAAGGATCGGATCCCCCAGGGCACCACGCAAAAGCCAGCGAGAGTTGGTTTCCCAGGGAACGTAGAGGCTGGCGCTTAGGCCGTCCAACTGGAGGGCCATGGCACTGGTAAGTTCGCCAACGGTTCCATGGTCGCTGAAAAAGAAGTTCAAGGCCCGTGCTTCCAGCCCAGCCCCGGAATGAATGATGTATATGCCGTTGCTGTCCGAGGAAATCGTCGCATTGCCCACGCCGTCCCAGGTAAGGGTGAATGCGGTAGGGGCAAACTGCACTTCCTGAACCATGCCGGCCTGAAAGTCCACGCCAAGATTAAATCCGCCCGTTACAAAAAAGCCGACAATACCGCCGGTTATAAGAATGGTGGACAGGATTGCCGCAGGTAGAAACAAACGAGAGAAAGGGATGATTTTTCTCATTAACGGGTACCTCCAACGGCCTCGCCGGCAACCTGCGGCCTGGCCCATGAAATCGGGATTCTTTTGCTGCGAAGAACATCCGTGCCAAAGTCAAATATCAGCCGTGAGACAAACAGGGCCGTGAACACCGACGAGAACACCCCGACGGAAAGCGCAACGGCAAACCCTTGGATGGGGCCGGAACCAAGCTGCGCAAGGAACAACGCCGCGATAAAGGTCGTAACGTTGGAGTCCATGACCGCCCAGAACGCCTTCGCAAAACCAACCTCGACCGCGGCCTTTCTGCTCTTGCCCAGACGAAGCTCTTCTTTTATACGCTCAAAGATAATCACGTTGGCATCCGTCGCCATACCGATGGTCAGGATAAAACCGGCGATACTCGGCAGGGTCAGGGTAAAGCTGAATGCGGAAAGGACGCTGAACATTATGTAGAAATTCAGCAACTGCGCCACAACAGCGTTGATCCCAGCGGATTTGTAGAACACCAACATAAAGACAAGCACCATTGCGACACCGCCAAGCAGGGCAAACAACCCCTGCCTAATCGTGTCCTCGCCCATAGAAGCGCCTATGCTTTGCTGGCTGACAACCTCAAGCGGTACCTGTAGGCCGGCGGTTCGCAGCATCATGGCGATATTGTTCGCTTCCTCCATGCCGAAGCCAGTAAGACGCACCCTGTCACGGATTGCCGTCTGGATCGTCGCCTGGGACCTTACCCGGTCGTCAAGCACGATGGCCATCGGCCTGCCCACATTCGCCGAGGTAAGCCTGTGGAAAATCTCCCCACCCTCGCTGTCAAGGATAAAGGTAACCTCCGGCCTGCCGTCAAGATGGCTGCGCTCAACAAGGGCGCTGCGGATGCGGTACCCACTAAGGCCAATTTCCCTTCTAACCGCAACGTAACGGAGGGTACCGTCCGCATTGCGTACGTGAACAGGCAGGCCATAGCGATCCTGCTCGAACACGCCACGGATAATCACGTCCGGGGGGACAATCGTGGGATCCAGAAGGTTGCCTTGTGCGTCAAACGTCCTACCCTGGTTATCACGATAGAACATATTGAAGGCCGCAGTGGCATCCTCGTCCACTATGTGGAAGGTAAGGCTTCCCCTGCCCATGATGATGTCGTTAATCCTTTCGGGGTCGGCACTGCCAGGGATTTCCACGAGAATCTGATCCGGCCCCTGCCTCCGAATTACCGGTTCGGTAAGGCCGAACTGGTCAATGCGACTGTTCAGGTCCATCAACGTGCCTTCCATCGCATCGTTGCGCTCCGTATCGGTAGGAAGCCGCTCGTTGGTTTCAAGGAACCTTTGCTGATGGGCATCCATGTCCGCCTGAAGGATGATGCTTAGGCCGCCGGAAAGGTCAAGACCAAGCTGCACCGCCCGTCTCTGTAAAGATCTTAGGCCAAAAACCTCTTCCCTATACCTGCTTTCGATGGCATATCGAACCGCCTGAGGGTTCGGAAAGGCGGAAAGCGTGGCCTGGGCATCCCACCTTTCCGGGGTGGGCCGCCTGTGATCCCTAGTGAACCTTCTGGCATCCCTGATAAGGAAGGAAAGCTCGTCCGGGACATCCCCACCTTCCCTGGCCGCCACAAGAAGCCGCTGAAAATCAACCTCCGCACGCTGTATGGCATGGTGCCTAATCTGCTCCCTGGTCTGCAAGGCACGGGCCTGCTGATCCCTTGGGGTCAGGAAGTGCCAGTTTAGGCTTGGCCAGAGAAACACGAAGCAAATCGCCATTACAATCATGATTATGGCAAGCCGGTAACGTTTCTTCATCATATCCATCTCTCCTTGATTATGACACCACCTTTTGAGCTGGGTATGCCATTATTTTTCACTGTCGGCTTCGGAATCCTCGACTTCCTTTTCCTCGTCCTTGCTGTCGCTCTTGTCTTCCTTTTCCTTGCCAGGACTTACGATCGAAGAAACCGCGCTACGGCTGAACTTGATCTTGGTGTTGTCGTCAACCTTTAGGATGATCGAATGCTCGTCCACGGTCTGAATCGTCCCATGAATGCCGCCGACGGTGACGATTTTGTCGCCTTTTTTAAGTGCGGAAAGCATTTTTTGGGTTTCTTTCTGTTTCTTGCTTTGGGGCCGAATAATCAGAAAGTAGAAGATTGCGATAATCGCAATAAAGGGCAGAAAGGTCATAATACCGGCACCAGGCGCAGCTTCGCCGCCAGGCGGAGGGCCTGCCATCAACAGGTGGAAAACAAAATCACTCATAGATACTTCCTTACGTTATAAAATTGAAGCGTCCGATGTTTCACGGAAACGCCACTATTACAGAATAACACTAGCATGAAAGAGTACGGGTGTTCAAGTGCATCGTCCGCACGGGAGTGGCTTAGGCGTGACCCAAAAAGCTGCCTGAAGGCTTTCGCGGCGGTTTTCACTCTCTTTTCCTTGCCATTCTAGGCCCTCCGCCATATTCAACCCCTTCATCTTTCCCCCCAAAAAATGTATAATTTATGGGCCTTTCAAATACTGAGGGGCATTAATTTCTAACGTAAGTACCCCACAAGGGTTTTGTAGAAGGTTCCGTAAAATGGCAGAAAACACAGATGCACTTGTCCCCACCGGCAAGGTAATACCAATTGC
>Ga0209755_10009277_pt1 | contig 10403 bp, 6 predicted proteins | sample TergutCo191P1_FD_187301 | JGI IMG/M metagenome (GOLD analysis project Ga0209755, IMG submission 187301) | Cornitermes sp. P1 segment gut microbial communities from Petit-Saut dam, French Guiana - Co191P1 (SPAdes) (version 2) | ecosystem: Host-associated > Arthropoda: Insects > Digestive system >...
GCATCCATACCGTCAATGGCATTTGGTTTCCATACAGTATAAAGCTGTAAATATTCGGGTCTTGCCTCCATCACACCCTTTAGTAAAACATCGTATATGTCACGCCTTTCTGATTGATTTAAATCCTGATAATCAGCCATTACTTCCGCAATGGTATTCAACATTGAGAAACGGGCCTCCTGCCGTCCTTTCCAAAATTCAGATAATTCGCCTGACAGATATTCGATTACGCTAATGTTCAAATCTACCGCAATGTTAGAAGCCTCGGATAGCATTAATATAGAGAGTCCCGCGACAACAACAACAAGAATTGCGATAACCAGAATACTTAGCTTGAATTTTAACTTCATTTTTTTCTCCCTTTATTTAAAAAACATACATTTATTACATATTATATATCAAATAACAATATAAAACAAATATTGTTATGTAAAAAGTGCGTTTTAAATTAGTAATAAAAGCAATTTTTTGTACAATGTTAGTTAAAAATTGTTTTTTCCCATTGAAAAAATGTCCAAATATGGCATAATAAACGCAATGAAGAAAAAGGTTCGGTCATTGTATTGGCAAATTGTATTTACTTTAGTTGCTTTTGCTGTTTTGGTTTTTTTGAACTATATTTTTAATTCAATAACTGTTCGTGAGAATCTAAGAAGAACTGCGGATAGCGTGCTTTCTTTCACAAATGAACAAATTTACTCTGAGCTTATTTCTTATAAAATTCTTTTGGAAAGCTGTACTCAAACAATTCAACAGATAGTAATTGATGAAAATTTTGAAAAATTACAGCACTATATTGATACTATGTCCGCCTATGTAATCTCGGAACAATCAGGATTGAAGAGCATTAATGGTATTTACGGATTTTTTGATGACGCTTTTAATGATACATTTTTTATTAACGGGGTTAACTGGATTCCTCCCGAAGATTATTTTCCCCGGGAACGGTTATGGTATAAAAACGCGGTTGAAAATTGCGGCAAAACTGCTGAAACTGTTCCGCATATCAATAACTATATAGCCGACGGTTTTTTTATTTCATACTCGCACTGCATTCATAATATGAATGGCAGCCACGCCGGGGTTGTCAGCGTTGATGTGCCTCTGAATACAATCGGAGGCATTGCTGTCAACGCGGAGCTTAACGACGGCGGATACGGCATTCTTGCCGCCGCTGATTACACTATAATCGCCCACGCGAATCCCGCTTACGTAGGAAGAAAAATGATCGAGCTTGATCTCGAAGTTTCAGAATTTGTGCAGGATTTCAGACAGGGTAAGAATCTTTACGAACGCAAAATGATAAACTGGAGAGGCGAGAAGTCGATCGTCTTTTCCCGCAAGACTTCTAACGGGTGGCATATTCTGCTTCTCTCTCCGCAGGATCGTTATTATCAGGGAACCACCAGAATGATGATTGTTTCATGTATATTGGGAGCGATAATGGCGTCCGCGCTTATCATTGTGCTAATCAGAATTGACAAGGCGAAAGAGAGAGCCAATGAAGAGAGTATGCAAAAAAGCGCGTTCCTCGCGAACATGAGTCATGAGATACGTACCCCGATGAATGCCATCATCGGCATGACTTATATCGGAAAAACCGCCCATGATCTGCCGCGCAAGGATTACTGCCTTGATAAAATAGAGAACGCTTCCCAGCATTTGTTAGGTGTAATTAATGACGTTCTTGATATGTCTAAAATTGAAGCGAATATGTTTGAACTTTCGCAGACGCAGTTTAATTTTGAAAAAATGCTTCAGCGCGTTATCAATATAATAAGTTCCCGCGCCGAAGAAAAGAATCAAAAAATTTCTGTTCATGTTGACGATTCCATTCCGCGCACATTGACAGGCGATGATCAGAGGCTGGCGCAGGTTATCACCAATCTTTTGGGTAACGCTGTTAAGTTCACTCCCGAAGGCGGCTCTATAAAAATTATCGTCGATCTTATCAGCGAAGATGCCGGCGTTTGTAAGATAGGGATTAAAGTGGAAGATACAGGGATTGGCATCAGTGAGGAGCAGCAAAAACTTCTCTTCCGCAAATTTCAACAGGCTGATTCAAGGATATCCCGCAAGTTCGGAGGCACAGGGCTCGGACTTGCTATTTCAAAAAACATTGTAGAAATGATGGGCGGTAAATTGAAGGTTGAATCCGAAATTGGAAAAGGTTCTGTCTTTTCATTTTATTTTAACGCAGTACGGGCAATTACCGATACAGTTGAATCTCATCAGGTTGAAGAAGAAAAAATAAATATAAATTCCGGCATTTTCAAAGGTTATAAAATCCTGCTGGCTGAAGATATTGAGATTAATCAGGAGATTATCAGCACATTGGTCGAACCTACTCTTCTTAAAATGGACTGCGCTGTAAACGGCGCGGAAGCGGTTGTCATGTTTGAAAAATCACCGGATGCTTACGATTTAATTCTTATGGATGTTCAAATGCCGGATATGGACGGATACGAATCAACCCGCAGGATCAGAGCGTCTGAGGCAGATCGAAAAGCGGCAGGCTTAAAGATGAGACTGCCCGGCGGAGTTCCCATTATCGCAATGACAGCCAATGTTTTCCGTGAGGATATTGATAAATGCCTTGAGGTCGGAATGAACGCTCATATCGGCAAGCCGATTGATGTTCAGGAATTTTTTGATATGTTAAAAAAATATCTTTGTTAAGGCGGCTCCAAACTTCAATTAACTCTTGAAAATTGTGATATCTTTTAGTATAAATATACATGGCTGTTTCCGGTGTTACAAAGCGATTTGGCATACTGACGGCAGGCGGGGATTGCCCCGGCTTGAATGCCGCTATCCGCGGCGTGTGCCGCGCCGCTCACGATCTCTATGGTATGGAAATAATTGGCATTGCCAACGGATTTCGCGGGCTTATTCATGAAGACATTAAAGTGCTTCAACCCGGGGATTATTCCGGTATTCTTACGCTCGGCGGAACCATTTTCGGTTCAAGCAGGGAAAAACCATTTTCACCTGATGTAAATGACGAACCCGCAAGTGAAAAAGTATCCGCGATTATTGAAACCTATTCAAAATTAAAACTTGACTGTCTTGTTGTGATTGGCGGAAACGGAACTAACACTACAGGTTCAAAACTTGCCCGCGAAGGTCTGAATATAATTGGGCTTCCGAAAACAATTGATAATGATATTGTCGGAACGGACAGAACATTCGGTTTTCATTCCGCTCTTGCCATCGGCACGGAAGCCATTGACCGCCTTCACTCCACCGCGCGCAGCCACAGTCGCGTCATTGTAATTGAGCTTATGGGACACAAAGCCGGCTGGCTCGCTCTCTACTCAGGGGTAGCAGGCGGTGGCGATGTGATTCTCCTCCCCGAGATCCCTTACGACATGAAAGCAATTGCCTGCCATCTCGACAAGCGCTTCAAATCGGGAAAAAACTTTTCGATTGTAGTTGCCGCCGAAGGCGCCATGTCCGTTGAAGAAGCGGCTATGGATAAAAAAGACAGAAAAAAATACCGCACGGAAAACGGCCCTTCCGTCGGCTACCGTATCGCTGACGAAATCCAGAAAAAGACCGGCATGGAAACCCGCGCCACCGTTTTAGGCTATGTTCAGCGCGGCGGCATCCCCAGCGCCTCCGACCGCGTCCTCGCCACCTGCCTCGGCACCGCCGCCGCCGATCTTCTCGCCAAAGGCCAATACGGCCGCATGGTTGCCCTTCATGGAAATGACATCAGCTCTGTCGATTTAAGCGTCCCCGAAGGAAAAGTAAAAACAATACCTGTCGATCACTATATGATTGAAACCGCCAAAGCAGTCGGGACTTGCATGGGAATTTAGTTTTAAATAAGGAGGCTGCTGCAAAACTTCAGTTTTACAACAGCAACCGCTGAAAATAAGTTAACATGTTTTATTTTAATTTTTTTATTGACTACTTTTACTATATGAAGTACCATTAAGACTATGTTTGCGGCGCTTTTGCTTTTCTTGCCGTTCAGTCGGTAAACTTTTGAAACGGGGAATTCTATGAAAAACTTTCCGAAATTCATCGGATTAACGTGCTTTGTGATTATTGCTGTACTTGCGGCAGTTATTGGGTTTTCACTAATGTCATGCGACAATGGTACCATCGAAGAAAATCCTGTCATAGATGACATCACTTATGATCCCGATGTTTTTAACGGAACATGGAGAAAAACAGGCGGATACGCCATCACAATAGACTGCAATGATTGGGTTTGTCATAAAGGTAACAATGATCTTTCCAGAGGTACATTGAGCAGTAATACCGCGCTGTCCGCTCCGTTTTTTGGAACTATTATACTGACAGTTACAGATATGAGTTCCGGCGGTAGCTTTAAACCCCTGCCGTCACAATATGAAAATGTAAAAACAAATACAGTGATATTTTTAATAAACACCGATGGGAATCAAATGATCGTAGGTAATGCGGCTCATAAAACTCCCGGCGTTTGGGACATATTGGAAGGAACATATACAAAAGGCGGCAGTATGACTCCGTTTGAAGGTTCTTGGTCAGGCTTTGATGAAGTGCGTGACAGGATTAAACTGGAAATTATGGGTACAACATGGAAAGTCACATGGCCGGATTATCGTGATGAAAATTATTCCGGAACTTTTGTTATAGAAGAAGACGGTACAGCAATTTTGAGCGGGGACATCCCCGACAGCGGAGGAACGATAGAGGTGTTAGATGGGAATATCATGATCGGAATTATGAACGGCTATGAATTTTGGGCTTCCATAGATACAGACACAATGTCGCTCATAGGGTCATGGTCTGGTATTGATAGAGGTGGTAATCCTATTAGTATAGTTATTACAGATTCACGCTGGAGAATCATATGGAAAGGCGATCCTTATTCAGGAACTTATATTTCCAACATCAAATATTCTGATTGGCCCTATAGAGTAGCGGATTTACTACAGACCGGTCAGGTTGGGATAATCGCGTTTTACGGTAATACCATGTGGGGAAATATCGTCGGCATCAATTGGTTTGACGCTTTTAAAGATATAGACAATTGAGGCGCTATATGAAAAAATTAAAATATGTTGTGCTTGTTATCATATCAATGTTACTCCTTCTGGCAATATCAAGCTGCGATGCGGAACCGAATATAGAGTTTATATATACCGAATACGGGTCCGTTATTGTTTATAATATGTCACCTTATGATAAAGACAAAATGGTAAATGTAGAAGTAATCAATATGATGTTTGATATTTGGGCATCCGGCTTGTTGTTATCTAACGACTCTTACAAATTTCATAATGTACCTGCGGGAATATCTTATATAGTACGGATACAAGTGGATACTAATCTGTATGTTAGTGAGCCTTTCACTCTCTCGAAAGACAGGACAAGGGAATTTGAATACAATGGCAGCACATATATTACACAGCGATAAATTAATCATTACATGCTTGCTTGCCTTGTTCCTTTTTTCTCATATTTTATCTGCGGAAGAGGTTTTACAGGAAGAAAATATATTACAGGAAGAGAATATATCACAGGAAGAAAAGTATAATTTTACAGATAATTTTAACTTTGAAATAATACCGAAGATTCTCGCAGACGGTTCTATTTTTGATTTTGTTTTGGGTTTAAATTATAACAATTTTTGGGGCGGGGAATTAAGGTTTTCGGTAACAATGCAGACACAAATTATGGAAGATGACTTTGGAATCGAGAATATGACTTTAGATGATACAAACCGGTATGAAATTTTTCTTCTTCCTGCACAATACAGGTGGAATGTTAACAATAACCTCATGCTGACAGGCGGAGCCGGCCTTTATTTCGATCATGGTATAGGAAAATCCAGAGGTTATTGGGTTAACGGAATTGAAAATGATTATTGGATGAACACGGTTAATGTAAATACTCTCCACTACCTTATGGGACCGCTTCTTGATTTAAGGTTTTTATTTACTTCCAAATATTTCAACGCAAGTTTAAGAAGCGGCATAGTGCCGATATACTACGCGTACTTGTCATTAAGCATGAGCATATATCCGGATCAAGTTCCTCCCTATACGAAAATTTCTCAATATGTTTTTGGAAGCCCGTATTTATTTGCAGGTATTGACTTAACTATTTTTAAATATATAAATCTGATGTTTTACTACGATTATTTCGCACAGAAACAAAGGTTTATTGATAACGGATTTGATTCAATTGGCAGATTCAGGTGGTATTATCCTGAAGTAAATATTTTTATCCATCATTTTATGCTGGAAATTTCCGCTTTATTGCCATTGAAAGATAATACTCTTCTTCAGCTTGGCGTAGGTTTTCTGCAGAATTATTACGACAATAACGGCCATAAGAGTGATTATAATAATTATTATTTTATTTTTTCTTTTAAACGGGTAAATAACGATTAAGTAATCATGAGCGATTCAGTTTACAAGAACGATGCAGAAATCCCCTCCCGCCCTCCCAACTGCCTGAAATGCGCTCACTTCAAAGTAACATGGGATCCCGTTTTTCCCCGTTCCTGCGAAATCTTTTCAATAAAGAGCGTTAATCTCCCCTCCGCCGAAGTCTTTCGCGCTCAGGGCGCGCACTGCCCGTCTTTCCGTCTCAAAGAAGGGTTGAAGTAATCCTCCTGCTTTAACATAAAATGTTTTACGCTTATTCTTAGTACCTGCGGAAATATCAGTTTTTGCATACATTTCTTAAATTAATTTACCGATAATGATTTAGAGGAATGTCAATTTTGCAGAAGATTATCGAAAACTTTAAACACAGGTTCACCACAGATAAAAGTTTCAAATTCCGAACATTTGCCGTCGGATCGGCTGTTGTTTTGGCAATTTGCAGTATTTTGCTCGTTTTTTCCCTGTTTTCCGCCATTTTTGGGACGGGGATTTTTCCCGCGGCTCCGGGCAGATTGTTTTCCCGCTCCTTTGGGATTCTTTCCCTGTTAATTCCGGTGCATTTAGGGTATGCGGCTTTTATACTGGCTGACCCGAAATGGAAACCTCAGCGGATTTTTATTTTAAGCGCAGTTATTTTTCCCTTTTTGACGCTGGCTGTCGGTTTCGCTTTTATTCGTGATTTTGATATTCGTTCCGCGCAGTTTGCGCTTTTGGATTTTGCCGGGAAAACCGGTTTCAGCCTTTTTATTATTTTTTTAACTGTAATTGAAGTTCTGATAATGCAGATAATTAAAAACAATTTTTTCAGTAAAGCGGCAGTTGCAGGCCGCGGCGGTAAATTTCTCCCGCCACCTGAAACATCTGCCGCTGATTCAGAAAAAACAGCCGCGCAATTCAAAGCCGCCGCTTCCCCAGGCGGAAGTTTTACTCATACTCCTTTAGAGCTGCCGTCCACTGCAATTGTCTCAGAGAGCGATTTTTTGGAGCCTGAACAAAAGTTAGGTGACGATAACGGCGGCAAGGATGTTATTGTTCAGGATGAGTTTTTGGAAACAATAGATGATTCTGATGAAGAAGAGCTTCAGGACGACGACTCTGATGATGATTCTGATACCATTACCCGCGCTTTTGAGGAAGCGGAAGCCGCTTCCATTAAACACGGAGAACAGGTTCGAAAAAGAAAAGACACAAACGGGCGAAATAAAAAATACAAGGTTCCTGTTGATATATTGAACGAATATTCCGACGGCGAATACTGGATCATCGATCAGGCTACCCGTGACGCGGCGATCGCGCTGAAGGAAACGCTGGAAGAATTTAAAATTCAGGCTGAAGTGACAGGCATCAGAAAAGGGCCTGTCATCACCATGTTTGAAATTCTTCCGGCTCCCGGAGTGAAACTTTCCAAAATTGTAGGATTAGCTGATAACATCGCCCTTCGCCTTGCGGCGTCTTCCGTGCGTATTGTCGCTCCCATTCCGGGAAGACACGCAGTCGGCATTGAAGTTCCCAACGCGAAACGTAACATCGTTTCCTTTCGCGAAATAATCGAAGGCGAACTTCTGCGCTCCGATAACAAAATGGGCATTCCGGTTATTTTAGGAAAAGATATTACAGGAGAAGCGCAGACTGTAGACCTCGCGCAAATGCCGCACCTTTTGATCGCAGGCGCAACCAACTCGGGAAAATCCGTCTGCGTCAACTCGATTATTCTTTCCATACTTTACCAGCTTCATCCGGCGGAATGTAGGCTGATGCTTATCGATCCAAAGATAGTTGAATTGAAACTTTACAACGACATTCCCCACCTGCTGACACCGGTAATTACAGAGCCCAAAAAAGCAATTCAGGCTCTTCAATATTGTATCTATGAAATGGAGAGGCGTTATGCCTGCCTTGACTCGATGGGAGTGCGCGACATCCGCAGTTATAACAAGCGCATTAAAGAGAGAAATATCGCTCAGGAATCTCTGCCCTACATCGTTGTAGTGATTGACGAGTTCGCCGATTTGATGACAAGCACCGGAAAGGAACTTGAAGCTACTGTGACAAAGCTTGCAGCGAAGAGCCGCGCTGTCGGAATCCATCTTGTGCTGGCGACGCAGCGTCCTTCAATCGATGTTATCACAGGCACCATCAAGGCGAACATTCCAAGCCGTATCGCGTTCATGGTCGCGAGTAAAATAGACAGCCGCATCATTATCGACATGGTCGGCGCTGATAAACTTTTAGGCAAAGGCGATATGCTTTACTCAGGCGTTGTTGATCCGTTCCCGGTACGAATGCAGGGCGCGTTTGTTTCCGTAGAAGAAGTGGAGGCTGTTGTTGAGCATATAAAATCATTCGGCGCGCCTGAATACATTGACGATGAAATTTTCTTTGAAGAGGAAGAAGACGAGAATTATTCTCTTTTTTCCGAAGGCAGCGATCCTTTATACGAAAAAGCGCTTGAAATTGTCATGTCGCAAGGGAAAGCGAGCGCGAGTTACATTCAGCGCAGGCTGCAGATTGGCTTTAACCGCGCGGCAAGGCTTGTTGACGAAATGGAAAGCAACGGAATTGTAGGGCCTTCTCAGGGAAGTAAGCCGCGGGAATTATTGCGCGGGATAAATTAAATCAGCTTTTTTTCTTTAATTCGGCAAGCGTTTCCATTGCCTGATCAAATTTAAAATCTTCCATTTGCTGAATTATTTTTTCACTTCCGTTTATTGACCTGAGATCTTTAATGTAAATCAGACATTCCGGGTTGCCGTTTTTCAGTAAAATTTCCAGTTTTTCGAACAAAACCTGAATTGCTGTATTACTTAACGAGCCTTTGGTTTTAACATATTCTTTTTTCTGAACCTGCGGCTCAAACTCTGCCAGAGTTTTAGTCAATTCTATTTTAAGAGTTTCTATCTGCTCGGGCGTTACGATATTTATCCCGTTTTTTAAACCGGTTTCAACAATCCATGCCGCTTTCATTAAGGATGTTTTGTTTAACTGCCCGGCGTTGCCTTTTAAAGTATGCGCAAGCCTGTGCGCCTGTTTGACATCGCCGGAATTAATCGCGTTTTTTATCTCTTCAAATTTTCCCTGATTATTTTTGACAAATATATTGATCAATTCCTGACGAAGTTCGTTATTTGTCTTCTCCCGTTTCTTCAGATCTTCTTTGTCCCATTTAACGGGAGTTAAATACTTTGTAAGACAGCGCCACAAAACCTGTGATGTGAACGGCTTGCTGATACAGTCCCGCATACCGACCGACAGATAAATATCTCTGTCTTCAAGCATTACATTCGCTGTCATGGCAATTATCGGAATATTTTCGTCGATCTCAAAAATCTTTTCCGTTGCTTCAATGCCGTCCATTTCCGGCATATGAATATCCATAAAAATTAAATCATATTGCTTTTTGCCGGATAACGCGCGTTTCTGAACCATGGCGACTCCCTGCTGACCGTTATACGCAACTTCTGTTTTTAAGCCAATCTGCGCCAAATGTTCGCAGACTACCTGCTGGTTCATGACATTATCTTCGCATACCAGAATTTCGCCTTCAAAAATCGGTTTTTCCAGAGTGTTATCCAACAGTATAAAATCACTCTGTTTATTTTCTTCGGTGATGTCTTCCGCGTTAAACGTCAGCTCAAAATTAAATTTGCTACCAACGCCGGGAATACTTTCCATATAAAGCGTGCCGCCCATTATTTCTATAAGGTTTTTTGTTATAACAAGTCCAAGCCCCGATCCGCCGAATTTGCGGGTAGTTCCCGCTTCCGCCTGGGTAAACGGCGTAAATATTTTTTTCTTTTGTTCAGGCGTAATGCCGATGCCGCTGTCCTTTATCTCAAAATACATTGTTACGCTGTCAGGTGTGATTTTTTTTACCATCCCAAGCATTTTAACCGTGCCTGTGTTTGTAAATTTCACCGCGTTGGAAAGCAGATTTACAAGCACCTGGTAAAGTTTTATCGGATCGCCGTATAATTTTTTTCCGACGGAAGGCTCGGCGTAAAAATGCATCGC
>Ga0209755_10009278_pt1 | contig 10403 bp, 14 predicted proteins | sample TergutCo191P1_FD_187301 | JGI IMG/M metagenome (GOLD analysis project Ga0209755, IMG submission 187301) | Cornitermes sp. P1 segment gut microbial communities from Petit-Saut dam, French Guiana - Co191P1 (SPAdes) (version 2) | ecosystem: Host-associated > Arthropoda: Insects > Digestive system...
GAGTGAGGGGCTAGGGAACAGGGGACAGGGACTAGGGATTGTTTTTTATTAGTTGAAAGTTGAAAATGTCGGCAAAATTCCCCTCTGTGGGAGGGATGCCCGAAGGGCGGGGTGGGGTGACCTTAGAAAAAAAAGAAATTTTTTGAAGTCAAGTTTTTATAAAAGAAAAAAATGTCGGTTAGGATTTAATCTTAACCGACATTTTTAAATTTTGCATTCCTACGGGCTGCCACCTCGCTCCCCGAGGAGGGAAATTATTTTGAGCGCCATTTTTAAGTTTTAAGCAGCAACTGCATTACTGCTTTTTGGGCGTGTAGGCGGTTTTCTGCTTGGTCGAATACTACGCTTTGCTTGCCGTCTATTACTTCGCTTGTAACTTCTTGCCCCCGTTTAGCGGGTAGGCAGTGCATAAAAATGGCGTCTTTATTTGCCCTGCTCATGGCAGCAGTATTTACTTGATACGGCATAAGGGCGGCTCTTTTTTTATCATCATTTTCTTGCCCCATAGAGAAGAAAACATCTGTGTAAACAACGCTAGCGTTTTTTAAAGCTTCGTCTATATTGTTGGTCACCACCACACTACCGCACGCTTGTGCCAAAGCTAAAATATCTTTATTAGGACTATGGGTTTTTGGGCAACAAATTGTTACTTGCATTCCGCATTTTGCACCTGCTATCATAAGTGAGTTAGACACATTGTTCGAGTCGCCCATGTAGACTAACTTTACGCCCTTTAGCTTGCTAAAATGCTCGTAAACGGTTAAAAGGTCAGCTAAAGCTTGGCAAGGGTGAAAGTCATCTGTTAGCCCGTTTATAATAGGCACTGTGCCAAATTTAGCCAAATCTTCTGCATCGCTATGGGCAAAAGTTCTAATCATAATGCCGTCTATGTTGTAGCGTTCTAGCGTTTTTACAGTGTCGGCAATTGGCTCGCCCCTACCTAACTGAATATCGTTAGACGACAAAAACATAGGGTAAGCACCAAGTTGTCTAATACCTTGTTCGAATGAAACCCGTGTGCGAGTAGAGCTTTTAGCAAAAATCATGGCAATAGTTTTACCACTTAAACACTCATGCTTTTTGCCAGTTTTTAAAGCCTTTTTTAATTCCATAGCAAGCTTTAGCACCTCAAAAATCTCTTCACTAGAATAATCTAAAAGAGTAAGTAAATGCTTATTGCTAATGCGATTTTGCGGTTTATAAGTGTTAATGTCCATTTTTTTAAACTCCGTTATTCAAATTACAGTTTACAGTTTACAGTGTACAAATAAGGTTGGCTAACTATAAATATGCACAAGCTTTAGAATTTGAAAATATTTAAAGCAGTACCACAATATTTGTAAACTGTAAACTGTACACTATTTTAGCAAACTATATACTTCACTGCGTAGGGCGCTGTCTGTTTCAAATAAGCCTCTTATGGCGGCGGTTCTTGTTATGGCGTTGGTGGCTTTTGCGCCCCTTGCACTCATGCACGAATGCATGCCTTCTATTATTACTATAATGTCTTTTGTGGCTAAAACCTTTTGCAGAATATAGGCAATGTCGCAGCCAAGGCGCTCTTGCAGTTGCAGTCGTTTTGCGGCTAAGTCTACAATACGGGCAATTTTACTAAGCCCAATAACCTTGCCATTAGGAATATAGCCAACCGCAACCTTCATGTTGTAGATAAGCGCTAGGTGGTGTTCGCAATGGCTAAAGACTTCTATGTCTTTAAGTAAAACTAAATCACGGGTGTCGACATGCTCAAAACATTTGTTGTGCAAGTCCGCAATTTCGTCATTAGAATAACGCATACCTTCAAAGACTTCGGTGTACATTTTAGCAACTCTAGCTGGAGTTTCTTTTAAGCCTTCTCTAGTTATATCGTCACCTAATTCGACTATAAGTTCACTAATTAGCTTTTCTATTTTTTTTGTATTTAAAGGTTTTTTCATAAAATCTATCAATGAATAATGAATACTTAATAATGAATAATGTCGGTTAAATATTTTTAAACATAGCCATTCTTGTATTTTTGATATTAACAATCATTATTCATTATTCATTATTCATTATTCATTGCTCTACCTAACTCCTAAATTTTTATGCAACTGCGTATACACCTTAACATTGCCGCTTTGTAAAATGGGGCTGTTAACTACGGCGTCTACTAGTTTTTTGGCGTCAAAGTCGCTGGTGGCGCATGCGTATAGGTGGGGTATGGGGAATGGGTTTTCTACAAAACATTCTAATAGTTTTTCTTTTTTCTTAAAGCTAGTATCTATTAGTAATTGCACAATCTCTTGCATTTGTAAAATATCTTTATTGCTTGCCACAACAAACTTTATAACATTACTAGGGTGACAGCCAACAAAATTATGCTTATACATTTTGTCACTCATGCCACTACTAACTAACTTATAGTCGATACTAAAAAACAGTCTTTCATGCATTGGCAAGCCGTGTATGCTTTTAGAGCCGTTAGTTTCTATGTTGACCTCAAAGCCGTTATCTAATAACAAATTTACTAACCCTTTTAAATCATGCTCTAAAGGCTCGCCGCCAGTTATTGTCACTCGCTTTAAATTTTTATTAACCTTAGCCAAAATCTCGGTTGCCGTCATGTTGTTAAAAACAGCATTAGTATGAGAATGCGGCGTATCGCACCAGCTACAACGCAAATTGCAACCAGCCAAACGAATAAAGGTAGCAGGTAAACCCTGCCGCCTACCTTCCCCCTCGATGGAGTCGAATATTTCTATAATCTTATACATTTTTTCAATTCACAATGCACAGTTCACAATGCACAATTATTGTTAAAGCTACTCAAATATTGTGCAAACATTAAAATTTGAAAACTATTCAAGTTAGCACACAATAATTGTGCATTGTGCATTATGAATTGTGCATTGGCAAGTTTTATAAAAGTCTTTTAGTCTTTTATAAAACTTGCCGTATTCCCTTCACTTTCTTCAATATCCACCCTATAGCAGTGGGGGGCAAAGAAGTCGCAGATGAATTTTGCTAGGTTTTCGGCGGTGGGGTTAAAGTCTATAATGTCATTTAAAATTTTATGGTCTAGCTTATCTTTTAGTGAGCTTGCCATGTGGTCAAAATCCATAATCATGCCATTAGCATTTAGCTTTTGGCTTTGCAAATAGACATCTACAATCCAGTTGTGACCATGCAAATTAGTGCACTTAGACGGATAACTCAACTTCAGCTTATGAGCAGAAGATATTTTAATTCTCTTTTTAACTTGAAACATATTTTTTATCAATGCACAATGCACAGTTCACAATGCACAATTTTGGGCAATGCACAATGCACAATTATTGTTAAAGTTACTCAAATATTGCACAAGCATTTAAATTTGAAAATTATTCAAATTAGCACACAATAATTGTGCATTGTGCATTATGAATTGTGCATTGTACGGGCAATTTTAATTGCCCGTATACTCATATTTAATCGCACCATTTGTTTTGGTGGCATTTTTGAAGAACTCTTTAAAGCCTTCGCTTCTTAAACTACATGCTTTGCACGCTCCGCAGCCGTCACTTATTTTGCCGTTGTAGCAAGTCATAGTTTTAAAACGCACAATATCTAGTGCATCTAAATCGTCCGCTAGCTTCCAAATTTGAGCCTTTGTTAGGTGAATTAGTGGGGTATGGATATTAAAGCTTTTTGCCATGCTTAACTCTAGCGTAATCTCTAGCGACTTAATAAAGGATTCTCTGCAATCGGGGTAACCGCTATTATCGGCTTGACTAACGCCCGTCACTAGGTCAAAAATCCCCCTAGCTTTTGCAAAAACGGCAGCGTAAGTTAAAAAAATCATGTTGCGGCCTTCTACTAAAGTATTGGGTGCATCTACATTTTGACCTACGGCATCTGGCGCAATATTAGGGCGAGTCAAAGCATTAGTGGTAAGCTCGTTTAATAATGGCAGGCTAAAGGTGTAAAAATCTATTTTTAAGCCAACGCAAATTTCCTTAGCGCATTCTAGTTCCTTTTTTTGTTTTTGACCATAGTCAAAACCTAAGGCAATAACCTTATCAAAATTCTCTAAAGCCCAAAAAAGACAAGTAGTGCTGTCTTGCCCACCGCTTAGTAGAACTACGGCAGTTTTATTTTGTTGTTGTGTTGTGTTTTGCATAGCTGTTTGTAGTGTACAATTTACAGTTTACAGTGTACAAATTCGGTCGGCTAACTATAAATATGCACAAACCTTAAAGTTGCAATATATTTAGAGTAAGTCCACATTATTTGTAAACTGTAATTTGGTTTTATTGTCGTAGCATTCGTTGCTCTTTGAAAGTCTTAAACTCATTTTTAGCGTGACTGGCAAACGGCTCAATCGCTATTCCGCCACGGGGGGTGAATTTGCCTAGCACTTCTATATACTTTGGGTCTAGTAGCTTTACTAGGTCGTTTAAAATTATGTTTACGCAATCTTCATGAAAACCACCATGGTTTCTAAAGCTAAATAAGTATAGCTTTAAACTTTTACTTTCTACCAGTTTTTTATCGGGGATATAATTTATAATAATATTTGCAAAATCTGGCTGATTAGTAATAGGGCATAAACTTGTAAACTCTGGGCAATTTAACTTAACTAAATAATCATTACTAGGGTTTTTATTAGAAAAAGCCTCTAGTAAACTTGGAGTATAGTCAGTAGGGTAAGCAGTTTTACCACTACCTAAGTGTTTTAAATTATCGGGTTTCATAAATTAGTGATAAGTTATAAGTGATTAGTGATAAACGATTGTTTTTATTTTAAGCGTAAGCCTTGTATAACTCTAAATATCTATCCGATATTTATCACTTATCACTCATCACTTATAACTTTTACAGTAGTATACCACACCTACTTAACAAGTGGCAACATATTTTTTGCGGGGGGAAAATTTGGGTTTAGTTCTAGGCAGGCTGCTAGGTTTGCTTTTGCTCCGTCACTGTTTTTTAGGGCTATGTGTATTATGGCGGCGTAGTAGTGTAGGTAGATTTTTTTGTATGAGCCACGCTCTAGTGCAGACTCAATTAGGCTAAGAGTTTGCTTTAGATGGATTAGTCTGTCGTTTTCGTCATTTATGCCGTCTAGCGAAACCCTTGCGGCAATATTACATATTAAAATGCCGTCATCGTCAAAAAGGGTATCTAATAGCTTTTCTGTACCCACATAAACTTCTTTGCACCTGCCGTCCTTTAGCCAGTCTAAAAATCTAATCTCTTCATTAGTTTTGCCGTTATCGTCACGGCTATGCTTAAAGTCAATATAGTGGCTGTACCAGTCGATAATGTGGCTAGGAATTTCGCCCAATGCTTCTAATTCTTCGACAGAATCCTTAATATAAATGCTATGCTCGCTATAAAGCACCGCCTTTAAAACGGCGGGGGCGGTTAGTAGCTTTAAGAGTTTTGCATAAATAGAAGAGTCATGCGGAGAATCTAGTGCCATTACATACGGAAAAACCGCATACCAAAGTGCCTTTAGCTCCACGCTTATGCCCTTTAAATTAACAATAGCAAAAACTAGGTCGTATAAGTCTAGTTTTTCTGGCATGGCTATGCCCTTAACCAAATTAAACTCTGCCAAAATGCTAGGCACAGCTTTTATAAGCTCGTCATCAAATAAACACCTAAAGCAATATAAAGAATAGATAATGGCTCTTTTTTTGTCGGCGCTTAATTCGGTCGCTTTTTTAACCAAATCAAAACTTTTAATAACAGCACTATGCACGCCTATTTTATGCGTTTCGCTTAATTCTGGTGGAGTTTGTTTGACGGGTAAATCTTGTTGAATTTCACTCATAAAATAAATTTAGCATAGTTTTAAAAATTTTGCAAAGAATAATTATAAGAAAAGGAATGGAGAATTGATAATTGAAAACCAGAGAATGTCGGACTTATTATTTTCTTTAAAGCAAGACTGTGCTAAAAAAATATTATCCGACATTCTCCATTCTCCATTCTCCATTCTCAATTAAAAAACATGAATTGTAAATCTTGCTTTAAATCTTGCGACACGCAAAACACACTCCACTGCTCTAACTGCTACTCCAACTACTGCGAAACCTGTGCTAGTAGCCATGTGCTATGCGGCTGTTTAGATGAATTGAGATATTATTCGTAACAATGCACAATGCACAGTTCACAATGCACAATTTAGGATAAAATTTTAGCGAAGAATTTTCTTGCTGCCAATTTAACAATAATTGTGCATTGTGCATTATGCATTGTGCATTGATTAAAAAAACTTGTTCTAAAAACTCAACTTGTCCAATAAACTATATTGTTACTTGCCGGAAAAACAAAAAAAACTTATCAGCCGGTTTAGGAGGACATTTTATGGGTTTTGAACCGATTTATGAAAAACTAGCACCAGCAGGCTTTAAAAGGCTTTGCAATAGTCAGGCGGTTGTCGAGGCAAGATTACTTGCTAGCGGCGGCGTTTTAATTTCTAAGGTGCTATCTATTGCTGCAGACTGCTCTGTGACGGCAGGTGATGTGTTTACAGGCGAGGCTCGTTATAGTGGCAGAGTCAGCTTTAAGGTGCTTTTTACTTGCAAAGAGGGCCTAAACCATAGCATGGATTATAACGCCGACTTTACAGACAAATTGCTTTGCGACACTCTAAAAGCGGGCTTAAAGCCGTTTGTGTCGGCCAGCATTTTAGATGTAGACATTGTGGCCGTTGACGAGCGAGAAATTAAATTAGCGTGCGTTGTAGAAACTAGCCTAGATGCAGTGTTAGAGCAAAGCGTAGATGTTTTAGCTAATGGCGGCGAAGGCATTTATACTCATACTAAAAAAATAGAGTTTTTTAAAAGCGTAAATAGCGTAGTGCATAATTTTACTTTGACCGACAAGGTCGACCTTAAAGGTGCTAGAGTGCTTTTAAGTGAAGCTAGGGCAGTTGTAAAAAACAGCACTGCTAGCTTTGATAGCGCCATAGTCGAGGGTAACATTGTTTGCGACCTGACTTGCGAAGATAGCGATGGCATGATTTATTCTGTGGTGCATACAACGCCCTTTAAAGAAGAATTAAGCTGCACAGATACAAGGGATAATCATTTTTTAATAGCAAGTGCTTCTCTAGCTAACCATGCAGTTACGGTAGAAAGCGACAACGACAAGCATAGTGCGTTATTAGAATTTAGCTTAAATGGTGCGGCAAAAGTATTCAGCCAAGAAACGCAAGAAGTCATAGTCGATGCCTTTAGCGTAGCTAACGAGCTTGATTTTAGCGGTGAAGAAATCGCCGTTTGCGTACAAAAAAATAATCTTACCTTTAGCGATAGGGTAGAAGGTGCTGTTACGCTAGATGCTAACATGCCAATAGCAGACAGCATTTTAGGACTTACTGGCTCTAAACTGCATATAGCTTCAGCGGTTGCTAGTGAAGGTAGAGTAACATACGAAGGTATGGTGTCTACTAATATTATCTACTTTGCGGCAGAAGGTAGCGTTAAAAACTCTGTTGCGGTAGAACTACCCTTTAGCATTTCTACAACGCTAGCGGGTGCGTTAGATGGCGACACTATTTTAGCTAGGGGCATAGTTACTCTAGCTACCGCAAAGCTAGTCAGGGGCAACGAGATTAGCATTAAAGCCGATATAGATGTAGAAGTTATTGCAAGTAGCGAAGCTAAACACTTTGTTTTAACTAACCTAAATCTAGGCGAAGAGAGAATTTTAAGCGATGCCGCATTCAGCGTACACATGGCAAAAGGCGGCGAAACCCTATGGGATGTAGCCAAAGCCCTAGGCATAACCCCCGAAAGCGTACTAGAACAAAACCCATCTTTAGAACTACCCTTAGCAGGCGGAGAAAGGGTAATGTGTTATAGACAGAAGAAATAAACTAGCGGAGCTAGTTTATTTTAACTACTAACTACAACTTACTAACTACAAACTAAGGTCAGATTTTTAGAGTAGTATATGTAATATTAAAAAACTGCTATTGGATTTTAAGCCCAGTAGCAGTTTTTTAATTGGTTTAATTTTTATAAAAATTTTTAGCTAAGATTATCTATTTGTTTGTTGGTAAAATCGTAAAGGGTATTTGCCCAAGACAAAGCGGACTTTGAATGGTATTCTAGTAGCTCAATTTTATTTGGGTAGCGTGTATTAGAAGCGTAGTATGTTAGCTTTTCACATATGCCGTAATGCTCTAAAAAGCTTTTATCGTATTTAGCACAAAGCTCACAAAGCTTACCTATATCATGTGTTTTTGGTGGTTCTATCCCTTTTGCCACAAGAAAAGCTTTTATAGATTTTTCTGCTGATTGTTGGCATAAATAGCAAACAATTTCTATTGGCTTAGGGTGCATGTTTTCAAATAAAAATAATGCAGAATCGTAATCTCTTTTTGCATACAGCAACCATTCTTTAACTAGCACTGGGTCTTTCATATACGACAACTCCTTCATTAAAAATCTTTCTTTCTAGTGTGTTAGTTGCTCTTCTGCTATTAAAAACATTGCTATAATTAGCTAAAATATCAACGCAAAAATCTCTACCTCTAGGGAGAGTTAATCTAGCTTCCATTGCGGCATCAACTGGGTGCATACTATCGTCTTTTATTACAACATAAAAATCGTAGTCACTGTCCTCTCTTGGAGTGCCATATGCCCTAGAACCAAACAAATAAATTTTTTCTGCTGGCACAGCATTTGCAATAGCATTTGCAATATTAGTTATGTTAATATCTTGTTGCATAATTATAGTCTATGTAAAAACCGCCATTTTGTCAAGCAATTAAGCAGACTAAAATATATAATAACTTCACAGCATTTTAAAACCATTCCTACACCCTACCAACTAACTCATCTATTGTTACGCCTAAAGTATCGGCGATAGACCAGCAAACCTTTACGCTTGGCACATTTATATCGTTTTCCCAATAGCTAATTGCCGCATGGGTAACGCCCACCAATGCTGCTAATTGCGGTTGCGTTAAACCTTTTTCTTTACGACAATTTTTTATAGCTTCGCCAATGCTTTCAAAGTTTTTCATCGACTCTATTTTATAAGAATACTTACATTTACGCTTGACTTGTAAGTATTCTTACATTTATAATATGATTACTAACATACAAAGGAGTAATCAAATGGAAAGCGTAGAAATACAAAAGCAATTAAAAATGACATATAATGAGCTAGTTAGCTACCTTTTAGAAAAATATGGTGCAGCTAAGTATGATTATTATTATACCCCATCATGCAAGTCTAAAAATCCTAAAATTTCAAGGACGAGCGAGGGACTTTTTTGTCATCATATAGATGAGGATAAGGCTATCTTGTTAAGTCATTCAGACCATGCTATTAAAAATTCTTTTGAGTATCAAAAGGCTCATAGATTGGTTTATTGCAACATATTAGAGCATTTAATCTTGCATATCAAAATTGCAGAAGAGCCTCGCCACAAGGACGCTGATGAAGGAGAAATGCTTGGATTAGGCGGCGTTATTGACTTTATGTGTCCGCAGATAAATGACTTTTATAATGGCTTTGTTTTTAAACAGCAGTGGCTAATAAATGTATATAGTGTCGTAGCAGAAAATTTTAACGACTATATAGATATTTTAAAATATCTTTTAAAAGTTCTTGAAAAACAAAATTTGTCTTTTATTGATAAAAAATTCTTAAGTGTGGGGTGGGGTGGTGCTTTTATAGAAAAAATTTATTCCGCATTAGATTCAGAGTAAAACCAAAAACACTACTTGCAAATTATTTTACAAGTAGTGTTTTAATTCTAAAACAAAAATCAAAAAAACCTAGCGTTTCATTTTTTGTTCGGTTTGTTTGAATTTGTCTTTGGCTTCGCATAGCTTTTGACTTTGGGCTGGTTCTGTTGGATACATTTGGTTTTGTTGCATGTACAAAAATGAGTCAAATTGGTCAGAAGCGATTTCTCCCAAATGATTATTTAAAATACTTCTAAACTTTTGGCAAGAACCCTCGCATAGGGCATTGCCGTAGCGTTTAACTAAAGTTTTTTGTGTAACTAAAATATCTGTTACAAGTGCGGTGTCGTCTAGCATAATCTCGTCTCTTGCTAGCTCCATTCTCATATGCACCGTATTAGACGGCTGTTGTTCTGGCTGTTTAGGAGTAGATGGACGACTATTATTTTGATTACCAGTATTTTTTTGCGGCTGAGACTGCCCAGCGGCTTGAGTTTTTTGTACTGGCTTTCTAGTATTTATGGGCGTTTTACCCGTATTATTTGTAGGCATGGTATATTTACTTGTTAGCTCCTTATGGTTTTTGTTTCAATGAATACTTAATATTGAATAATGAATAATGTCGGATTTTTATTAGTTTACAAAATAATTTACTAATAGCACTATTTTTTAAACACTTTATAAGTCAATCATTATTCATTATTAAATATTCATTATTCATTGCTT
>Ga0209755_10009279_pt1 | contig 10402 bp, 6 predicted proteins | sample TergutCo191P1_FD_187301 | JGI IMG/M metagenome (GOLD analysis project Ga0209755, IMG submission 187301) | Cornitermes sp. P1 segment gut microbial communities from Petit-Saut dam, French Guiana - Co191P1 (SPAdes) (version 2) | ecosystem: Host-associated > Arthropoda: Insects > Digestive system >...
ATATATATATATATATATATATATATATATATATATATATATATTAAAGTATGAAATACAGCTAAAATTTTTGTGATAAATTCTATGTAGCTACTACATAGTATCCTGAAATGAAAGGAATGTGTGTGTGTGTGTGTGAGTGTGTGTGTAGAAGTTATTTTAAAACTTAGTATCGTACATTTCTGCATTGATTCAGTACTTTTGTTATATATTCTCTGTAATGCACCTCCCTGAGGATGGCCACAAGTGCAGCAGAAACGTGTGTTTGGTATACTGTGCATATAATATGATGTACTTGTCAACATTTGTATCCTTTTTTTGGTTTCATCACCATAGCAAAACAGTTTAATGCATGGGCTTGGATTATTCTAAAAAGGGAATATTGAAGTTTATTGTAGAAGGCTGCCCCTCTCTTCACGCCAAAGAGAAGGGAGTTACACACAGGTTTTAAGGCATGTATAAGTGTTACATGATCATCAACACTGAAGGTTTGGTTATCAACACAAAGAGATTAAATCATCATTGCCAACCCTAGAAACCCCTATATTTTATAAGAACTGTTTCCTGCTGCATAATAGACCATGCTGGTGGTGATAAATGTGTGCAGGAACATTGCTAGATTGCTAATGTATTTAAATGTGAAACAAACTTATATTTAAATATATTTACTCCTGTCTATAGAATTCAGCCAGGGACCAATAATTGTAATTGTGTGTTACCAGAATTGTAGTCAGCTAATCTTGCATCTGGTGCATACCTGCACAATGTGCCTGTATTTTTCCACATCACTGTACAGTGGGGCATTATTGGTGTACTAGGAGCATGATCACCACCTAATAACTGACAACTGATTAGCCAGAAATGAACTCATGGCACACCAACCAAACCTGCATATTTCTGTAACTTGACTTATACAATAAAACCATTGATATGTGGTAGTTTTTTAAAAGGAAGTGTTTTACCTTCCTGAAGAGTGTGCTTTTCTCACCTTAGCATCCACAACTCTGTTGGTAGTGTTACTTTTGGACACCATCATTTTGTATGCTATTCTGTTTCTCTAAACTTTCCTTCAGTGTAAAGTTTTTTGTTGCCTGTATTTGACTGAGATTGTTGTGGTCCATAATGTACTTCGATGAACTGCAATTTGGAACATTTATTTTGGTATTGGGTGAAATTTGTGACATAACAGGTTACCTGCTATTCACGATCATCTCCAGATGATGAAAAAATGTGAGATCTGTTGACCTTTACTTGGCTTATGCTTCCTGTTAGATTTGGTACTGAGGTAGCTGTGCATAAAACTTTGTATTTATTGCCCAAACCTTTCATGTATCTGGAAGGGTATGTGCATTACAGGTTTAAGATTTTAACCTTTGATCAGTCAACAGTCCCCTGCTTCACTTAATTTAGTCAGTAAATAAACTGTATCAGGAATAAAGTATTGAAGTTTTTGCAGACCATGAAAAATAATTGTAGCTTAAAAGTTTTTGATAAACGTCAAGTGTTGCAAACACATGGTTGCATCTCGTAGTGTTACCAGTTTCAATTTTTGCTAACTCTTATGGGATACAGTAATGTGGTTTAGTTGTTACGTTTCTTCATAGATCTGAGGAATATGAATCCTGTATTTGAAATATTGATGAGCTTCGTTTATTATTTTAAATTGTCATTAGGCCAGTGTGGCTAAATTATGTATATACTTTTTTTTATATAGTTTTATACCTAGTGGTATGAAACAAGTTTGCCATAATTGTATCTGTATATATTTAGCCACAGGTTCTGTTGCTTGCTTATAAATATGATCCACTGTTGCAAAATTTATAAGGGAATATAGAAGAGCAATAGCATTTTTCATAAACTGGCAGGGAATACACCTTAAAACCGAGTGTCATCCCTCAATCTGGCTGAAGTAGTAAGACAATATTTCATGTCAGTTTTTACATTATATTATATTTATAGTGATTTTGATAGATAATGTAAGTCTTTATAGTTATCTTAAAACAGTCATATATAAATATTATGTTGTCATAAGGAAACAGAAATTGAAGAACAGGGCAACCATTAACATCATATTCCATTAAATGTTGATAAATATATACCATTCACCACAACAAATTTTATTACTCCCGCCAACACATGCTACACATTTCGGTCATACGGACGATCCTTAGGCATCAAATATGTAATATTTACAACTCAAACTAAAATGCATGTATATTGAATTTGTGATACCTCACATATTATAGAAGTCATATTAAATTTTATGTACCACAACAGGATAAATTCTTAAAAAAAAAAAAATTTAAATTCCAAGTCAAGTTGTTACATCTCGTATTATCTAGTGGACTCGTGCAGAATGTAGAAAAGTGGTGTTTCACGTTCTTGGGAATTGTACTATGTGATATGCTAGAAATAAGCAGTAGTTCAGAACTGTGTGTTCAGTTGTATTTTTTGGGCATGGGGAAATTTCTAAAATTATTACTTTTTTTTTATTTTATAGTTGAAATCTATAAGAAAGGATCACTTGATTCTGCCAGTGAAATAATCACTTTCAGACAGCTCAAGTTATCACAGACAGAAATGGCAAATAACACAGGATATCCTGTTGCTTTACTGTTTATCAGAACTTTTGCAGGAGTTTTTTTGTTTGTTTGTCCATATACATATGAGAGTGGATACATAATGCCATCCACAATTATGTTAATGGTTATTCTGTTTAAATTTATTTTTAAAAATGAACATCGCCAAAGGTCTTGTAGATATATTTTTAAATACTTATCATTGCACATAAAATCCCACTAGAAACACTTGTTCAATAATAATTACATAAAGTATGATATTTTCATAGCAGTGAAGATATAAATTGTGGCCTTCTGAAGGTGGAGGTAGCAAGTTTCTCAAAAATATGACTGGCAGCTGTCCACCAGACTACATACAACAACACAGTCTAATTACATTTATGGTTTCGTTGCTTTTAAATAAACAGGATCCCAGCTGAGTTAAGGCTTAATTGGAATAGGAATGTATATAAGTTTGGTGTTATGCTGCTGTTGTTGTTATGTAATGAAATGTTGATAATTTTGTTTTAAAAAAATCTTGCTTTATTTCTTACTTATTTTTAATATTGCCTTGTTACGTATGATCGTATAAACTCATTATACTGTATTTGTTAATATTGTTACTCCAAGAAACAGGTATGACTCTGTGTGGGCTGCAACTGCCAATGCCAGAGCTGGATGTGAAAGAGTTTAGTTAAGAGCTCAAAATTTATTTTAGTTTGAAAAGTTTAGATATGAATTTCTGATAATATGTGTGAAAACTTTGACGTCCTTTGTTTGGTAATTAGCAGTGAACTTCTTTTTTAACATATTCAAGTAGTTATCATTAACTGTATTTGTTATGATAGTGACTAAACTACATTTAATTATTGTAGTTGGAAATATTATATACTTTATTTAAACTAGTACAGTCAAATAAAGGTTATATGAACAATCATAAACCTTTCATTTTACCTCCTCTTGCCTGACTTGATTCAGTGGGATCACTGTTGCTACTTCCCTTTCTGCTTTTGTGTTTAATTTTGCTGGTATTCACTCCAACCTTGAACTTGTTTAACCCTTGGTTGTCATTTGCTGGTTGGCTTGAAGCATGTTAACACATATTTCACAAGACAGTTGAACTATGATGTTCATGACAAGGCTGTGTGCTTGTTACAATAACAGAAGTCTTGAAGCCATTGAAGTATGTTCCTGTTCCCATTTCGTTCGTACACAGTGGAGCTGCACGTAATGATGCAGCCATTATTGTTTACACAACTGAATATAGATTGCTGGTGGTCTTACACAGGATGAGCAAAAACTGCACAGATAAACTTCAGGGGGTTAACCTATGATGCAGTACAAGAAAAACTGTCTGCTGTATATTGTGTTGTGAGTTACAGCCTACAGAAAATCAAAATGTGCAAAATATCCAGCTTGAACTTCAATGGAGGATGCCCATCTGAATGGTGATTGTCTTATTCACTGGCAAATCCTTGTCATACAAATCTTTTGACATCCATTATGTATCATTTTTGGATGTCATTGACTTCTGTTGCATAAGCAATAATCTTCAGGTGTCCCTAGGGATACAGTCACGAAGCTGTTACTGGGCCACAAAGTGTTCACCTATCTGGAAACAGATTCAAGAATTCATAAAATACTAGAAGAAAATTGGTTCAAGCACATTCATGCATAAACCATAAGTGGATCCAAAGCTAAAGATATTCATCTTTGCAGTAAGTCTGGAAAGATGATTTGTAGCAAGTCATGGCAAATGGCCTCACTCAGACATTGTGGAAGAAGTTAGGGTCCTAGAAGCCTGTTTCCTTCAATGCCTGCTCACACATTTAGAGAAAATTGTCACAGGTGACTGGTATGGAAAATTCCATGTGGATTTTTGCCTGCCTCTGCATGTTGATTGTGGACATCGAATTTTCCATCTCTTGAGAATCGTACCTTGTCATTAAATAACATTAAAGGTGGAAATGCAGAATTTTCAGCACATTTTCTAAGAAATCACATGCAAATAATTCTTGTAAGGTAAATCATTTGGCTTAAGTAGTGGCACTGGTAGATGACAGAGGAGATGTGTGTGCAGGATTAATTACACTGTGTTTTGTGAAACTCCCACATGTGCACCTGTTATCCTTGTGCTTGTTTGTGGATTGTCTGAAATCACATTGAGGATTCTCCCTTCCCATCAGTACATTAACACATTGTATAGTTGCCTGCAGTCTTTTGGCAGCACATCACATGGGCATTTTTCCCCAGCCATGTATTAATGGCAGAAAAAATGTTTAAATCTGGAATACAATGATGCGGTGTTATTTGGACATAATGGCATGCATCACATTCAGTGCCGAAAGTTCAACCAAGTATCAGATGCATTTGGTGATTCCAGCCAGAATGCACTCATCTGTTTCACTGGTTTGACACTTCTTATGCTTCAAATGGAACAAACAAACTGATGTTAGCAACATGCAGACTGGTAGAAGTTTGAGTTAAACTGTGTTGCAGCAGAGGCTTTGTTTTAATCTTCAGGGGGACATAACTTGGAAATCATGCTACAAGGGATGTACATTCCTATGATATGTTTCTCTTGTATTGTAGTGTGTACTCGCTGCCAGAAGTATGGCTGTGCATTTTTATTCATTCTGCATACCATTGCTTGATAAGTGCATAGATCTTCATTTAAAAAACACGTCTGAACTTAAAACATTATGAAAGTTAAAAATGCAGTCTCTAAACTGATAAAAAATTGAAATTTTGAATTTCTTGTTTTATACAGATCACTTAGTATAGGTAGTAGTATAGATATATAGCTACATTCATTCATAATCTTGACAATGTCTGGAGATAAGTGATTAAATTGGCATGATGCCTCAGGTAATCCCTAGCACCCATTGAATAGAAGGTTGTGTGAGCCACAGAAGTGGTCTTGATACTTTAGAGTAGAGAAAGATCTGTTGCCACAGGCCATTGTGACCCAGTCCATGTAGTGGCTATATTATTCCTGCTCCTTTTATGAATAGTTCTGAAAATGTAATGTTAGTCTGGTAGGCTCCTTGTCACCACACTTGGCCACATACCCAGGTTGTGAATTGAAGGAAACGGTCGCCAGGTATGGAAGGTAGTTCCCCGAGCAGGCATGGAGAGCAGGTGGTACATTGTTGCAGCTTATGGTTTGGACAGATGATAACAACCCCTCACCATCTAAAGCTATATTAAGGGTACAGAAAGAAGTCTCACATGTGGTTGGGGTTTCCCATTTCTACATACTGTTGTTTTTCTGTCCTGCTCCTATGGCCTCTGTCAACCAAGTTTTGTTGCTTGTTATTAGTGAAGGTTATCACTACCAACAACAGCGTGAATAGAATGTCTGCTGCTCAATGAGAGTACAGGGAAGTGTGCTAGAAGGGGAAGTGTAAATAGTTTGACAGAGATATGGAGGGTTGGATCCATCAAATGTCTCTCCATGGCCTGGATCTAGCTTACAAAAGTCACAAGACGGATTTTTTTTTTAGCATGACATAAGCCAAAGATAGGAGAAAAGAAGTAATGGTTTCGGCATGTTAGGGAGGGTGTTATTAAACTGAATCGTAAGACAAAATGTATGTGTAGTTAACTCAGCCAGCTTAGGTATAATCCAGTGGTGTACTGTTGTGAATATGGCATTAAACCTTCAGATTTTACAAAAATGCAGGCAATTCCTTTGACCAGGAAAATAAGTATCATTTAATGAAGAAGTATTCTGTCACTTGAATGATTTGTTCTTTAAAAATAACAGTAAATAGGCATTTTTACAGAATCCGAACAGTGGACAAAGACCATCAATATGGAGTTAAAAAATGGATGTATTAGTGCTTGGAAAACAGGCTTGTATGTAAGTTGACTGAAAGGATTAGTTTATTCTTCATACAGATGTCAGCTGCAAACCATTTCATTACCTGAGTTATGAAATTTGGACAGAAAAGAAATGTATATTAACAAATTCATGTAGAAAACTCTGGACACAAGTATTTGGCACAAGAGGTCTTGGAATAACAGTGGTGCATCTCCCAGTAATTGACATCATTACCAGAATATAAGAGGATGCCCCTACACAATCTTCAGTTTTCAGGAATACATTTATGTAGCACTTGTTTAACATTGTGTACAGTCTTCAGGTAAACAAACCATTTTTCAGATGATGAATTAGAAAAAAAGTAATAACATTTGATATTCAGTTTGCAAAGCTGTGTAGCCCGATAGTGATCTGTAAATTTATACCAAACTACATGGTATCACATCCCAGAAGACAGTCCTTTTTATAATCACTGCAATGAGAATCTTGAATTTTTGTAGTTTACTTCAAAAGTGTACCTTCCTAACAACTTTCTTCTCTATAATTTCTATGAATCTGAAAATGGACATTATTTAATGTGTATATTAGCTTAAGTAGGATCATTCTGTAATGGTACACAGATCAAATTTGCCTTAATCACTGATATGTGTAGAAAAGACATGTCAAAACTTGTACCTTTCAGTAGCATTGCTAGCTCCACATTGATCAAGGCAGAATGCTCCAGTTTTAATCTACATGTGCTATTATTATGGATAAGTTAGGTAATATTTGACTCCATGTTCTTTTATGTGCAACCAGGACATACTGCAAACATTCACCTGTTTCATACAGGGCTGGGCAGTATGGTATGAAGGTAAAGTTTCTTCCTTACAGATTGCACACTTGCTTGTTGTAAGAATTAAAACCCTGAAAAAGTTATGCAATCCGCATAAGTAGGAACTGAAACCATGTCTGAGACAGGAGGACTTGAGCAGTATTTTGCTTTGTGTGAGTGTGTGTGCATGTGTTGGTATTTGCATGAAGTGATACCTGTGTTTCTTATCACTGATTGGTAACTAACAGCTGTGTGACTTTTTTGTACTATTATCTCAGTTATGGCATCATGCAATCTAGTAGATGGGGAGGAATGTCATCATCATCATCATCATATTTCTTTCATGCAGTTGGGCTACTTGTTGACCCATTCCGGTCTCACGTATCCAGAAGTCTCTTCAAAGGTCCACCATGATTCCTTCTGCCAGTTGGGAAGTAGTATTTCATTACCCTGAGTAATGTTTTGGAGGAAAATACTGCCTCTGTCTGTAGGTTAGGCAGTATATTCCTCCAAAATGTTGGTATCCACCTACCGGGCCATGTGATGTCATAAATTTAGAAAACAGCAATACAAATCTTCACCGACATGAAAATCATAGATTGTATTTATGCTCTGACTTTGTACTGTTTTCCTGTTAGTACAGCAATGAAACCGTATGCTTCGGCTTGAGTTTTAAGACTGATGAACTTTACCTGTAACTTCCAATAAACAGTAAATCTTTTAGTCCGGCATTTTCATTGTGGGTGCTACTGCAATTTTGTCAAACATGCATAATCCCCTCCATATTGACTCTTAATCAGAGACTCAGTATAATCAACTACTACAGTTGTCCATCAGTCAGTGGCAGGAATTGCTAAGGCTTATATGACTGGGACAGCTTTTTATTTTACATGAACCTGCAACTGTAAAGTGATGTGAGCCAAGACAGTTCAGTCAGTATTATGACTGGCTACAGGTTAGATTGGTGGGTTTGATTTACAGCAAGAGCTGAGTTTGCTGTTTGTCATGTCCAGACCAACTGTAGTTGCAACATAAGGATTCTGATAGTAATGTTTGGTAATGGCTTTGCCTGATTTTTTGAACATTGTTCATTGCCTGGGGCTAAAAGACCAACAACATTTTGAAGAATGGATCTGTCTCCATCTTCAAGGGGAGAGGGAGTACCTATTTTGGATGACCCATTAGAAAGAGCTGGTTTCTGTCACTGGTCACAGTGACAGAGTGATAAACCCCCCCCCCAGGTGGTTCTCTCTCTGTCTCCTTTCTCCTTCAAATAGAGATAGATTCATTCACTGAAGCATGGTGGGTTTTTAGCCTGAGACAATTGACAGTGTCCAAAAACCAGTCACATCTATTACAGCTCTGGTTTCCATTCTCTGAGAGTAATGAGGCCTGAGTATGGTAACTGATCACTCACCTCTGTTTAGTACCAAGCTGGAGAACGTGTGAAAATATATCTGTAACCTTCTGATCCATCATTCTGGAATAATGCATAAATACAGTTACAACTTTACCTTTAAACAAATTTAGAGTGTTTTTGTGTCATAGCATATACAGATCATGTTTTAACTAACTCACTGTCATTATTGTGCTTAATTCATTTTGTGCTCCCTTGAAATGGCATGCTACATTGCATGGTAGGGCAAATTCATTATGAATTACTTGTACATTATAATTCACAGAAGTTTGGATTTGTAGGATTTTAATGTACTCTTAAGTGCAGTGATATTGCGCTATTTGTAGAGAGTAATGAGCAGATGTCTCCATAAAGAGTTGCCTATTTTTTAGGAAATTAGTTGACATGTGAACAGAAGAGTAAAATGCCATTGTGAACTACAGATTTGTGCAAGTGTTGTATTATGACATACGAAATATGTCATTTGTGTCCATGTTAATCTGTTCCAGGTGTGTATAAATTGATGTAAAATCATAGAATGTAAATTATTTTTATGCTGTTTTATTAACAGTTAATCATATAAGAATATTTCAGCAGTAGTTGCAGATCTTAATGAGAGATATGTCCTGAGTTGTGAGCAGAATTTTAAATACAATGTACTAAGAGCAGTGCCAGCTCTTATATGTTCTCTTAACATAATATGGCTTACATAATGTAAAAAGAGTATGAAAAGGTAAAATTCACCTTGTAACATGCCATGAAGACACAGGTGGTGGGAGGGGGAAGGGAGTTATAGGTACACCTGTACCCTTTCTTTAAATTGATGGGGTGGGTGGGTCCATGTAACACCCTGGCCACTTGAATGCTGAAAAGAGCCATAGTACCCATTATACAGGAGGCTGGAGAAAGTTATTGTGGATCCTGTGGAAGTCATTTGCTGAACCATTTGGCACGATGGAACAAAATCTGGGAAGCACTCACTTTTATTTTATCTATTCAGTTACATAATTTATCCTTGTGTATTATGTATGAGTATCAAGTATGCGCCTCATAGAGGAGACAGGAGTGGATGGTGATGGTGCTTGCTGTGCGGATTGCATGACTCAGAGACATTTCTTAGCTTCCTGTTGTTCTGAGTTATCATTTAACTGACTCTGCTATTATCCAGCTTTGATTTTTAGATATTCCATGTTCTAATTGATATATGGGGATGATTTTAGCCATTTCTGAATGTAGCAAATAATGAAAATAGTAAATAATGTTATCCAAATTATTTGATCTAAGGCTTGGTCATTTACAAGAATCTACTGTATTTGTATGTGACTTATTCAGAGTGTCGTTTTCAAGCTGCTATAAATTTCCGTTCCATACACATGAGCAGAATTACCCATGGAGAATGTGTGAAGTGTCTGTACTCTGCTCTGAGTCTCATTCCTGTGCAGTTACTTTAGAAGGAATGTTGATTCTTTTGTGAGAATAGTGTTCTGAGTGTACAGAAGTAATGTTGGTCACACCTTTTTAAGGTGTGTGGAAAATAAAATCAAGATATGTGTGAAATTACTGGTTTGTTTTAGTTTAGAATACATCTGAGGAGGTGCAATGTGTATCTCCCTTAAGTTCAAGTGAAAATGCAGAACATTATTTGCACTCACTTATAATACAAGGGAATTTAAAAAATAAGGTAACAGACACTCAGGTGGGGAAAACTATGTTCTGACTTTGATGTATACATGACAGATGGGTAGCAGAGGGTACCCTTGAGAAGAAATTGGTGTCGAGTTTCTGTAGCCAAGAGGTGACAGCTTTCT
>Ga0209755_10009280_pt1 | contig 10400 bp, 12 predicted proteins | sample TergutCo191P1_FD_187301 | JGI IMG/M metagenome (GOLD analysis project Ga0209755, IMG submission 187301) | Cornitermes sp. P1 segment gut microbial communities from Petit-Saut dam, French Guiana - Co191P1 (SPAdes) (version 2) | ecosystem: Host-associated > Arthropoda: Insects > Digestive system...
ACACAGCACAACTTCCGCCGGTGGGTTTGGATATGAGTCCGGCGTTGGAATTGGAATTTTTGAAACACACGTTTGATTGCGAGATCTTTTCGGAAGAGATGCGCGAAGTTGTGCGTCAAACGCAGGACTCAGGCATTTTGTACAATGCAACTTTGTTGCGTATAAAATTAGCAACGGATGATTTTTCGTTGCCGTTGTTTGATGTGAATGATTATACCGACATTAAAAAAATTGAAGGATCAGAACTCGAAGATGCCTTGAATGACGCGAGTTCCAAGCATTCGCCTGAAGAAATTGCGATCATCACACGATCCAATAAGCGCGCAAACTTATTCAATCACGAAGTTCGGAATCGCCTGTTGTTTCGGGAGGAAACGCTATCTGGTGGCGACTTGATGATGGCCTTAAAAAACAATTATTTTTGGCTCCCCGAAAGCTCTGACATCGGATTTATTGCCAATGGCGATATGCTGAACATCCAGCGGATTCGCGGGTTTGAGGAAATGTATGGGTTTCAATTTGCGAATGTCAGTTTGCAATTGAAAGACTATCCCGACGAGCCGGATTTGGATGTAAAACTACTTTTGGACACCATAGATTTGGAATCACCAGCGCTCTCTTACAAAGATTCTATGCGGCTTTGGAACGAAGTTTGCAAAGAGTATGAGCACATTCCAAACAAACAAAAACGCTTTGCAGAAATCAAAAAAAATCCATACTTAAATGCGTTGCAAGTGAAATTTGCGTATGCACTTACTGCTCACAAAACGCAGGGCGGCCAATGGAAAGCGGTGTTTATCGATCAAGGCTATTTCACGGATGATATGCTCAATGCTGAGTTTTTGCGCTGGATGTACACCGCAATCACACGCGCCACAGAAACCGTGTACTTAGTAAACTTTTCCGACGATTTTTTTGTTTGATTTTTTTTTCGTATCTTTGCAGTCCAAAAAAAACGGAGAGGTGGCCGAGTTGGTCGAAGGCGCACGCCTGGAAAGTGTGTAAGCTCCAAAAGGGCTTCATGGGTTCGAATCCCATTCTCTCCGCAACCTAAATTAGAAATCATTACATTACAACGACCACACCCAGTTTAACACCCAACTATTGTGATTGAGTGTTATTTTTTTATACTCATTTTGCCAATAGCCTTACAAGCTATAGTATCGCCAATCTTGTATTTGGGGAGTAGCGTTGAATCTGTCACACGCACATAAAAATCTATACCATCTTTTTCGCTTCCTGGGATTGTGAATACAATAGCATTATGGGTGTTTTCGCTTTCCACAATCATATTTCCTTCGCCAGTCAATAACCACTCTCTGTTGATGTCAGGAAATTTCATTAGTATTCTGTCAATACTTCTTTTCCACGTAGTATCAAGCTTTGGATCGGCTTTGGTCATTTGTAAAGATGTAAGTTTTGACCACGGCCATAATTTTCCCCATCCTAAAATCTTGCTTGCTTCTATATCTCCGATTCCTTTATGCTCTAAATATTTGTAAAATCGCTCTATCGTCCTTACCATAGTCCCCTCTCCCGTTAGTAACCATTTGTAGCTAATCATTGGAAAGGTTGTTGTGATTTTAATAACCGTTTTTTCGCTAATAGACTTTCCTGAAGATTTCATATCAGATAGAAAACTACGTCCTATCCCCGTCTTTTGGCAAAAGTCGGTTTCATTGTATATAAAGCCTTCATTTTTCAAAAAAATAATAGCAAGGGCAAGTCGTTGATTTATAGATAACTCTTTGTTTTTTTTCATGTTTTAGATGTTTTTTTACTAATTTTATTTTGTTTTTAGAAAAATTATTACTAACTTTGCAAAAAATTACTCGAATTTAGAACCTTTCGTTTTGCAAAGATACAAAAAAAATCTAATATAATTCAAAAAAGTAAAAAAAACTTAAAATTTAACACTATGGAAAATTTACAAAACCTTAGAGAAAAGCCACTTTGGCAGATGACTGGGGAAGAATTTCTTGCTTTGCAAGCTTCGCAAATTCAAACCTCGATAATTCAACCACCGCATGAAAAGAAGCTCATTTATGGCGTGAAATCTTGTGCCACCCTGTTTGACTGTAGTATGGCAACGGCATGGAAAATCCTGAAGTCTGGAGTGATTGATGATGCTGTTTATCGTGTGGGAAGGAAAATAGCGATTGACCCAGACAAAGCCTTGTCGTTGGTTCAGCTCGCTCGAAAACGCAAATCAAAAAAACTTAGTTAATTATGGAAACCGTTGGAAGCACTGGCTTGCAGGCGACATCAATACCAATAGTTGGTAATGGTTCGAAATCCGCAACAGAAAAGCCGCTGTGTGATTTTTCTGAAAAGGCAAATGGGTATATGCGTGTAGGCGACAACTACTTTGAATTTGTAGATGTGCCAAGAAAATCTAAAATCAGAGTAAGGCAAGATACCTTTTAGCGCACCGCGAAAAGGACTTGCCCACTTCTCCCGATGGTCGCATTGGGAATAAAATCAGAAGAGATGGAAACAAAAAAAATCGGTCGTCGGAAATTGGATGACCACCTAAAAAGGAAACCAAGACGTGTTTGGCTCAGCGATTCGGAATATATTCAGGTATGTGCCAAAGCCGATGTCGCCAAAATGCCGATTGGGTATTTTATTCGTGAGGCTTCTTTGAATGTTGAGGTCAAAGAGTGGATATCGTCTGAAGATATGGCAGAAATCAAAAAATTGCGAACAGCGTTGAACAAGCTCGGAGCAAATTTTAACCAAGTGGTTGTGATGTTACGCCAGTATGGGAGCTTCCCCGAACTGTACAGCAACACACAAAAAGCGTTGAGCGAATTAGACGGACAAATCAATCAACTTCTAAAAAAACAAGCACCATGATTGCAAAAAACATTTCGACAAAAACCAAAACATTCTCTGGAGTGGCTAAATATATCGCTGATGAATTGAAAGATGCCGAAATCATCGCAATCAACGAAAGTCTCAGTGCGGATACAGAATCAATGGCGATAGACTTCGAATTGCAGGCGTCAATGAACAATCGTGTTGCCGACAAAAACAAGATTGGACACATAACGCTAAGTTGGCACAGAGACGATTCGCAAAAACTGACAAGTCCGTTTATGGCGGAACTCGCACAGGAGTATATGAAAGAGATGGGCATTGAAAATACGCAGTTTGTCGTAGCACGGCATTTTGACACCAAAAATCCGCATTGTCATATACTTTTCAACAAGATAAACAACGACGGCAATCTGATTTCGAGCCACAAGAATTTCAAGAAAATTTATCGAGTGTTGGAAAAGATGCGAAAAAATCATGGCTTGAAATTCACAGAAGGCAAGGAAAACGTGCAAATCAACAATCTGATTGGCGACCAAAAAGCCAAGCACGAAATCTACTTGGTGGTGTCGAAGTGTCGTAGCGAAAGCAAGAGTGTCCCCGAAATGATAAAGAAATTGAAACAAGAAACTGTCGGTGTTAAGCTGAAAACAAAAGACAATACGGATGTTGTCGAGGGAATTGTTTTTGAAAAAGATGGCTATACTTTTTCTGGCAGTAAGATCGATCGGCAATTTTCTTACGGCAATCTGTGCAAGTATTTTGAAAAACAACAGCAACAAGAGCAGTCGCAAACTACCGACTATTCGCAGGGCTTTGACATTGATATACTGCCCGACTTTGAGAATGTTACGGGTGGCGTGAGCGACCTTGCGATGGGCAGAAAAAACGAGGTCGTCCACGAGGAAAAGAAAAAACCAAAAAAGAAACCACTTGTTTATAAACCATCATTCTAAATCTTACAACTATGGCACGAACAACGATTGATCACAAAAAAATCGCAGAAACACAGCAAAAGGTGTGGTCTGCACATATGGCTCGTGTAAAAAACGGCTACAAAAAGATTGTTCAAAAACAAGCCGAATGCTACGAGCAACAACTTGTCGATAAAGATTCTAAGCACGCCGAAGAAACGGCTCATATCATTGAAAAAAGCAAATCCAAACTTGCCAAAGCACACACGAAAAAACTTATCGGGATCCCTCTGTTTTGGAAAATTTGCGTGCCTATCGTGATAGCCTTATCTGCTTCTGTTTGGCTGAATGTGTCTCTTTTCAAAGAAACCCGAATGCTGAGAATTGATGGTATAATCGTCGAATATTTTCTTATTATAGGAAATGAAGTTGTAGTAAACGAAATCAATAAAATTCGGTCAGATGTAGAATACAGAAACAAAACAATAGAATTCATCAGAGAACACAAAAATATAAACCAATTAAAACAATAAGAATATGAACATCAAACGAAACATCATTTTTTCGCTCGAACTCCGAAAAAAAGACGGAGTCGCTATTTCAGAAAATTTGCCAATACGTATGCGTGTGATATATGCAGGCAACCGTGTTGATTTCAGCACGGGACACCGCATTGACGAGAAAAAATGGAACTCGGAAACGCAACAAGTCAGAAACGGCTGTACCAATAAACTCAAATTTTCATCGGCAGAAATCAATGACGATTTACTTCATTGCAGAGCCGTAATACAAAGTATTTTCAAAGAATTTGAAGTGAAAAATACAATACCAACTCCAGCACAATTACGCTCCGAATTTGAGAAGAAAACAAAAATGCTTGGCGAAGTTGATAAGAGAAAAATATCAAAGTCGTTTTTCTTTTCTGCTTATGACGATTACATGCAAGAAACGGGCAGAAATAGTAGCTGGACGCCTGCTACCAAAACAAAATTTAAGACGATTAAGAACCATGTTGAAAAATTTGATCCAAGTACAACTTTTGAAAAAATTGGTGAAGATTGGCTTGCTAAATATGTTGTTTATCTACGAGACACGGCAGGCTTGCAAAATAGCACGACAGAAAAAAACATTGAAAACTTCAAATGTTTTTTACGCTGGGCATCGAAAAAGAGTTACATCACGACGTCAGCGTTTGATTGGAAACCCAAGTTAAAAACCACACCAAAGAAAGTGATATTTCTGACGAGAGAGGAACTTGACAAACTCCGAAATTACAAAATTCCTGCAACAAAGCAGTATCTTGACCGAGTGCGAGATGTGTTCTTGTTTCAATGTTTCACGGGCTTACGATATTCTGATGTTTTCAATCTAAAACGTAGCGATGTAAAGAAAAATCATATTGAGGTTACGACCGTTAAAACTGCCGACAGTCTTATTATTGAACTGAACGACCATAGCCGGGCAATACTCGACAAATACAAAGACACTCCATTTGAAAACGACAAAGTTTTGCCGGTTATTACCAACCAAAAAATGAATACCTACTTGAAAGAATTGGCAGAGTTAGCAGGGATTAACGAGATGGTTAGAGAAACCACTTACAAAGGGAACGAGCGAATAGACACGGTAATGCCAAAGCACAAGTTAATCGGCACTCATTGTGGACGTCGAACATTTATTTGTTTTCTTTTAAGCGAGAATGTGCCACCACACGTAGTAATGAAACTGACGGGACACAGCGACTATAAAGCGATGAAGCCTTATATTGATATTGCTGATAGTGTCAAGGCTGATGCGGTTAGTAAATTTAATTCATTATAGTTTCAAAATTATTCGTATCTTTGTGGGATTAAATCTTAAAATTAAATACTATATGAATAAATCGTGCCAATAGGCACACGGAAGCGAAACATATAAAATTCTTGCTTCGATAAACTACCACAGTTAGAAAAAGTCTTCAAGAATAAGGATAACGCCTGCGGGCTTACCTTATTTGAAGACATAGGTTGTGGTAGACCTTTCGAAGCGGATGATGTTTGTCCGCTTTTTTTATTTCCAAGCCTAATATAATCAAACATTATATGATACAGCATTACGAAGATAGAGAACTACAACAGGCAGTAGAGTTGTTGAGGTCTGTGAGAAGCACGTATGAAACAAATCAAACAAGAATTGTTTCACAAGCTCGAGCACAAGAAAAAAACTTAGCGTGGGGACAAACCATAAACTGGGATAAAGTTTATGAAATGGTAGAAAACTCTATTAATTGGTGGAAGGTAGTAAAGTTAGCCAAACAGACAATACCGCCACAGAGTGTTGAGAAAATCCAAAACACGACAAATCAAGAGCTCTTCGAGGAATATGAAGGTTTGGTTAAATTTTTAATGAAGCGCTTAAACTACTTGCAAAGGAAAGAAATTGAATATTTAACCTGCTGGAAAAACACCCCACAGTACAAAAGACGTAAAAAAACATACATATTTATAATGTTTTCATTGTTTGGCGTATTAGCAATAGGTATCGGGTGGCTAATAAGTTTAAGAATTCAGGAACGAAACTTCTTTGAAATCAAAAGTCTACAACACACAATAGAAGCTTATGAGACATATTTAGAAAGACATCCTCAAGGCAGATTTGTATCTGAAGCGAGATTTCGTATAGAGCAATTATTTTGGGAAGATGCCAAAAGTAGGCATGATTACCAATCGTATATTGATGAGTTTCCTAATGGAAAATTTGTTTCAGAAGCAAAAAGTAAAATTCGAGACAGATATATTAGTATTTCTCTACCGACAGGATATATGCCATGGGCTAATTATTTTGGAAGAAACAATCATTGCACAGGCTCAGGTTGCTCGCAAATCAGAATTACTGCAGGTGGATCAGATGTTGTGGTTATCGTTAGGAGTGGCAATAGGGTTGTACGCCATGCATATATTAGAGCAACAGAAACCTTTACTTTTAATGTGCCAAATGGTACTTTTCAAACATTTTTTTATTCAGGGAGAGGTTGGAGTCAAGGTAGAGAGTTTCCGCAACCAGACGGCACAATCATTTTGGGACGCTTTATAGAAAACGAATCGGTTGGTAGGGGTAATCCTGAAACATTAAATAACCATATTCTCACATACACGCTTCGAGAGCAGATATCTGGAAACTTTAGGCAAATACCGAGTTGTTTGTCAGAAGCCTTAGCTTGGTAGAAATAAGTGCAAAAACCAATAAAGCTTGAAGTAAAATATTTCTCCATGAAACAAAAACTATTTTTTTCGATTATTGCTGCCTTGTGGTTACTCAATGCGAATGCACAACAAGCAAGGATTATGACACCTTCGGAAATTTTCAAAGCAGTAGTCGGGTCTACCGTTACAATTACTACTGACGTAAGCCGAGGTTCGGGTTTTTATGTAGCACCTAATATCATTGCGACAAATTTTCATGTAATGGAAGGAGCAACAAGAGCAACCGCAAGAATAACCAATACAAACATCGAAGTTGAAGTGATTGGTTTTTTGGCAGTGAACAGAGAGGTCGATTTAGTTCTGTTGCAAGTAACAGGCAATCCACAAAGACCTTTGTCGATTGCAAATAGGAACACTTCTGTTGGCGAATCTATTTTTGTAATTGGTGCACCACGAGGTTTGGAAGGAAGTATTTCTGATGGTATTGTAAGTGCTTTGCGAAATCGTGATGGAGTGTTTGAAGCACAAATTTCTGCTCCGATTTCATCGGGAAGTAGTGGTAGCCCCGTTGTAAATCAAATGGGCGAAGTTATTGGTGTGGCTACATGGACTTTTGTTGATGGGCAAAATTTGAATTTTGCGACAAGTCGTGTACACCTGCAAGAGTTGATGCAAGAAAAGAGTGATAGTCCAGCAAGGTTGAGTACTCTTGTTCCAAGTGTTACAATAGTAAACAATACTGGATTTGCTGTGCATTCTATTCATATGAGCCCAACTACGGATAATTTCTGGGGGAGCGATTGGTTGGCAAGAGATCAAGTGCTTCATAGCGGTCAGTCAATTACATTACGATTGCCTCATCCCGTAAACGTAGTTAATCGTTATGATATAAGGCTAACGGATTTGGATGGTGACATATACACAAGAATGAATGTTTTGGTTGGGGCTAATAGTAGAATAGAATTCACTTTTGATGATATTGATTTTCCACGCATAACGATAGTAAACAATACGGGCTTTACGGTACATTCTATTCAGATAAATCCACACACAGACCGCTATTGGAGCGACAACTGGTTGGCGAGAGGTCAAGTGCTTCGCAACGGGGAAACAATTACATTGCGACTACGGTATTGGTTAGGTGTAACCAATCGTTACCATATAAGACTAACGGATTTAGATGGCGACACATACACAAGAATGAATGTCCCTGTTGAGGCTAATAGTAGGGTAGAATTCACGTTTGCTAATTTTGATAGAAGGACACAACCTCAGGCAGTTAGCCAGCCCCCGCCAAGAACGACAGCCCCTCCAGCGGTTAGACAGCCACAACAACCATCAACAACACCAAGGCAACAACCCCCAAATCTCTTTAGAAATCTTAATGCCCATTTTTACGAAATATTACCAATAAATCTATACGCAACGCTAATTAACGATGGCGCTTTCTTTGTTAGTGCCACCGCATTTCGATATCATAATAGATTTTTTAATGTCGGGGTTTTAGAAATTGGTACAGGAACAGGATTGAATTTACCGAATGATATAAGTTTTTGGTATTGGACATGGCTCGATATAGGCGTTGGATTGCCTATAGTGACAGCGAGAGATAGATCTTGGGTTCTTAAAACATCTGGCAACATTTCTTGGAGGCGTTCGACTTATGAAGAGTTAGTTTCATTGGGCAATAGGGAAAGAACACACGCTCACACCACTCGATACGATCTCCGGTTAGATTTTCTTTGGAGAACACCTGCAATCTCGAGAATACCTCTTTTAAGAGCTTATGCGAAAATAGATAATCAGAGGCATTTTACAATTGGCGTTAGCTTAAATGTTTTAGGCATGAGTATTCTTCAGTGGATGTACTAAATAAACAGATAGGCTACGATAATCAAAAATAATTTAATCTTTGTAGCACAAAATCTGAAATAAATTTGGACATTTCAAAAAAAAAGTGTAAATTTGTAGTCTGAAATTGTAAAATCCACAACGATGGTAACGGTAACATTAGAATATAACAACAATAATGCTGTGCTTAACGGCATATTAGATGCTGTTGCGAAAATGCCTGATGTGAAAATCGCAAAAACATTTGTGCCGGTCAAAGCAAAAGAAATGAGCACAGAAGAATTTTCTTGTTTGCCTTTATCAGAACAGGCTAAAATTCTCAATCAGTCTATAAACACAGATGCTCCAACAATGACAATGGAAGAAATCGTGCAGGAAGTAAGGGACTATCGCAATGGAAAATAGAACTGTATTTGACACAAATATTTGGGTGAGTTATATGATTACAGCCCAATATGGGGAACTGGAAACTATGCTGGCAAATAATGTGAACTTTCTACGTTCTGCTCCATCTCTTGCCGAATTACAGGAAGTGTTATCACGCAAAAAATTTCAAAAGTACAACATTGATGTAGATAAAACTATTGCCTTTTATGTCAATCTTACTGAGTTTTGCGAAACAAAACCGCTGTTCAAAGATTGCTCCGATCCAAAAGACAATTTTCTTTTCGACCTTGCGATACAAGGCAAAGCGAAGTTTTTAGTATCGGGCGACAAAAAGGTTTTAGAAACCAAAGTGGAAAATAGCACTTTTACACTTAGCACCTTAACGAGCTTCAAGGAAACGCTAAAATAAAGCCACACCCAATTTCACACCCATTTTTTGCTTTAAGCACGTTAGTTTAGATGAAGTCACCAAATAAGTCACGAAAACTAAATTTTCTGGAAGACAACGGTTTTAAGTTTTACTACTATTTGTTAAGTTGTTAATTTCAATCCCATTCTCTCCGCTGATAACCAATGTTTTCTGCAAAATTTTCCGAAAGTTCTAAAAAAATCGTATCTTTGTAAAATGAAACGGCTTTTTTTGATAGCGCTTTTTGGTTTGGCAACGTTTGTCACGGCTTTTCCGCAACTCGACAGACCGTTGCGCGCAGAGATTCCAACAACGGATGGAAATTTCCCCTTTGCGCTTATCAACCTTGAGGAAAATGGCGTTTTGGTGCATACCGCAACGCCTGAAGTTACGCGCCGTTCGCAAGGTGGAAACAACCAGGATTTTTTCTTTTACGATGCATTTCTTCGCCAAGTTTGGCAAATTCGCACGCATTTTCCGATTGAATATTCGGTCATAAATTACACCTTGAACGAAGGCATTTTGCAAATTTTGTTGCGAAACCAAATGTATCGAAACACGCACACACCAACGTTTGTGATGAATGTGGATTTGCAAACGGGCGCACATACAACCGACACATTATTCTCGTTGGCACGAACGCCGACCGTTTCCGGATTTGTGCACAATTCGCGCGTGTGGTTGGTGCAACTTGACCGTTGGGATGCCTCTGTAAATGTAGCAAAATTGGGCGATACCTTGCTTTTTCAATATGTGTTTCCACGATTTTCAAACCAAGAAATTATCGATGTTGCGCTGGACACACTTTCGCAACGGCTGTTTGTGCTTTACGCGGAT
>Ga0209755_10009281_pt1 | contig 10398 bp, 7 predicted proteins | sample TergutCo191P1_FD_187301 | JGI IMG/M metagenome (GOLD analysis project Ga0209755, IMG submission 187301) | Cornitermes sp. P1 segment gut microbial communities from Petit-Saut dam, French Guiana - Co191P1 (SPAdes) (version 2) | ecosystem: Host-associated > Arthropoda: Insects > Digestive system >...
GTACGATGCGTGTTGGTGTTACGTTTTGGTTTGGCTATGGTGGTGTGATATCCGGATGCAAGCTGAAGCACTTCAGTACCACAACGTAACACCAACACGCATCGTACCAGAGCAATACATCCCATGAAATAACTCCACAAATCAGTCGCAAGCTCCTCAGGATGAATGTACTAACATTCGAAACATGTTGAGCATTAAATAAGGAAACAATAAGCAAGTGACATCAAGTTGGTCTCTCTTTATTCAGCTATCAAGATGATGCACGGTCCAATAAACATAAGAAACGCAGTACTTGATACCTAAATCTCAGAATATTTAAAAATTTACTTCACACAATTTCAGATTATTAGGAGTGTGCAGTAATATCATCAGTAGTTTAGAGTAACTTGGGAGAACCGTTAAACAAAGCTAGTAATGGAAAGGTATTTAATAAAATTTTGAAAAGCCTGTAATGAAGTCGCGGTAATGTATTGTATAAGAAAGGCACCAAAAGAGAACAACCTACAGTTATGTGTAACTTCAACAACAAGGGAGAAACATCTCTATTATGGAAGGATATACACTTAGCTGAAAGCATTACTTACTTTTACCCTCTCTTCGGCAGTAGCTGCTTCCTACCAAGTAGTAACCTTCTGAGCAACTACACTTATCGTCAACGCAAGACATAGATTCATAGCTGAATGCTCCATAACAGTTATCATCCTGATCACAAGGTTCACCATAACCTGTGAATGAAAGGAAGTTTAAAATTTGCCTTTTCACATCTTAAGTCAGTTACACGGAACAGCTTCAAAGGGTTTAAAGCTGTAATATCAGATAGCTTATAAAGGAACCGTGGTGACCATTTCCTCATCAGTCTGCATCTCTATTCCATTTTTACAAGTTATTGTCTTCACTACGTTGTGGCTGAACAAGTGGCATTCGGTCTCCTTAGGGGCAAACATTTCTTTCTTCACCCCTAGTTTCAGAGCTAATCTGGGCCTCATGAAGCCTCCTACCTGATGTGTACTTTGGAATACTTACAAGGGAAAAAGCAGCTGGAGCGTGAACATAATCGTTCAGATTCACTTACTGCGAAGATGAGAACGCGTGGCGCTATACCTGTATATTAAGGCACTGCGCTACAAATTAGAAGGCCTTGCATTCGATTCCCGTTGGGGTCGTTGGAATTTTTCATTGACTTAGTACTTCTGGCGCACTATAACTCAATATTCGACTCAGCCTCTAATAGAAATATGTACCAGGGATATAAACTGGAGGTAAATTTGGTCGGCGCTTTGGGCTGACAACCCTGCCACCTCCATGTGTTGAATTTATGGACATTCTGGAAATCTAAAAGTTCTCGACCTCTAAGGGCCTGTCCAGTTGTGTTTAGACATAGCGTTTATCTTTATAATTCTACATCTCATACTGCTATGTGCCCTGCTGGTGGGTCGGGATAGCGACTCGATACTCGAGCTCCGGTAGGGGGCGAGATTTTCCACAGCGTCCAGAGCAGCCCTACAAATTGGGTACCTAGTCTTACCCGAAAATAAAGCGACCGGGATTTGGCGTTGACCATCTACCGCATCTAGAGTAGAACTATACTTCTACTCCCCCCATGTGCCTTTACGGCAAGTTAAAGTTTGAATTTACCTTAATATGGCCTGGTGTTATATTAAGCAAAGCGAATACCACAACTTTCCGTACACTTACCTGAACTTTTGTGGCATATTCCATGCAAGTAATGGAAACCGTCTATACACACACAGTACCCCTCCGAACAAACAGCACCTTGCCCCATTCTTGGAGGACACTGGGCGTTCTCTTCACAGGGCGAAACGTATGGAATCGCAGCCACTGTAATGGTACGAACATACAAATAATTAGCTACTTTTTGGCCGGTGAAGAACCCGAACGACCCTGCCTATACAGTGCTTGCAGCGGCAAGAGCAGAATATATGTTTTGCTTTGTTCGCCAGTGCGCTATCGACAACGATGAACAAGTGACTACCACCCTTGTAGGAAAAATCTTTCCTTCCAAAATATAGCCATATTCACCACAAAGATTTACACTTATTAAATAAGACTTTCTCTTTCATGTTATTTTAATGAAGTGCGTAAATATTAATATGAAGTCTGTGTGTCTATCCTCATATTCAGTAGGGAAAAAATTTAAAATTTATTTAGTCTCTAGAAGGCTAATTTAGTATCAGAAGGCTACAATAAATTCTGGATGATACTTTTAATTTTCGTTCTGGTTGGTCCAATATAGGACCTCATTTCACTTAGAAAGTTTGCCTAACGCTATACCGTGTTTTTACATATGTACAGAATTTAGCACATGATACACATCTTATTATGTCTTAAAATAAAAAAAAGTAGGCTACTTGAAATATTTTTGAATTCGTAGCGCACTTAACACAACGGACGATAACGTTATTTTTTCCTTTAAAAATCACCTAAAATTACTTTTCTATCACATGCTCCCCGATTTCCGCAAAAGCATTTCTTTTCTGTCGCTCCTTCCTTACGTCCTTCGAGTGAAAGTGGTTTTAAGATGAAGTTAAAGCATGGAGCAAGGGTGGAATGGTACCGAGGCGGGAAACCCAAGTTACTGGGAGAAATCGCTCTCTCATTGACACATTGTTCACCACAAATACCACACAGACTGGCCCTTTGAATTCACATTACACCTTCTTTTCATATCTCAGACAGAACACATTGTGCTTCGATTAGAGAGACCAGCCTTTTGATATTGGAGAGGGAAATAACTGTCGTAAAAACTTCCAATGTACGTGAAATACATGCATAAATGTACGAGCATAGTACCAAGCTTCAGTGTTAACCCTTAGCCTACTAACGTAGAGAATATGGTGAGCTCCTAGAAATGCCAGCAATATTAACGTGTACTATTTGGTGACCTACGTTTGGCAACATTGACAGCTCTCTCTTTTTATTGTTTGCACAATGTCTCAGCACTGAATCAACCATGAAAGGAGTCCTGTGTCATATTTGTGTGTAAACACTTGGTCAAGTTTTCCGAAAAGCGTGGGCAGAATTTAAATACCCCGCAGAATAATTCGGCGAGCTGGGGCTTATAGATGGGATTTAACTCGGCGTTTAAAGGGTTAAGAATTGTGGTATACGAGTAGATGCTAAAACTAAGCTCTAAGTACAGTGATACCTCGGCTAACGAAGATAATTCGTTCTGGAATCACATTCGTTAGCCGGAACGTGATTTCCCGTAGGTTTCTATGGAAAATCGTTTAATTCGTTCTGGAAGCTGCCCACTATTTAAAGATAAGTTTTATAAAATAGTAAAAAGCTCACTATAAAAGGGCAAAAACTCACCAAAGGCTCAGATGAACAGCTACCCAATTGGGTGAAGGAGAATGGAAAGTAGAATGAAAAACTGACGATCTTTACACTATTATACTGAAAATATATTATACACTTTATACTATTAAACTGAAAATATGTACACAACATTTTTACTATTCTTCTTCCAAATTTTCAAAGTTTATTCACGATAATCTCCTCTTCTTCAGTAGCTGGCCTCTGTCTCTTTGCTAAAGAAGAAGTGAAAAATCTGTCCAATGTTGAATGAACTTCTCTCCTGGAATGGTCTGACCGTTTATGTTTGCCGCTTTATGATAGCGCGCTCATCCACCAAAACATTCGTTAGCCGAATCTATATTCGTTAGCCGAGTCCAGAAAACAGCGAAAAAATCTTCGTTAGCCGAGAAATTCGTTAGCAGAGTCACTCGTTGGCCGAAGTATCACTGTGTTTAATTAAACTACGTATTATTCAGTTACATAATATTACATTATTATTCGAAATAATTGCGGCTAACATCATGGCAAATTAGATATGCTAAGTCGCTAGTAAAAGATTCAACAAAGTGTGGAATACACTGAAAAAGTCCTGTCCAGATTTGTTTCTGTTTTATTTTATTTCCGATATGGCGTGTTCACACAAGGAAAAGGTTACATTTTAAACATTTATAATTTAAAAAGTGGAAACTTTTGGATCCTTTTCTGCTGAGCCAGTTTTAGCAAGGTTTCGGAATATGGGGGGTCTAACTAACATTTGAAAATAAAAGTTAATTCGAATTGTATTTAAGAATTACAGCTTTGTCTAAAAAATTACAGTCTATTTCGACATTATACAGAGCAGCCGATTAATGCTGTGTAGGGTAATAATCATTATTTATGCTGAGAATCTTAAAGAACACGCACATACAGTCTGATTGAAGAATTCGCCGCTTTTAAAAGATAAACTTGTTTGTACGTAATTACTACTGAGCTTTAAAGGGTAAAAGATTGCTTGAACCAACATTAGCGTTTACTCACGTGGGAGACATTTCGTCCAGTCGCCGCTCATTACAAAGAATTCGTCACAAACACATAGCCTGCCAACGCATGTGGCATTATCGAAGCATGTTTGGGTACATGAGGGTCCCAGGAAGGCAGAGCAAACTGCTGAAAGAACACATTGAATAATGTAAACGGTAATATAGGTGTAAGTTAAAGTTAAAGGTCGCGTGTGGGGCTTTTTCGGCACTGCAGTCTTATAGGCCGATTGTACCCTTGCCCCCCAGTGAGTACCCCTCATTCATCTCGAGAGGCGCCACGCACCACATAGGCACGAGAGACCTCTGCTAGCGAAGGAAGGAACTATACAAGGAATTTTGCTAGATCGTTCGTAATTCAGGGAGGTACTAGGTTCTTTTACATGCCGCAAAGCTGGGACATGGGACAGATTCTTTCAATTCCTCTCCGAAGAAAGGCATGCGGAGGATTTTTTAGATGCCCGAAAATATTGGTGTAAGCAACAGGTAAAGCGATTCTTTTGTTGCTGGTATTTGCGGCCCATTCTGATTACGACCCAGGATTTCTCGTCCTCCGTCCCTCCCGGTGAATAGAGCCGTGGAACCTCAAGACTACAGACGTATTCTCCTCAAAAGTTCCTTAAGGTCTACATAAACTCCCCCCCCCCCCCAAAAAAAAAAAAAAATATATCACGATGAATAAAGTAATACGAGGCTGAGATTTCATCGTTACACTAAACCGTCGACTACAGTTTGGATATCTCTTCAAACTTCGCAGAATTTTTAGTTTTCCTCTAAATCGAGGCAGTTAGTTGGTCCTCTTCTGGAAAAGTTAAATTCTGTTCACAGCATCACACTATAGGTTAGAGGTGTTTGTCTTATTTTGTTGGTTAAAAGCCTAATTCTTCACGAAAAATTATCTTTGGGTAAAAACTGTTGAAATTAATTTCGCAGTTCTTCCAGTACTGTAGAATATAATTTGTTGCTTAGTTACGCCGTGTCGTTCACCGCAATCGAGAAGTTTTGGAAAGTGAGCACAGGTGAGAATGGGGCGTCGTGAACAATGACGGGTTTGCGAAAAGAAGAAACTTATATAATCGTAAATTAGTTCACGAATTGAAGGAAAACTTATTAATATGTGCACTTCTTATTAGCAATTTCTTTTCACCGAACAATTATTCAATTACGTGAAAATCTTCGCCTGTGTACTTTAATTGATCTTTTCCTTTTAAATTCTCTGGTGAAAATTCTGTATAATTTTCTTACGTGTCCGATATAGGTGTTAATAATTAATGAGTTTCAGTACAAGTAGTATTAGTGATAATACCGAATTACGTCGAATTTAACACGTCCTCTAAATTTAAGATGCACCCCACTTTTAAAAAGTGATCCTCAGGAACACATTTTGCAAGAAAATGTACTTTACTGTCCGTAAAATTTACTAATATTTTAGCAAAGTCAATTGCTTTTCGAAAAAAAGTGAAATTTTCGAGACTTTCAATGTGGAAAAAATAATACATCGAAATTAAGACGAACTCTAATTTTCAATTTGGAGAAATGTAAAAAATATGCGTCAGAAAGTCGAAGTATTGCGGTAGTAATAGTAAAAGAGACTTATTATGCGCTTTAATATTTATTTCTAGACTCTGTAACGTGTTTGTAAATTAAAATAATAATAATAATAATAATAATAATAAGCTCGGTGTTTTACGCGAACTTCGTTTGTTAGACGACATTTTATATCCACTTCATTACAGCACCGTGGCATAAGGGAATATAAGAAGAAAGAGTTCTACTGTTTATTCGTCGTTATCACAGACTTCCTGGACGTTCAAATGATCTAACAGAACAGCAGGTTTACTGCAATCGTCCTGATTTTACAGATAACGTTTGGAACAGGTGTTCTATCAAAGATTCCATATGTTCAGGGACTTATCAAATAATGTGCTTGTCACTAACTTAAGACTATAGAACACGCGAGATTACCAATCATTTATTGAACAGGCTCCCTTTTTCAATTCTCGCAGCTTTCTTATGGCTCTAATGAAGGATTATTTTTCTTTCCAGTAGCTATAAGTCAGACAGGATGAGAGATTAAATGATGACTGTCTTCAAAGAGATTTTAAAGACAAAAAAAGCCATTTGTTTTTGAAAACTTTTTCCCTAATATCAGACTTGCGAAGTTGACCGTTAACATGGGAAGATATTATTTTAGAGTCTCCATGTTGCTGCCGGAGGAAGTAGCAGAGAAATGGAATATCTGGAGAGGAAATATTCAAGGTGCACGACCCGATGGAACTGTCGCGCCATTGAAGAATAAGTAGGAAGAGATGGAGGAGTAGGAAGAGGAGATGGAGGAGGAAAAGGAGATGGAGGAGGAAGAGAATAAAGACAAAAATGCCAAGCTGATGGAAAAATTGCAAGAATCTGTAGGAAATTTGGTGAGACGCTTCATAATTTGTAGTCTTCATGGAATATTATGATGATCATATGAAGCGGTGGCAGTTTATCTATGCTCTCCATAACGTCGCAACCAGGACATCAGATTGTGTATTTCAATTGGAAGCTATTGTACCCATTTCTCTTATTTTTGTTTGAAGTATTTGATGATGTTAGTATATGGATTTTTAGGGATGTGAGAATTAAGTCTTTCGTAGTTGGATAGCCAAGAAACAAAAATCCAACGACACAGATTCGCATCCGAGAAGCACTAAATTCTCAGAATATTATAACTTCGAAACTTAAAGCTAAGGTAAATTATATACAAATATATCACTTTATGACTCACAGAGAAACCAGTGTGTTTCCATTAGCAAGACCAGTGTATTCAATACGAACCGAAATTCAGAAATCCCACGAAGATCAACACCAAGATGTCTTCTCTTAACTTCATTGTGTTACCGCTAATAGCTTGAGCTCCTGACTGCTACTTCGTACTTTCATGACTCTGATACGATGCCAAGATTATACAGTTTAAAGATACCGTCTGATAAGGACGGAAATTGTTCTGAGGTGAAAAAGCAAGATATATAAATTATCCTAAGATAATGCAGGTGTTGTATCTTTTACAAAACTGTCCATTTTTGTTGAACCAGTCTACGTGGAACGTGAGAACCGTTCTCTTCTGCGTAATTACGCAACGAGAAGTGGTAATTTCATACCGACTTTTCGGGACAACCTATCAGTCCCATTCTCAAGGTTCAAGAATCCAAAAAAAAACCCTGAGGATGGGACCGATAGGTTGTCCCGAAACGTCGGTAAGAAATTACCACTACTCGCTGAGTAACAACCCGGAAGGGCGCTATTCTCAGTTACTTCGCTGCGAAAGCCTGAAATAACTTGGAACCTTAAGTTTACTGGACCGTGCGTCATCTTGATAGTTTACTGGACCGTGCGTCATCTTGATAGTTTACTGGACCGTGCGTCATCTTGATAGTTTACTGGACCGTGCGTCATCTTGATAGTTTACTGGACCGTGCGTCATCTTGATAGTTGAGTAAAGACAGACCAACTTGATGTCACTTGCTTTATTATTTCACTATTTAATTCTCAACATGTTTCGAATGTTAGTACATCCATCCTCAGGAGCTTGCGACTTATTTGTTGAGTTATTTCATGGGTTGTATTGCTCTGGTACGATGCGTGTTGGTGTTACGGTGTGGTTCGGCTGGGGTAGTGTAGTATCCTTACGCAGTGCTCCTGAGGATGGATGTACTAACATTCGAAACATGTTGAGCATTAAGTAATGAAACAATAAAGCAAGTGACATCAAGTTGGTCTATCTTCGTTCAACTTGGAAGCTGTTCGGTCTATTCCTCAAATTTCAGTTTACCAGACACTATTACAGGTTATGAAGAGAACTATGATTACGGGCTTTCGTAGGATCCACTGCTGTGGATGCAAGACTGTGGGACATTGGTTGAGTCTCTTTATGTAATGTTGCCTTGGAATATGCATGATTTACGGAGCGTATAAAAAGCACCAATAAGATGCGGTTAAGGCAAAATTTATTAATAGCAGTGCGCTACAAAATTTATTTGATACGGAATCTTTTGTTTTTCAGAAATCATGACGGTTCCCAAGACCAAGAAACTGCATGTAATTCTGCAAATAACTACGGTGGTACAGTTTTATATGAAACTAAACTCAGACAGCCTACTAGTATGCATTAAGTGTAGAGTAATTTTATGAGTTATATAGAGTCGAACCCGGTTATAACGACTTCAGTTTATGAGGCACTTCATCTATAACTTCAGATGTTCTGTGGTAATAATTCATTCTTCACTTTTAACCATAACAGTACATTCCTCTGTTAGAAAAACAATCGTTTCTAACAAGACAAAATAATCAGTCACTTTCGTGATATTATAAAAGGGCTTGACTCTCTTTTGAGTGCAAATTCTTGTCTTATTGATTTTCCAAACACATATTCACTAATTTCTTTCCCTTCTTTGAAATAATAACGTGCAGAGGTTTTCCGCAATACGGTTTACTCTGAACTATTCAGTTCAATTATAATTGAATACAATTAAATTATAATTGAACTGAATAATTACTGCAAAATAAAACAAGTCCCTATTTCTCTTTTACACACAATATTACCTATTTGAAAACTCCTTAACATTACTTTCAGCACCTGAGAAGATATTCGCAGATCCCCTGCACACAGAGGCGTAAATACGTGTATGTCTATTGCAAACACAATCGGGTAGCATATGTAACTTTAGAACAGACTTCAAGGTGTCACAATGCAATAATCTGAGCCCATTATACTCTGAGTGATTGTCGCTTTAGTAAAAACACGAGTTGACGATAAGCCTCAAGTTTAACAGATTTTAATTACTCGGGCTTTGAAAGTTTTGCTCTGTGGCAATGACGTCTTTGTGTGGATGACATCTAGATTAGGCACGTTAACTACTTTTTCCTTGAAGAAGAAGAAGAAGAAGAAGAAGAAGAAGAAGAAGAAGAAGAAGAAGAAGAAGAAGAAGAAGAAGAAGAAGAAGACGACGAAAAAGAAGAAGAAGTAGCGGCAGTAGTAGTAGTAGTAGTAGTAGTAGTAGTAGTAGTAGTAGAAGTAGCGGCAGTAGTAGTAGTAGTAGTAGTAGTATTTGTTGTTGTTGTTGTTGTTGTTGCAATCTGTTTATTGTCCTAATGTAATGTTTGCAGATACCTTCCAATTTACTCAATGACGAATCGGCACAGTTCATCGAATTTTAAGAACCCTTTAGTAATGTATAACCACTGCACTGTGTTGCTAGTCCGACTTCATAAATGGAAGTCCCTTAACAGTAGCAGAGGTGTAACTTACTCGATGCTGAAAATAAAATATATTATTTTCGTACAGTTTTGCGAAAATGCGTTACGTGTTTCAAAGGTTAGAATGATACAGAGGCACACGAAAAAAAAATGGTACTGAAATGTTATCATTTTTAACAATCTGTTGCATGAATTTTACCTGAATAATACATTAAATCCGTTCATATCACAAAGGAAACATTCAACTTTTGCGTTGCGAAGCAATCATTTTATGCTCTTATAGAGTGATTGGTTGATTACTCCAATGGTCATTAAAAAAAATTAATACATCTTCTGGAAAAATGCAGACTATTTTATTGTCGCATGAGATGTAAACACTGTGACAGTCTTTAATAAGGAAATCAAGTTTATTTGATGTAAAATATAGTTAAGCTAGTAAAGTCAGTGAGGCTGAGAAAGATAGGCTGTGTATGTGGATAGGATGAGAGAAAAAGGATATATTGCTTTGGCTGGAGACCTACTGGAAAAGTCTACTTAGCGAAAAGATATATAGAAGAGAGTACAGGGGAAGAAAGGAAAGGGAAATGTTAAGTCTGATATAGTACAGATATCAGGAAAATAGTTGTGGAAGTGGCTAAGAATTTTCAGTAGCAGTACTGGATTTGCTAACACATTGTTACTTTTGTTAAGTTAGTCGCTCAGTAATAAAACATTAGGCTGCTGATAGCTAGACATGCATAGGAAGTGGGTCGACGATCCCCGTAATTTCTTTTATTCTACGAGTAGAGTATATTATTTTCAATAGTCGATTGCCCTTTAAATAACGTGT
>Ga0209755_10009282_pt1 | contig 10398 bp, 8 predicted proteins | sample TergutCo191P1_FD_187301 | JGI IMG/M metagenome (GOLD analysis project Ga0209755, IMG submission 187301) | Cornitermes sp. P1 segment gut microbial communities from Petit-Saut dam, French Guiana - Co191P1 (SPAdes) (version 2) | ecosystem: Host-associated > Arthropoda: Insects > Digestive system >...
CCGCTTCGCATTCTTGTAGAGAGACTGTGAAGGAAAATGTTGCTCCCTCTCCCGGTGACGATTCTACCCAAATCTTTCCACCCATAAGCTCAATTATTTGCTTAGAAATTGCGAGTCCCAGCCCGGTGCCGCCGAATTTTCTTGTTGTATTATTTTCCGCTTGTTCAAAAGACTCAAAAATCCGCTCTTGCTGCTCTTCACTCATTCCTATGCCTGTGTCAGTTACGTCAACTTCGATTATGCATGTAGTGTTTTCTTTTTTAATCAAAGTGACATCTAACGTTACTTTGCCATTGTCTGGAGTGAATTTTACGGCATTTGATAATAGATTTGTGATTACTTGCACAATCCTCTGGTCATCACCAATCAATGTCTGTGGAATTTCTGAGTCGAGTTTTACTATAAGTTCTTGGCCTTTTTCGTCCATCCTAAAGCTTATTATATCCACAACTTTGTTAATCATACGCTTGATATCAAAAGAAATCAAAGAAAGTTCAAATTTGCCCGCTTCGATTTTTGACATATCCAAAATATTGTTGATAATGCCGAGCAGGTGAGTCGATGCGCTTTCAATCTTTACGAGTGTGTAGTTTTTTCGCTCTGCCTCGTCGGTGGATTTACCTATTGTCGTCATGCCAATTATCGCGTTTAATGGTGTTCTTATTTCATGGCTCATGTTCGAGAGAAACACACCCTTTGCAGTACTTGCCATCTGTGCTTTTTCAAGAGCTTCCTCGACTCTTTCTGTCATTGTGCTAAGTGAGTTCCACATGTGTTGCACACTGCGTGAGAGGTCGCCTATCTCATCTTTGCGCTCAACTCCGAACACTTCATCTCCACTTTTATTTGCATCGCTGATTTCAAGTACATTTTCTGTAAGTTTTTCGAGTGGTCTGAGAATTTTTATAAGAATTCCGAGCATCAGTACCGTGGCACATATTAGACTGACTGTTCCTATAATTACAATAGTGCGCTGCGTTGTTTCAAGATGCTCTTTTACAGATTCATTTGAGAATCCTATAAAAAACATTCCAACAATTTCATCTGCCCACCCATAAAGAGGAAAGTAAAATGCCGAGTAGTCTTCTTCTTTTATCGACATGGTAAGGCTTATCAACTCGTTTGCTTCATATATGTATCCTGCTACATATTCAGGTGCTGTGGATCCTATGAGTCTTTTGTCATCTCCATTTCTTACTGTAGTTGAGACTACTGTGTTTTGGGCGTAGAAGGCAACATGGGCGTTAAACATTTGAGCAAATTCATCCACTATACTCTCTGTAGAAAAATCGTAATTTGATGCTATTGCCCCGACTATCTCCCCGTCTTCATTACGTATCGGCGCCACAGACGACATGCCGATTGAGAATCCTGTTGTTGAAGTGAACACTGATGTCACTTCGCCGTTTAATGCCGCATTGATTCCAAGGACAAGGCTTCCACTGTCACCGTGTCTTTCGTGATCATATGTCCTAAGTATTACTTTGCCGTCTTTGCCGGTGACGACAAAGTTTGTCACACCGAAATACTCAAGATGCAAGTCAAAGTAGTCTATCATATTTTCTCTATTACACGTCTCCACTAGCTTTACAAACTCCGGGTTTATTGATATGGCATAGGAGATCAGTTTTGATTGTTCTTCAAGCTTATTGAGATGAACTCTCGCTGTTTGAGCCGCTCCCAGCATTTTTTCATATGAGAGCGTATTTGCAAGGCGTATAGAGTGTACTTGAATAAAGGAAAATGTTGCTACACCCAATAGCACTAATACTATCAAAATTGGCACAATAAGTTTTGCTTTAAGACTTAATTTCATGGCTACAGTCCCCCTTACACTTAGGACTCAACATTTTGCACCGGCAGTATTCATATTGACATGAGAGAATTTTATCAATATTTTGTTTCACCCTAGTGAATGTAATGTAAAAATTTTACGTAGCTTTATTTTTCTTTATATTCGATTTTTTATGTGGTATACTCTTGGACATGATTATTTACTTTGACAATAGTGCTACTACTCTCAAGAAGCCACCTTCTGTTGCGGATGCTGTTTCTTTTGCTATCAATAACTTTGGTAATGCGGGGCGCTCTTTTTATGAAGCGGCTTCGCTTGCAGGGCGTGAAATTTATGCTACTCGTATGGAAATTGCGAAACTCATAGGCTGTGATGAGCCGCTTCGTGTGGCGTTTACTTCCTCTGCTACAGAGAGTTTGAATCTTGTTTTAGGCGGACTTGTGCGTGAGAGTGACCACACTGTCACAACAACACTTGAGCACAACTCAGTACTCCGCCCGCTGTATCTCACGGGCTGTAATCTCAACTTTTGGGACTGCGACATGCTCGGGAATCTGGACACCGAAATGCTTGAAAGAATTATCACTCCAAAGACTAGGTTCCTTATTTGCACCCATGGCTCTAATGTCACAGGCAATGTAAACGATGTCCGCACTATTTATGAGATCTGCAAAACTTTTGACATAACTTTTGTACTCGACATAGCGCAAACTTTTGGGCAAATTCCCGTGGATATGGATATGGCTGATGTTTTTTGCTTTACGGGGCATAAGGGGCTTTATGGTCCACAGGGTACCGGGGGGATTGTTGTTTCCGAGAGGTTTGATTCTAGATTTGACTTTGAGATTACGAAAACCGGCGGTGCAGGTATCAGTAGTTTTAGTAGATTTCAGTCGAAATTTGTGCCTGATGTTTTTGAAGTCGGCACGCTCAATAGTCATAGTCTCTATGGCCTGCAAAAAGGGGTTACTTTTGTCAACGATACTGAAATTACTACGATTTACGAAAAAACTGCTTCTCTTGCAAATATGTTCTATAATGGTGTCAAAACACTTAGAAATGTCAAAATCTACGGCGATTTGACCGCTACGACCAGACTTCCTGTAATCTCGCTAAATATTGACGGACTTAACTCGTCTGAGCTTGCCGAAAGGCTTTATAGTAACTATGACATTGCCACTCGCAGCGGCATTCACTGTGCGCCACTACTGCACAAGCGATTTGGCACCGCTGATATTGGTATGGTGCGGTTTTCTTTTTCGTATTTTAATACCGAGGATGAGGTCGAGCGCAGCATCTCGGCTATGTCCGAGATTTCCAATGGTATTGCTAATGGATAGAGAATTCGTTATTGCTTTTAGCAGCACGAATATTGCCATAAAAGCCGAGGCGTCTTTACTTGAGCGAGGAGTACAAGTCAGTGTCATGCCCTTGCCTTCACAGATTAAAGCAGGGTGCGGCATTTGCCTCAGAGTCTGTTTTATTGAGCTTTCCTCTACGCTTGACGTTTTAGCTAAGACTTTCTCTGAAGCACAGCTTAAAGAGTTCACGCTGTATGAGCGAACTGAGGAAAACGGAAGGAAAATTTACTATGAACTTGACTTCTTTAATGGATAACTGCACAAGCGGTGGTTGCGGAGCGAAGATTGGTGCAGGAGAGTTGTCGCAAATTCTCAGTGATTTGCCTGTTTTTCATGATAAAAACCTTGTTGTTGGGTTTGAGTCGTCTGACGATGCTGCGGTTTATCGGATTGACGAAAAAAACTCAATTATCACCACCGCCGATTTCTTCCCGCCTATGGTAAATGACCCCAAAACTTTTGGCAAAATCGCTGCGGCAAATGCTCTCAGTGATGTGTACGCTATGGGGGGCATGCCTATCACTGCTCTCAATCTCGTGTGTTTTCCCCAGTCGATGGATTTGACGATTTTGCGAGAAATTCTTGCGGGTGGAGCCGAGAAAGTCGCTGAGGCTACTGCATCTTTGGCCGGCGGCCACTCGATTTACGACAAAGAGCCAAAATACGGTTTGGCTGTCACAGGCATTGTGCCAAATGATGCAATACTGCGAAATGACACACCAACTATCGGTCATAAGCTGATATTGACTAAACCACTCGGCACAGGCATAATAATGGCAGCACTGCGAGTCAATGAAGCTGATGAAGTCGCTGTTTCTAAGGCTGTCGCTTCAATGGAGAGGCTCAACAGGTATGCCGCTGAAAAGATGGCTGGTTTTGATGTTAGTGCGTGTACGGATATAACGGGTTTTGGGCTACTCGCCCATGCCTTGGAAATGGCTTCTAATAATGTTTCAATCAAACTTTTTGCAGATGAAATCCCATTTATCGACGAAGCACTTGGTTATGCTGATGAGTTTTTAATCACCGCCGCCGGTCAACGCAATCGCAACCACTTGGAGGGTAAATCAAATGTAGGCAAGCTCCCATTTGCTCTGCAGGAACTTGTCTTTGACCCGCAAACTTCAGGTGGTCTGCTTATTTGCGTCTCGCCGGAGCAATGTGATGACTTACTTGCGGCAATTGTTTCTGAAGACCCTGCCGCAAGGGTTATTGGTGAAATTATCAGAAGCGAAAGCAATATTGTTTTATTTTAACTCAGCACCACTGCGTCATTTTGCAATGGATTTCGCGACTATGCGCGAAGTGACAAGGTTACATTTAATTTTAGGAGGAAGTTTGTACGTGATAATAATTGATATGCTAGGTAAACCTTGTCCTATTCCTGTTATGGAGGCAAAAAAAACACTGGCCAAGACTGATGTTAACGGTGTTATTGTTAAGGTCGATAATATAATAGCTGTGCAAAATCTTGAAAAACTTGCAAACGGTAACGGTTATGACTTTTCCTATGTTGAGAATTCTGTGAAATCATTTGAAGTTTCCCTCAGTAAGAGTGGTGCCACAAGTGAAACATTTGAAGCCGTTAAAACTGTAAAAATTGAAGCCCCCAATACTACGCTTCACTCCGAGACTGCAGCAGTTCAAATGCGTGAGAATTCGTCGCAAAGCTTGGTTGTGCTTATCGGGAGCAACGCTATGGGTAACGGAGCTGAGGAGCTTGGTAAAATCCTTATAAAAGGCTTTTTGTACTCGCTCACTGAACTCGACAATCCACCTAAATGCGTTATTTTCTTCAACTCCGGTGCGCACTTGACTTCTGAAGGGTCTAATACACTTGACGATTTAAAATTGCTTGAGAGCAAAGGCGCAGAGGTAGTTACTTGTGGTACTTGTGTCAATTATTATGACCTCCAAGAAAAGCTCGCCGTCGGGGAGATTGTCAACATGTACGATATAACTGAAAGGCTTGCAGCGGCAGAACGTGTGGTTAGTATTTAAGGCGTTTTAGAGTGGTGATAAAATGAAACGTGTCCAACAGTGTGTCCACGCAAAAACACTAAAGCCATAGAATCGCAATGACTCTATGGCTTTACGGTGGTCGGAGTGGCGTTATAGGACTAACAAAAAAACTATTAATTGCAATGGTTTGAAGATAGTCGCAGATAGTATTTAAGTAAAAATTGTAGTATAAACAGCGATAAAATTGAATAATAAAGTTTTGATAACCGTGCATTTCCCATCATAGGGAGATGTTGCGGTTCTTTTTATTTTTGGAGGGGAAAAACAGTAGAGAAGTCGAGGTCTTTACAGACTGAAATTGCAGCGCTTTTAAGCTCGCAAATTTAGCAGGTCTGTGCAGATATATTTGCAACACGTTTTAAGGCGAAAGCCGGAAAGGAAACACATCATGGCAACTAAAAAAGTAATCGACAGAAAAATCACAACCCACAAGGAAAGAATGAAGCAAATGGCAACGGAATTAAAAGCACTGGAGAAAATGCAAAAATCTGAGGATTTGAAACTACATTTATCCCTACCCACTAAATTGCTTATAAGGCAAAGTTTTTCTATATGAGGACTCTTGGGAACTTTTTCACTTCCAAAATTTTTAAAAATGGTAAGTAGTCCCCTATGCAAGTCATGTGCGATTTTTTTTCCGAGACCTCTTCCAGAATTGCCCGACAAGCTGAATCCAAGCCATGTCTGCCTAACTTCAGAAAAACTGAACCATGCACGGAGTACAGTGTTTGGAGCATCTGGATACTTTTTCGCTCTAGCTTTAAGAAATTGCAAGTAATCTATAATAGCATTGTGTATAAGTTGGTATTCCTCTTTATTGCTGTTAAAAAGTAAAAAAGGGTCAATAAACAATGGCAAGTCATTTATTAAAGAAATATTTACAGCACCATACGACTCGATAATATCTTCATCAACATTGAAAAAATCAGAAAAATATACTCTTAAATCACTCACTGCTACTCCCTCTTCCAATACCACACACTTCTATGCAGAAACTTTAATTGCGGTCATGTCGGTTGACTGGTAGCAATCTTTGTTAACTCTTGAGTCTCTGGCATCATTAGACTCATGAATCCGTAGCCCCCCTCGCAATTGCTCGATCAAAGATTGCGTTATATGCCACATCATAACAGGCGGAATTGCATTTCCCAACGCCCTATATTGCGCAGACTCGCTTCCGACTAAAACAAAATCTTCAGGGAAAGATTGAATTCTCGCTACTTCTCGTGGAGAAAAACGACGGTATCGGTTATTTTCAAAGAGTACAGGGTCGGTGCTGTTTAGAGATACCTTCGCAAGATGAGAGCCAACTGTATTACATGGCTTATTTACATCTTGCGCTCTGCCTTTGTTCATAGTCGCACGCTTTTTCATCATGCCCTCAACAGCACGTTCGCTAAAGAAATACTTATCAGGAATATTTTTGTCGATAAAACCGCTGAGTGCAACATATTTCTTTTCCGAAATTATAGGCGCATCCTCAAACGTAAATTCCATATTCAAATCATTTCTGATGCCAATAATAATAACTCTTTCTCGCTTTTGTGGTACACCATAGTTTACCGCATTTAGTACAGAATGAGTTACTTTGTATCCACTATTTCGGAATTCTTCAAGTATGAGAGGAAAAGCCTCTCCACCATTGGCGGACAATAAGCCTTTTACATTCTCGGCAATAAAGCAAATAGGTTTTTTATCTTTCAATATGCGACACATTTCAAAAAACAATTTACCACGGTCATCAGTAATTCCAAGCCGTTTCGGATTTTGAGCGACTATTGAAAATGATTGACAAGGAAATCCACCTGTCAAAATATCAAAATCAGGCAACGTATTAGAGGCGACTTCTCTTATATCTTGATTGTCGGGAACTATACCAAAGTTTTTTTCAAATATATCACAGGCATTTTTGTCTATGTCGTTAGCGTAGACGACTTCTAAATTATGTGCAGAGTATTCAGTGTTATTAAAAGTAAAGCCGCCGAGCAACCCCACATCAGTCCCCCCACAACCGCAAAATAATGATGCAACTTTTAATTTTTTCATGAAAGCAACTCCTCATAAGATCCTGCTGTATCAGGATTAAATGTTATTGCGGCACCCTCGGTTGGAGCCATGCTAATTATATCTCGTTTATATAATCCCACAGGGTCAGAAATTATATAAAGCTTTATCTGCTCTTTGCTTACCATCAAGCGGTAAATAAAATATTGCCCCCTGCTTGTCTCTGCGGAGTTCCATTCATTCCTCGTTAATCGGAATGAACGTTGCTGTATAGGTTTTGAACTTATAGTAGTTTTGACTTCAATAAATCTGTGCCGCTCATCAACTTCTCGTGAATTGATGTCATATCCAATTGCAAAGGGAGTTGGCACTCGTGTAATCAAATGAATAAGGTGGTCAGCTCCTTCTTTTATTAACCTTGCTTTCTCATGAGCAATCACTAGGGCTTCACCGAAGTCACCAATTTCCTTTGTTGATATTTCCGCGCCTGATTCCAGTAGTTCTTTAAAGTATTTTGCGGAATCTGATACAACTTCACCATCAGTGCTATCTGCACCTATACCGTCAGACAGAAACGCAATGACATCAGTAGAAAAATCAGTATCCAATAATCCTCGATTTACATAATAGAACCAATCATCTTTTTGAGCATTTATTTCGTCAAGGCTGGGTTCGCAATCCGAGTTATTTTCTAATTTCTCGTATACCGAATCATATCCGCCAAACCACTCTGTTGAAAGGATAAACTTTTGCACGGTTTCTTCTTCAAGGCTATTGATATAATATTTTTTACTGTCATATGTAACAAGTAAATTAGCGGCAAGCATATAATCAATAATATCGCCTGCATAACGAGTTACATCGCCTTTTTTATTGTAAACTACATTGTCAGCTCTATTTTGAAAAATACGCTCCCAAGTTTTCTCAGGTGGCTCGTTCTCACGGACAACCCTCAAATCATTGAATATCATATGGCAAACTTCATGCTTTGCGAGATATGCTCTGCTACCGCTAATTTTTTCGCCTGCTTTCAATATCTGCAAAATACGTTGCGCTGGTTTAAACTTCACCCCACTCACAATGAGTTCTTTTATCTTTTCTGCTTTTATATGGGCGCCGGGATATTGAAAAGTATACAAAAACGTTTTAAAAAGTCTAACCAAGTCGCCTGTTTCAGCAAGCTCAGAAGCGCGCAATCCACATAAATCATCTTCGCCATCACGTTCTATAAATCCAAACAAAGCGGAAATCTCTGTGCGCCAATTATTTATAGTTTTAATTGGTAAATTTGAATTGCCAGGGTAACGCCTTACCGCTTCATTGACATCGTTTGCAAACTGCTTTCGTTTTTTCGAGGGAATTTTTGCAATTTCCGATGCCATATAAACGAGCACGTTTTCTATATCACTTTTGAATCGAGGTCGTATGTGATGAAGTCGAATCATATACTCTTGTGGTGGTGTATACATAATTTAGCCCCTCACTTCAAAATACTTATAAGCGACTTTGCAATCGCCTTAGCCATAAGCGGCGGAACAGCGTTTCCAACTTGCCGAAATTGCTCTGTCTTATTACCCAGAAAAATAAAATCATCAGGAAAAGATTGAATCCTTGCACATTCACGAACGGTTGGCACTCTGTTATATTTATAGTGAAAGTGATGTCTGTGTCCTGTGTCAATTGTCGGCGCGGGTTTATCACTTCTGAACCTCGTCCATGCTACGTTAAAGTTTCTGCTATTTCTGTACTCATCAGGTAAATCTTTGTAGTTGCCGCCGTCAGGAACGAGAGCAATTATATTTTTCACACGGTCAGAATGTTGCGCTGCAATATGATTTTTTACTGTTATCGTTCTTTCTCGCATGAGTTTCTGATATTCATTCTGTGGCGACATTTCATATATAGCATCTTCTTCGCCTATTTCATCTATCAAAGGCGGTAAATCAGATAACGCCATTTCGCATGTAACTAAGTCTGAGGGTTCATTCGGAAAAATGAATTTAGTCGTTTTGTCTTTTACACCTACAAAGAAAACTCTTTTTCTGCTTTGTGGCACACAAAAAGTAGACGAGCAAAGTATTTTTTGTTCTACACTATAGCCAAGACCTTCCAATTTTTCTATTATACTATCTTTTATTGCTCCGCCGTACAATCTTACTAGTCCCGGCACATTTTCGATGACAAACGCTTTTGGTTTTATTTCATCGACAAGCCTTATAAACGATAGATATAATTTATTTCTCGGGTCATCAAACTTTCTCGGACCTGATAGTGACATCCCTTGGCATGGAGGACCGCCCACTACAATATCAACCTCACTACTTCCAATAAGGGGCTTAATATCGCTTTCAAAAGAAATTTTTGTTATATCACCGCAAATTGCTTTTGCATTTTTATGGTTTAAGGTAAAACTTTCTATAGCACGAGCATCATTATCAATTCCGAGCAGTGTATTGCACCCCACAAGTTCAAAACCATAAGAAAGCCCTCCGCAACCGCAAAACAAATCTATTATATTAAATTGCTTTGGCATTGCTCACCTCCTCGGCTCAAATTCACATAAACAATTTGAAATCTATAAATAAATTATAACTTAATATATGTCCAATATATCGGACTTTAAACACATCTTGCAAACGTTGTAATTATGCGATATATTGTATCGCACATGCATGAGTTTGTCAATATCTTGTGTGTTTTACTAACGATACATATTTTATGATTATTTATATGTCCATATGCCTCTATATTACACAATAAAAGTCAGCAAGACATTAAGGCAAAATGTATTGCAGCGAGAGATTTTACGTCGGGTGCAATTGCCTTAATATCTTACTCCATTATGCTTATTATCCCGTTGTCAAGTGTCTCCGATTTCATAAATGAAACGCCTAACGGCGCACTTGACAAGGCAACTTTTGCGGAAACAAAAAGAATGAATCACCATAATTAATTACTTGCATTTTACTTGCATATTTTCAAAAACAACCGAAAACTTGCGATATTTTACGGTAAATCTCGAAAATTTCACGGCAACGTAAAACCCCTGCAAGCCTTGTAATTTCAAGGGTTGCAGGGGCTGGTTTTTGGTCGGAGTGCTCGGGCTCGAACCGAGGGCCCCCAGTTCCCAAAACTGGTGCGCTACCAACTGCGCCACACCCCGACATTTTCAAAACCGAAGAGTATTATACCCCAAGTTCATTCGAATATCAAGAT